>Ga0157369_10010376_pt1 | contig 10619 bp, 6 predicted proteins | sample C25metaG_FD_113461 | JGI IMG/M metagenome (GOLD analysis project Ga0157369, IMG submission 113461) | Corn rhizosphere microbial communities from Kellogg Biological Station, Michigan, USA - C2-5 metaG | ecosystem: Host-associated > Plants > Roots > Rhizosphere > Soil | place: USA: Michigan...
AAGCCAATATCTGAATCACTACAACTCCGTCGGCAAAACGCCAAATCTAAGCCGGCGTCGTGCATAGCGGCATCGTTTTACGACATCCTGGTTATGGCATCTTCGCCGTGAGGCGGCTCGGCATTCCCGTCTTGATCTCGGGCTGAGTCTGATGCACGATGATTCCGCTGGCGCCGAATGGAGTGACGCGGACAACCGTTACACGTGCCGTAGCGGTCAGCGGGGCGCGTGTTCCGTCGCTGAACTGCTCGTCGCTGAGGAGCGTAAACTGGTCCCCTGGGCGCACGCCCTTGGCCTCGCCAGCGGCAAGGATCACGTACGTCTGGACCGACGGAAGTCTTGGCGACCCCTGGATCCACGCCAGCTTGGCGGTCAGTGGATAGCTACCCGGGATCGGGCGGGTGGAGGTGCTTTCGAACGATCGTCCGGGAAGCACTATGCTCTGATCCGGAACAACTGTTCCAAACTGTTTGACGATGACACCGATTGCGCGGGAATTGGCGCCAAGGGAGTCGATTCGCATGATGGCCCTCGGCTCGACTATGCGGCCGAGGTCGGCGACGGTTTCGTCGGTCCTGGCGACCACGACCCGGTCACCGACGTTAACGCCGGCGGGAACCGTGATGTAGATCCGGTCGAAGAGCCGAAAGCCGGCGTCGGATGCGAGGCCGAGCGCGGGGCGGTCGACCGGTCCGATGACTCGTCCCGTTTCGAGATGGGCGTGCCCGTCCACGACGTACGGGGCAGCTTCGTACTCACCAGGACGCACCGTCAAGGCTGGCGGAATCGCAGTCGCGGCCGCGAGTCGCTCATCTACCGTAGCCTGGTGCTCGGCGAATACCGTCGGTGATTGTGCGCGCGTCTGGATCTGCGCGACGACGAAGCCGTTAGAGTCCGCCCGGGCTGCCACTTCCGGCTTCACAGCGGATCCATCGATCGTGAGGACCTGACCGGGATAGATCCAGTGCGGATTCTTCACGATGTCCGTATTTGCGTGGAAGACCTCAGGCCACCTGAACGGATCTTTCAGGTAGAACTTTGCGATGTCCCATAGTGTGTCGCCGCGCTTGACAGTGTGCTTGACGACTGAAGGCGTTGCTTTGGCGGCTGGTGCATTCGTCGCGGGCACCACCTGCGCACGAAGCGCGGGTGCGGTGACGGCTAGCAGGGAGGCGACGATTACGGCCGCGCGTATGGCTCTCGCGTGTCTGTTTGGCATCGTTGGAGGACGACCGGGCGAGTGAAGCGGCAACTTTGACTCGCCTTGAAGCTATGGTCAGCCGTCCGTTTGCGATTTATCGGACGCAATCGCGGGACACCCGATTTCGGCGCCGCTACAATTTCCAGCTCGGCCCCAGCGCCCAGAAAAAGACGCCGACACCGAGTATTACCGCAACTACGCTGGCCGATCCAACGATGGTCCACTGGAAGGCTCGCCAACGGGCGGTTCGAGGGGTCGTGGTGTGAAACAGAATTCCCCATCCCGCAAAGCACCAGACTACGTAGCATGCAGAGAGCAGCATCCACGATGCGTGCCCGATCGCGGCCGCCGCAAGCGCAACGGCTCCGCTGGCAGCCGCGATCACTGACAGATCGCTATACGACAATTTCCGAGCAGTGGACGCCAGAACCGCGAAGATACCTTCCCGCGGTGAGGCTAAAGGTGCGACGTGTTGCATGTCCCCTCCCAGCCGGCAGTGATAACAGTGAATCTAGCTCGTGCCAGATTCACTGTCACGCAATCTATCTTCCCAGCCAGTAATTCACCTTGATCTGAAAAATGTTCGTCGGCCGATCGCTTAGCAGCGCGACGCGATCCCGTGTGAAGTCGAAGTTGCCGACGTCGTCAGTACCGGAGCGCGTCTGCGTCCAGACGAAGAATACCGTCGAGCCCGGGCGATACTCCCAGCGCAACACCGCGTTTCCGATCAGGGAGCGGTACGCGAAGTTCGGATCGCCAAAGCTGAACGACTTGGCAGGTCCCGCGCCGTCGGGATCGACATTGTACGTCGCTCCCGCGGAGGCCGTAGCCGCCGTGCGTACGATGGTACCGGCATCCTTGCCGTAGATGACCTTCTTGATCGCGCGCGGAGCCGCAAACTCGCGGAACGACGTGTAGTCGCCACTGGAGAAGTACGGCTGCGCGTACAACTGTAGCGTGAGATTCGGCGTGAACGTCCAGTTGATGCGTGTATCGAGTGACCAGGTGTTGGCCTTGAGAAAGGCAAACACGTAGCGATGGCCGTAGAATGTTGTCGCCGTCGGGTCGTTCTCCGTCGTGACGTACTGCGCGTCGTTCTCACTCGAGCTGAACGTCGGGGTGAGGCTGATGAAGATGCTCGATGCCGGCTTGAGCGCGATCCCGGGTCCGATCGTCATCTGATGTCCGCGGGCGCCAACGCTTGGGCCACCCTGCAGCGTCACGTCGAACACCGCGCGCGAGCGCGGGTCGGTGGAAATCTCGCCCATCAGGATCTTGTAGCCGCTCCGCATCACTACCGGGCCACCGCGCGTCAGGCGATCATCCAGTACTGCGGGGTGATCTATGTAGAATCCGCGCAGCCTCCAGTAGTTGAGAAAAGTGATCTGAGTGAAGGTCTGTCCCTGTAAGTCGGTCTTGTCGCCATCGTAGTTGAATTGCTGCTGACCACCGGCCATGATCATTGCATTGCGATACCAGCTCCCCGGCAGATTCCAGTTGCGACCGATGTTGAAGTTCATCCATTTATAGTCGGCGCGGTCGAGGTACGACAGATCGTTCACCTCGAACCCAGGGCTACGCCAGTTCTGCGCTGTTTCCCAGAACCAGTTTCCGCTGGTCTTCGCAACTCGCGTGTACAGGCCATATCCGCGCAGCGATGTCGCATTACTATCGTACGCCGCGCCGAATAGTCCGTCGCTACGAACCCGACGGTCCGGCCGCTGGAAGTAGTGCGCGCTGGACTGTTCAGTGAGTCCAATTGCCTGAGGCGAGCCCGCGACATTGGATGCTGCGATCGATCCCATCCAGTCGTAATCACGATGGCTCCAACGGTGATTCCAATCGAGTCCGACGGCTTCCGCATGACTGCGCAGACGATCGGATAGAATGGTGTCATCCATCTGCCGCGCGACAGACGTAACCATGCCTCCAACGGTAGTCGCACCGTCACGGAATTCCTTCTTCGCTCTGCCGACGAAGTAATTGCTAAGCGGCTCGACCTGCTGCGTGAGTGTAGGTCCGCCCGGTGCGGCGACGTACTCGGCGCTCTCGCGATTTGTAACGGCGTCGAGCATGCCTACTGTTATGCCGCCGGCGGTGCGCCCCGTGATCTTGGCTGCGCCAAGTATCGACGTCGTGTTGGGCAGATCGCTGAACGCGGAGATGCCGCTGACGAAGCCATTCAATTGCGGCGCCCGGCCGATACGCCTGGAATAGAACAGACCGAGATTGGAAGTATTGCTGCAGAAATTGCAGTTCATGCCGCCGTAATCAAAAGCGCTGCTCCCTGCCACAAAGAACGGGCGCTTTTCATCGTAGTACGTTTCGTATGCCGACAGATTGATAGTTGCGGGATCGACTTCAACCTGGCCGAAGTCGGGATTGACTGTCGCATCGAGCGTGAGGTTCGACGTCAACAGGTACTTGAGATCCAGGCCAGCCGAGAGGTTGGTCGAAGTCGACTTGTGGAACTGATCGGCCGGAGCCGCGTAGGCGGAATGCACGCCGCTCAAGACGTACGGCAGCAGCTCGAACTGTCGCGGCTGCGGGCCCATCTTCAGTCCGGTGAGATGACCGAAATAGGCGGGACCACCGGACTCGCTCGTTTTCCAGTATGCCCACATGTCCTGCTCGTTGAGCCGGTCCACGTAGCGCCAGACTTCCATTCCCCACGTCTGAACTGAATCGCGCGAAAATCGAAGCTGCGAGAACGGGATACGCATCTCCGCGGTCCAGCCGAGCGAGTCGACGTGCGTCGCGGCCTCCCATATGGGATCCCAGGACGGGTCGCCATCGAACTGGTCGCCCTTGACACCCTGTGGATTCACCTCGAACCATGCCTCGTCGATGTGATTGTGGTATGGATCGAGTACAACAATGATCTTGTCAGTGGTCAACGAGTTGAACGATCCGTTGTTGCCGCTGGCATCCAGCAACTGATCTCTGCGTGCAAGCGGTGCGCGGATTCCCTTCGCGCCTGTGGAATCGTTCACGCGCGCACCGATGTACAGCGCCTGATCGTCGTACAGGATGCGAATCTCGGTGTGCTGAGTTGCCGGCTGTCCCTCGTGTGGCTGCTGCTGCGTGAACTTCGTTATCGGCGTCGCAGCGTTCCACGCCGCGTCGTCAAGTTTTCCGTCCAGGGTGATGGGTCCGTTGCGCCGCGCCGCCGATGCCACCGGCGGTGTGCGCGGGTGAATCGACGACGCGGCAGTATCCTGCGCGCGGACCGCGAGTGGCGCCAGTGCAAAAAGCGCAACAACTGCTGACCGATATACGTGCATTGGTAGTTTCGGAATAGTGACTGGTTCTAGCCATCGCGTGGTTAGATGGCACCAGCATACAAAAGGTTGCTTTCGACGTGCGGCGGCTTACGGCCACGGCCGCGGGCGGGGCCACGGCCATGGCCACGGACCGAACGATCTTCCGCCCGCAAGCGAACGAATGGCGGCCTCGCGCACTTGCGGGTCCTTGGAATCGATCAGCACGCGCATCCTTGCTGCGGTGTTACCGCCGGATTTTGAGAGTGCCCGAATGAGCGCTCTGCGCACGTCAGCGTTCTTCTCAATTCCAAGCGCTGAATCGATCTCGGGCAGCGCGGTGCTGTCCTCGATCTGGCCCAGCGCCCACGCTGCGCGGAGCCTTACATTGTCATCGGACTCCTTCAAGAGGCGCGTGAGGCCCGCGACTGCACGACTGTCCGTGTGCCCGATCTGGCCGATCGCCCACGCCGCGCTACCACGCACCTTCGCGCTTTTATCTGACTCGGCGGCACCTGCGAGAACGTCCGTGGCGGACGCGTCGCCAAGCTCGCCGAGCGCCCATGCAGCTGACTCACGCACCTTGTCGTCAGCATCCTTCTGCAATGCGCGCTCGAGTGCGCTCGCGCCGGCGTTGTCGTCAAGGTTACCCAGAGCCCACGCACTCATTTCACGTACCTGCGCGTCACTGTCATTCGTGAGCGTCGTCGCGAGTACGGAGACTCCGTCCTTCGCATCCAGTGTACCAAGCGCCCATGCCGCGGCGCGGCGCACGGATGCAACGTCGTCATGTTGCAGCGTTCGTATCAGTGCAGCCGAGCTGCTCGTGGAGTCCATTCGGCCAACTGCAATTACCGCGGCTTCGCGTGCAACAGGTGACGGATCGCGAAACAGCGAAACCAGCGACGGCAACGCACGCCCATTCTCGATCCTCCCGAGCGCCCACGCGGAGTTGGCGCGCACGTCGACTGTTGCGTCGCCAAGTGCGTGAACGAGCGGATCGACAGCCGTTTTGGCATCAACCAGACCAAGGCCCAGGGCGGCGATCGCACGCAGCGACGCGTTGCTGGATGTGAGCCGGGCGAGCAACGCAGGCGCAACGCTCGAATTCTTCTGTGTACCGATGAGGCGCACCGAAAGCTCGCGTACGCACGGATCGTCCGACGCGAGCGCACCGAGCAGCCTGGTAACGTCAGCAGCAGGAAGATCGCGCGAGTCGAGCAGATAGCGGAGATCTGCCGACGTACCAAGCGGTGTCACCGGTGCGTCGCTCGAGCGTCCCCAGCCTCCGTTGCCGACGGCTCTGGCGGCGAGCGAGCAGACGCTTGGGGCTACACCGTGCGCCGCGGCAAGCAGCGCGCTCACGTCGAACGACGCGCTATCGTCGCCCGCGGTACCGCGTGATGAATGATCGTGTCTGACCGCGCTTGTCGTCGATACGAACGCCGCTGCGGCGACGGCTCCAATGATTCTCAACATCGTTCCTCCTCTGTAATTGCCCATGTCTGAATAACGGGCCGTATGGTGAAAAATCAGCACTTCGGGTCAAAAGCATGCGCGCGTTACGGCTCTATACCGATGCTACGCGCGCAGTTGTACGATTCTTACGGAAACGGCCGCGGGTCCGGCCAGGGCCACGGCCAGGGACCGGTCGCATTACCACCCGCGAGCGCGTCCACAGCCATCGACTTGATTCTCGGGTCTGACGATTCGAGCAGGCCGCGGATTGCACTCAGTGATTTTTCGCCCATCGCGCCGAGCGCGCGGATGTAATCGACCTGGATATCCTTGTTGGTCTCGGTGCGGAGCGCGGACTGCAGCGCCGGAATGGCCGTTGTATCACGGATCGTGAACAACGCCCACGCGGCCAGGCTCCTCACATTCGGGTCGCTGTCGCTCAACTTTGCAATGAGTGCGCCTGGCGCCGATCTGGGCTGCACGCTTCCGAGTGCCCACACCGCCCTGCTGCGCACGCCAGCGCTTCTGTCCGCGAGCGCCGCAGTGAGTGCAGACACTGACGCATCATCGTGAATGCTGCCGAGCGCCCATGCGGCGGTTGCACGAACTGAGTCGCTGGCGTCGCCGCGAAGCGCCGTCGTAAGTGCACCGACGGCCGAATGTGCGGAGTCGCGATCACGCGCGAGCGCCCACGCCGCTGTTTCCCGCACCGAAGCGCTCGCATCATGACTCAGCGCACGTGTCAACGCCGATGACGCAACCGGATTTTCGATGTACTTCGCGAGTCCCCATGCCGCAGTCCTGCGCAAGTCCGCATTCGTGTCCGTCGCAAGAACTTTCGCGAGCAGCGCAGCACGCTCGTCAGGTGTCTTCGAATCGAATTTCGCGTCAAACGAAAGGACGGGTTTGACCACTACACCGTTTGTCTGGACATCCGAATCCGACGGTCCGGCGGCCAACTTCCGAGCGACAGTCGGCAATGCAGCTCGCGCATGCGACAAAAAGCTGGAAGCGACCTGCATTCCGAATTGCGATGCTGCGTCGGCGATCCCGTTGCTGGCATCGCGACCATCCGTCCTGTCGCTCTTCGATGGGGGTGAGACTTGAGGGGTGGTCACGACGCCTGGTTTCGCTGCGGCTTGCGGTGCCGCCACGACTTGAGGCGTCTTCACGGTTTGAGATGAAGTTGCCGGAGCGACGCGGCGCACTGGCGCAGCGGCGCCGACAATAATCGAAAGCACGCCGAGCGAACCGACGAGCGCACCAGTCTTCCAACGACTTGGGATTGACCGGCGGGCTTGCGGATCGAGAATCGCCAGCATGCGTCCTTCAAATTCCTTTCGGCGCGCCATCGCAAGCGCAACCATCGGCGTGCGATCACCACGTACGGAGGTGACGATGTCGAGAAGATGCTCGGCGTAATCCGCGGCGCGTGTGCCGCACATCAGAGCCAGATCGTCACACGCTCGCTCGCTCTCGGAGCGTAGCCGCTTTGCTGCGGTCCACACCAACGGGTGAAACCAGTACACGGCGCACGCGATACGGCCAAGCGTGTGACCGACCAGATCCTTGCGCCGAACGTGCGCAAGCTCGTGCAGCAGCACCGCGCGACGGCGCTCCGGCGACCAGCCTTCGCTCTCGACCGGAAGTACTATCGTCGGGTGCAGCGTACCACACGCGAACGGCATCTTCGTCTCTCTGCTCTGCAGCAGCCGCGGCGCCTTCTCGAGGCCGATGCGATCGGAAATCTCCCAGACCGCATCGAGCCATTCTCTCCCATTCAACGGAACGCTGTTACGAACGATGCGCCGCAGCGATAGTGCCGCGTATGCAAGCGCAGCCATGATCACGAGCGCGACTGTAAGCCAGGTGATGAACAGAATCGTCAGCGGATCGGTGCTGGCTATCCGCGCCGCGATGCTGGATTGTGAAGTCGATGCCTGCGTCTCAGGAGCAACTGACTGCGGTGGCGCAGCCGACTCGATCCCACTCAAGGTGCCCACGACCTCGCCGGACGTTATAGAAGCGTGCCGAGCAGTTGCACCGTCCACAGTGGATACAGGAGCACTCGTCGTCGCGAGCGCCGGGAGAATGCGAATATGAATCGGCTCCCAGAGAGTAAGCGCCGGGACAAGCAACAATGCGCCGAGTGTGACCAGCCAGACCAGGTGACGCGCGCCAGCCGCTGCGCGCTGCATGACGAGCGTAATACCGAGCGCGCCGATGAGGATCAGCGTCGCCTTCACGACAAGTAGCAGGAGTGACACGTTTTCCCCGCGGAATGGGCCAGCGTAGGCAAGCGAAAACGGCAGCATGGTTATCGCCCCTCCTGACGGGCGCGGCGGATCGTCTCGCGATGCCGCTGCACGTCGTCTTCTGTCATGTCGGTGTCGGACATGCGCAGGAGTGCGGTGACAGCCTGTTCTGGAGAGCCAGCGAAATAAGTTCGGACGACGTGCGCAAGAACGTCCTCGCGCGCCGTCTCGGCTGGCCGAGCAGGCGAGTACACGTAACGCGGTCCGTCTTCCTTATACCTGATCGCGCCCTTCTCGGCGAGGATACGCAACACCGATCGCACCGCCGAATACGTTGGCGGATCGGGGAGGTCGTTCATGATTTCCGCGACCGTCGCTTCGCCGTGCCGGTGCAGAATGTCCATCACCTGCCGTTCGCGACGGGAGAAGGACGGCGCTAGAGAAGCTGGTGCAGTGCGCTTGGAAGACATCGGACACTCGAGAGATAAAGGCTGCCTGGGTGCTGCTGAAAAATCAACCGTGTTGAATTTTCACCACTATTCGGCAGTTGTCAAGGGGGGTCTGATCGGACCGGCGTATCTCCAGATCTTGCGATTCGATCGAGGGGTGCCACATTCGCCAGGGATACGTGGACCTGTAACAGAATCTCCCGTCAGAATCGAGGAAGCAAAGCAAATGCTGGTTCTCCGTACAGAAACTCGTGGTCGGATGCTCAAACGCGCCGGTGTGACAGTGTCGGTGCTCACGCTTTCAGCAGCTCTTGGCCTGAACGCCGGCGCGCAGGCGAATAGCGCGTCTGCGGCGTCAAACGGCTCATTCACACTGGAACAGGTGCTGAGCTACCCCTTCGCGACTGGTATGACTGCGTCGCCGAAATCATCGCGCATCGCGTGGGTCATCGACGCTTCGGGCGTGCGGAATATCTGGACCGCCGAAGGACCCGACTTCAAGGCACGCCCGGTGACCAATTATCACGCCGACGACGGCCAGGAGCTCACCAACCTCGCGATATCGCCAGATGGCAAGTGGGTCGTGTACGTGCGTGGCGGCGACCACGACGCGAACTGGGCAGCAGAGGGCGGCCTGCCGCCGGATCCCGATCATTCGCCGATCAAGCCGAAGGTAGAGATATGGGCGGTGCATGTCGACGGCGCATCAAATCAATCGCCCAAACTTCTTGCGGAGGGTGACGAGCCGGTAATCTCACCCCGCGGCGATCGTGTCGCATTCACGAAAGGCCAGGCGATCTGGACTGTGCCGATCGATGGATCGTCCGCCGCAAAACAGCTCTTCTTTGCGCGTGGAAGTAGTGGAGCGCCAACCTGGTCACCGACCGGCGACCGGGTTGCGTTCGTTTCCAATCGCGGCGATCACAGCTTCATCGGCATCTTCACGTCGGACTCGACGCCGATCCGCTATCTCGCGCCATCGACGTCGCGCGACCGGTCGCCGAGCTGGTCACCGGACGGGACGCGCATCGCATTCGTGCGCACGCCCGGTTCCGGCGGCGCGCCGGAAACAGTGCTCGAGCTGCATCCGCGGCCGTGGGCAATCTGGACCGCTGATGCAACAACCGGCGCCGGCCGACTCGTGTGGCAGAGCGCGAACACATTATTGAGCTCCGTCCCGACCACCGACGGTGGGACCAATCTTTCGTGGGCGGCAGGTGGACGTCTTGTTTTTCTAAACGACACGGACGGATGGCCACATCTCTATTCGGTCGCAGAAACCGGCGGAGCACCGCTTCTGCTCACACCTGGATCGTTCATGGCGGAGTTCATCACGCTATCGCCAGATGGTAAGTCCTTGGTGTACAGTGCGAATACGGGCACTACGCCAGGCGACGGCGACCGGCGTCACATCTTCCGAGTACCGGTCGACCGTGCCGCACCTGTCGCGCTGACGTCCGGCTCTGGACTCGAGTGGACACCATTCGTGACCGGGGATGGAAGCACGGTTGCGTTCGTCGGCGCGGGCGCGCAGAAGCCGACGCTCCCGATGGTTGTCTCGATCAACGGCGGCACTCCGCGCGGGCTCGCCGAGGACGTGATACCCTCGACCTTTCCGACAGCGGACCTCGTGATTCCGAAGCCGGTCACGTTCAAGGCAGCCGACGGAACGATCGTACACGGTCAACTATTCGAGCGCAACGACGGCGGTTCGGCGAAGAAGCCCGGTATCGTCTTCGTGCATGGTGGTCCGCCACGCCAGATGATGCTCGGCTGGCACTACATGGATTACTACTCGAACTCGTACGCAGTGAATCAGTATCTGGCCAATCACGGGTACATCGTGCTTTCTGTGAACTACAGGCTGGGCATTGGATACGGGCACAAATTCCACCATCCGCCGCACGCGGGGTCGGCCGGTGCGTCGGAATATCAGGATGTGGTCGCTGGTGGGCGCTATCTGCAGTCGCTCGCATCGGTGGACTCGCGCCGCATC
>Ga0157369_10010377_pt1 | contig 10619 bp, 8 predicted proteins | sample C25metaG_FD_113461 | JGI IMG/M metagenome (GOLD analysis project Ga0157369, IMG submission 113461) | Corn rhizosphere microbial communities from Kellogg Biological Station, Michigan, USA - C2-5 metaG | ecosystem: Host-associated > Plants > Roots > Rhizosphere > Soil | place: USA: Michigan...
GCCGGTGCTGTAGTACTTGGTGCCGTTGAGACGCCACTCACCGTCCTGCTGGCTGACCCGGGTGATGACCTCGCCTAGCTTGACGGTACCGATCTCGGTCCAGGCGTTGCCCACCAGGTCACCGGCGACGAAGCGCTCGAACCAGACCTGTTGGGAAGCGCTGGCATGGGCGTTGAGGCGATCCTCGACAAAGGCGAAGTGGCCGCGCAGCGCCTGGGGCAGATTGCTGTCGGCGGCTGCCAGTTCGATCAGCAGCCGTACCAGTTGCGGCAGGCTGGCACCGCTGCCGCCGAACTCCACGGGCACCCGCACGGCGCCGAAGCCGGCGTCCTTGAGCCAGGCGACGGGCGCATAGGGCAGGGTGCGCTGGCGTTCGCGTTCCAGGGCGCCTTCGGCGATCCGGGCAAAAAGCGGCCGAAAGCGCGCGGCCAGCTGTTCGTAGTCGGGGCTGGGCGCAGGGGTGGGCGGCAGGTGGCGAGCGGGCAGGTTCATGGTGATCCTCAGCGTTTGGAAGGTCGACGCCAGAGGCTTTGCAAGAGCGTTGCCAGGACCTGAAAGGCCGCTTTTTCGGGGTTTGCCGGGCATGGACTGCCTGGCCGGCAGCAGGAGTGCCTGGCCGCTGTTGCCCGGGCGACAGCGAGTCGGCCACGCTAGACTGGCGTTTTGTCTGGAGTCCCCATGGACCTCTTGTTTCTCGGCACCTCGGCCGGGGTGCCGACCCGGCGGCGCAACGTCTCGGCCCTTGCCCTGATCGAGGACCAGGGCAAGGGCTGGTTTCTCGTCGATTGCGGCGAGGCCACCCAGCACCAGCTGCTGCGCACCCCGCTGTCGGCGGCGGATCTGCGCGCCATCTGCATCACCCATGTCCACGGCGACCACTGCTATGGTTTGCCAGGGCTGCTGGCCAGTGCCGCCATGACCGGACGCCGCCAGCCACTGCTGCTGATCGCACCCCAGGCGGTCCATGACTGGCTCGCCGCCACCCGGATGCTGACCGCGCTGCACCTGCCTTTCGAGCTGCGCTTCCATGCCCTGGAGGGTTTTACCGGCGTTGCCGTGGGCGCCTGGGATATCGACGCCTTCGCGCTCTCCCACCGGGTGCCCAGCCATGCCTTTCGCTTCCGCGAGACCCGTCGGCCGCAGCGCCTCGATCCCGCGGCCCTGGCGGCGGCCCAGGTGCCGCGGGGGCCGCTGTGGGGGCGGCTGCATGGCGGCGAGGACGTGCTGCACGAAGGCCGCCTGCTGCGCAGCGCCGACTTCCTGCAGGCGGCCCATGGCGAGCGGCGGTTGGTGGTGGCGGGAGATAACGACGATCCCGCCTTGCTGACGGAGGCCTGCCGGGGTGCTCAGCTGCTGGTCCATGAAGCCACCTACGCCCAGGCGCAGATCGACAAGACCGGGCAGAGCTGGGGCCACAGCAGCGCAGCTGGCGTCGCCCGTTTCGCCGAGGCGCAGGCGCTGCCGGCGCTGTTGCTCACCCATTTCAGTCCGCGCTATCAGGCCGAGGCGGGGCGTTCGCCGTGCATCGACGAGCTGCGCCGGGAGGCCGCGGCCTGCTATGGCGGCCATCTGCAGCTGGCCGAAGATTTCGCGCGCTTTCGCCTGGATCGTCAGGGCCGGCTGAAAGCCCTGGACCAGAGCGGCGGGGCAGGGGATGGCGACCCGGAGCAGGAAAGAGGCTGAAACGCTTCGGTCTTGTCTGACCTGTTCTCCTTGGGCATAGTGCGAACGTTTATCATTTCAGGATCCTCTCGATCCCTCGCACCTCGTCCCTAGGAGAAGCAAATGGCGGTGTCTTTCAACAAGGTCTCGACGCTGGGCGCCATGGCGCTACTGTCCCTGGCAGTGGCAGCCTGTTCCAGCCGCCCGGAGGCACCGATGCCACCGCCGCCCGCGCCGACGCCTGTCGCCGCGCAGCCCGCCGCGCCTCAGGCGCCGGCCGAACTCAAGCGCATCGAGCTGGGCTACGGCGTCTACGAGCTGGCCTACAGCCAGACCAAGCAGTCGGTCTATGCGGCGACTGCCCAGTTGACCAAGGGCGTCACCGGCGGGGTGATCTACCAGCTGGATCCGGCCACCCTGGCCATCACTGGCCAGATCCACACCGACCTGAAGAACTTCGCCCTGACCACCGATGCCAGCGGCGAGACGCTGTTCGTCACCAACTCCCTGGACGGCGGCCTCAGCCGCATCGACCTGCGTACCGGCAAGGTGGAGAAACGGCTGAAATTCAACGAGATGGGCCGCGACGGCCACCCGGTCAATCCGCGCCAGGTCATCCTGCATGACGGCCTGCTGTATGTCGGCGGTGTCGGCGATCCTGGGGTGATCTGGGTGGTGGACGCCAAGACGCTGACCCTCAAGGCGCGCATTCCCAATGCCGGCAAGTGGGTGACCGGCCTGCTGTATTCCGAGGACACCGGGCGTCTCTATGCGGCCAACGGCAGTGGGGAAGTGCTGGTGATCAATCCGCGCACCCGCAAGATCGAGCACCGCTGGACCCCGGGTGACGGTGGCAAGTACCTGTTGCTGAACCTGGCCGAGGATCGCGCGAACCACCAGCTGTTCGTCACCGACAACTCCGAAGCCAAGACCGTGCTGGTCTTCGATATCCGCAGCGGCAAGGTAATCAAGCGCCTGCCGGTGGGTGACGCCCTGGCCATCAAGCTCAATACCAAACGCAATGAGCTGTACATCACCCAGCGCGAGACCGGTCGGCTGCTGATCCTCGACGCCACCACCTACGCCGAGAAAAAGGCCTACGACCTCAAGCCCAATCCCAACAGCCTGCTGGTCAGCCCGGATGGCCAGACGCTGTATGCGACGGTGAAGACGCCCTTCGACAAGGAATACATGAACACCGCGCCGGAAAGCGTGGTGCGCATCGACCTCTCCGCGGTGAAGTAAACCGCGCTGCCCTGGCCGCCGCAGCGTCCTGCTGCGGCGGCCCCGGGCTTCCCAAGCCCGCCGGCTTGCTCTTGAATGCGTGGGGCCCACCCTTTAGGAGCCGCCACCTTGTCCGCGACCGATCTCAGCCTGCGTCCGCTGCTGGAAGCCTCCTACCGTCACTGGCTCGGCCAGCCGCTGCCGCGTCCCACGGGATTAATTGCGTCCGACGTTCCTGCCTGGCTGCATGAGCGGGCACCCTATGCCCTGCTGGCGCACGGTACCAAAGACGATCCGCTGTTCTGCTACGCCAACCGGCAGGCCTTAAGCTGCTTCGGCTATCCCCGCGCCGAATTCATCGGCATGCCCTCCAGGTTCAGCGCCTCACCCAAGGACCGGGACGAGCGCCAGCGCCTGATGGAAGCGGTGGGGCGCCAGGGTTATGCCTGTGGCTATGAGGGCTGGCGGATCGATCGAGACGGTGAGGCCTTCCAGATCCATGCCGGCGTGGTGTGGAATCTGCTTGATGTCAACGGACAGCGGTTGGGGCAGGCGGCGTTGTTCTGGCCGGATCCGCAGCGGATTGGGCAGCTGGAATAAGGTAGAGATCGTTGGGCTCGGCTGCGCTCGGAAGATCGGCGAATTCGTGGACAAGGCTGCGCCGTTGTCCACCCTACGCCTAGCCTGACGGCGTAGGGTGGAAAACCGCGCAGTGTTTTCCACGCGAGGGTAATGCCAGGCTATCCCGACTCACCCCGGTCGGATGCTTCACTCGTCCTCGACGATCAGCACCACCAGATCCTTGGGCCCGTGGGCGCCATAGGCCAGTACCTGCTCGATGTCGGCGGTCTTGGACGGCCCGGAGATCAGCAGGGCATTGGTCGGCATGCCGTCCTGCCAGCGGTGCTGTTGCTGCAACTCGTAGAAGTTGTCCACCACGGTGCTGGCCCTGAGCAGGGCGATGTGCAGCGGGGGCACCAGGCTCATCAGGCGCGGTTCCTGACGATCCGGCCAGAGCACCAGGCTGCCGGTGGAGGCCAGGGCGCCAAGAGTGCCGGTGAGGCTGGCCGGGGTGTCGTTGAACAGTTCGGCCTTCCACTCTTCCACGGGGCGATCGTAGGCCTTCCAGCGCGGTGAGCCGTCGCCCTGCCAGCGCTCCACCAGGCACGCACCGTGGGGCGTGCCGGGAGCGATCAATAGCTGATCCAGACCCCGTTCGGCGAGAACGCGCTCGACCAGCGCCGGCCAGTCCGCCGCGGTGGTCAGGTGGGTTTCGGTATGCACCGTCTCCATCAGGGTGCGCAGGCGGGCGACGCGCTCCGCAGGTGGATAGCGCCAGGGTTCGGTCACCAGGGCTTCGTCGAAGGTGTCCGCCAGCGGCTGGGTGCCCTGCAGACTGCCGCGCAGCTTGGCGAGGATGTTGTCGCGGGCGCTCATGGGCGTTTCTCCAGGTGGTCGCGGGCCAGTTCGTGCAGCGAGCGCGCTGCCGGCCTGGGTGCGCTGTGGTGCTCCGTCCAGGGGCCGAGCTGGCCGGGGGTGAAGCGGCCGAAGCGGGTGGCCAGGTAGCTGAAGCCGCGATAGAGCAGCGGCGAGGTGTAGAGATTCTGCCAGGCATGCCAGGTCCAGCGCTCCCGGGCGGAGAACTTGCTGCCCTGGCCGCGCAGCAGGTGCGGCTCGGCATTGGGCGCCTTGACGTTCTCTTCGCGCAGGCGCCGCAAGAGCGCCGGAATCGGGATCTTGACCGGGCAGACTTCACCACAGGCGCCGCACAGCGAGGAGGCGCTGGGGTGGTCGGGCGCCTGCTCCAGGCCGACCAGGTGGGGGGTGATGATGGCGCCGATGGGGCCGGGATAGACCTCGCCATAGGCATGGCCGCCGATGCGGGTATAGACCGGGCAGTGATTCATGCAGGCGCCGCAGCGGATGCAGTTGAGGGTCTGGCGCAATTCGCTGTCGGCGAAGGCCTGGCTGCGGCCGTTGTCCAGCAGCACCAGGTGCACCTCGCGCGGTCCGTCCAGCTCCTCGGCCTTGCGCGGCCCGGAGATCATGTTGACGTAGGTGGTGATCGGCTGGCCCAGGGCCGAACGGGTCAGCAGCGACAGCAGCGGTACCACGTCGCGCAGGTTCTCCACCACCTTTTCGATACCGGTCACGGCGATGTGCACCGGCGGTACCGTGGTGGACATCCGCCCGTTGCCCTCGTTTTCCACCAGCAGCAGGGTACCGGTCTCGGCCACGGCGAAGTTGACCCCGGAGATGCCGATGTCGGCCTCGAAGAATTTCTGCCGCAGCACCCGCCGACCGGTCTGGATGAGTTCGTCGACGTCGGTGGTGTAGGGCTCGGCGAGGTGCTCGTGGAAGAGGGTGCCCACCTGCTGCCGGTTGAGGTGGATGGCCGGCATGATGATGTGCGACGGCTTCTCGCCGGCGAGCTGGATGATGTACTCGCCCATGTCCGATTCCAGGCAGTCGATGCCCTGGGCGCCGAGCACGTGGTTCATGTCCATTTCTTCGCTGACCATGGACTTGCCCTTGATCAGCAGTTTGGCCGCATGGCGCTCGGCGATCTGCTGGACGATGGCATTGGCCTCGGCCGTGGTCTCGGCCCAGTGCACCTGGACGCCATTGCGCTTGAGGTTGGCTTCCAGGCGTTCCAGCAGCTCCGGCAGCTTGGACAGTGCCCGGGCGCGGGTGCGATTGCCCAGTTCGCGCAGGCGCTCGCGCTCGTCGGCATCGCTCATGCTGGCCAGGCGCTTGGTCATCAGCGAATCCATGGCCGTGCGGAAGTTGCGTCTGAGCTGGTCGTCGCCCAGGGCCTGGCGGGCGCGCGTCTTGAAGGGGGGCGCCGCGTTGATGTCGGTGAGGGGGATCTTCAGCATCTCGTTCATACGGCACCTCCGATACGGCGCCAGAGAAAGCTCGCCAGGTGTTCGCCACGCAGGGCAGCGCGCTGCTTTTCCAGGGCGCCGTTGATATTCATCAGGCAACCGCAGTCGGCGGTGAGCACCTGGGCCGCACCGCTGTCCTGCAGGGCACGGGTCTTGTCCGCCACCATGGCGCCGGAGATGTCCGGCATGCGTACCGAGAAGGTGCCGCCAAAACCGCAGCATTCGCTCTCGTGGTCATGGTCGACGCGCTCCACGGCCTGCAGCTGGCCGAGCAGGGCGCGGCCGTGCAGGTGGGTCTGCATCTCGCGGCGGGCGCTGCAGGAGGTGTGCAGCGCCACCTTGGTCGGGGCGCCGCGATCCTGGTAGTCGACCTGGCAGACGTGCAGCAGGAATTCCGCCAGTTCGTAGGTGCGCTCGGCCAGATCCCTTACCTGCCGCAGGGTGTCAGGCTCGTCGGCGAACAGCTCGGCGTAGTGATGGCGCAGCATCCCGGCGCAGGAGCCGGAGGGCACCACCACCGGCCAGGGCTCGGCGAACAGCGCCAACTGGGTGCGGGCCACGGCACGGGCTTCCTCGGTGTAGCCCGAGGTGTAGGCGGGCTGACCACAGCAGCTCTGCGCCTGGGGGAAATGCACGCGGATGCCTTCGCGCTCCAGCAGGCGGATGCTGTCCATGCCGGCTTCGGGATAGAAGAGGTCCACCACGCAGGTGCCGAACAGATAGACCTGGGTCGGTTTCTGCGGCGGATAGGTCCGCGGCGGCGCCAGCGGTGGCGCGGTGCGGGTGGCGTTGGGGGCGGCGTTGTGGAAGAGGTCGTTCATTAGGCTACTCCGGGTTGGCCCGGTTAAAAGAGAGCCTTTTCATAATCTGCTGCGCGTCGGCCAAACCGCGTTGAAAAGGCCTTCGGAATGCTCATTTACCACTCGTAAACTCCGCTTCCTCAGGCCTTTTCGCCTTGTTTGTCTCTAGCTCGCGAGATCATGAAAAGGCTCCAGAAGACCGGCGGCGACCTGGGTCGCCGCCGGGAAACGCACGATCAGTGCACCAGCATGCCGGTGAACACATAGGCCTGCGCCAGGGTGATCAAGCCGACCAGCACGGCGAAGCCGATGCTGTGCCGTACGGTGAAACGGAACAGGTCGGACTCCTTGCCCACCATGCCGGTGGCGGCGCAGGCCACGGCGATGGATTGCGGCGAGATCATCTTGCCGGTCACGCCGCCGGAGCTGTTGGCCGCCACCAGCAGGGTGTCGGAAACGCCGATCTGGTGCGCGGTGGTCGCCTGCAGCGAGCCGAACAGGGCATTGGACGAGGTATCCGAACCGGTCAGGAATACCCCTAGCCAGCCCAGCAGCGGCGAGAAGAAGGGGAACAGCGCGCCGGTACCGGCCAGCAGCAGGGCCAGGGTGGTGGACATGCCCGAGTAGTTGACGACGAAGGCGAAGGCCAGCACCAGGCCGATCGACAGGATCGGCTTGCGCAACTCCACCAGGGTTTCCCTGAACACGCCCAGGGCGGTCGAGGGCTTGATGCGGAAGATGGCCATGGAGATCAGCGCCGAGATCAGGATGGCGGTGCCCGACGCCGACAGCAGGTCGAGCTTGTAGACCGCCGGCATTGGCGTCGGCGTGGCTACGATCGGCAGCGTCTTGAGCACCAGCTTGTCCAGGTAGGGCACCGGTACGTTGATCACGAGGGCATAGAGGGCGCCGCCGGTGGCGAACAGCGCCTTGAAGGCCTTGGTGGTCCAGATCGTGACGACCACGGTCAGGATCAGGAACGGCGACCAGGCCTTGATCACGGTACCCAGGGGATGCTCAGGAGGCAGCCGGCCGCCGCCGCCGAAGCCGGTCCCGCCACCCAGCATGGCGGCGCCGCCGCCACTGACCACGGCAGTGGCGCCTGCGGTGGCCTGCTGCGGCTGGCGCAGCTTGAGGTAGGCGGTGAGGGCGATCATGGCGGCCAGCGACGAGGTGATGTCGGGCAGTTCCGGGCCGATGAAGTTGGAGGTCAGGTACTGGAACACGGCGAAGGTGCCGCCGCAGATCAGCGCCGGCTTCCAGGTTTCCCGCAGCCCGCGCATGCCGTCCATCATGAACATCAGCCACAGCGGCACCAGCAGCGACAGCAGCGGCAGCTGGCGACCGGTCATGGCGCCGATCTTGAAGGCGTCGATACCGGTCACCTGCCCGGCGACGATGGTCGGGATGCCCAGGGCGCCAAAGGCCACCGGCGCAGTGTTGGCGATCAGGCAGAGCCCGGCCGCCTTCAGCGGATTGTGGCCGAGGCCCACCAGCAGGGCGGCGGTGATGGCCACCGGTGCGCCGAAGCCGGCCGCACCCTCCAGGAAGGCGCCAAAGCAGAAGCCGATCAGCAGCACCTGCAGGCGCTGGTCGTCGGTGATGGACAGCACCGAGCTGCGGATGATGTCGAACTGCCCGCACTTGACCGTCAGCTTGTAGAGGAACACCGCCGTGACGATGATCCAGGCGATGGGCCAGAGGCCATAGAGGAAACCGTAGCCGGCCGAGGCCAGCGCCTTGTCCACCGGCATGCGATAGACGAACAGCGCGATGAGCAGGGCGATCGCCAGGGTGATGGCGCCCGCCACATGGCCCTTGAGCCTCAGACCGGCGAGCGCGACGAAGAAGAACAGAATGGGCAGGGCGGCGACGAAGGCCGAAAGGCCCAGGCTGCCCAGGGGGAGATAGATCTGTTGCCAGGTATCCATCGGGTGCTCCTTGATTGTTTTTGTAGGGAGGCGGCAGGACGGGGTTGCACAAGATCGCGACCTGTGGCAAAAATTGGTAATACCAATTTACAAGAGCGACTTCACGCACGTTAAGCGGGGTCTTTGCCTCTGTCAAACCCCTTGATGTGCGACTTTCGTCGGCCAGTACCGCCCGGCTGGCGGACGTCCGCCATCGTCCGCGGCATTTTTCGAGGTTTTTCATGGGGTTCGAACCGGTCAAGCAACGTCGTCTGTCGGACGACATCGTCAAGCACCTGGAGGCGCTGATCGCCGAAGGCTCTCTGCGACCTGGCGAGCGCCTGCCGGCCGAGCGGGTGCTGGCCGAGCGCTTCGGGGTATCGCGACCCTCGCTGCGCGAAGCCATCCAGAAGCTGATCGCGCGCGGCCTGCTGCTCAGCCGGCAGGGCGGTGGCACCTATGTCACCGAGGCGCTCAACAGTGCCTTCACCGATCCCCTGCTACCGTTGCTGGAAAGCCGCGAGGAAACCCGCCGCGATCTGCTGGAGTTTCGCCACACCCTGGAAAGCGCCTGTGCCTATTACGCCGCCCAGCGCGCCACCGAGCCGGACCTGGCGCGGCTGACCCTGGCCTGGGAACGCCTGGAAGACTGCTACCGGCGGCGCGAGACCCTGACCCGGGAAGAGGAGGGCGAGGCCGATGCGGCCTTTCACCTGGCCATCGCCGAGGCCAGTCACAACGCCGTCTACCTGCACAGCATCCGCAGCCTGTTCGAATTGCTGCGCCATCACATGGTGACCAATATCGGCGGCATGCAGGCGCAGCGGGGCGAAACCCGCGAGCGCCTGCTGGAACAGCACCGGTCGCTCTACCAGGCGATTGTCGCGGGTGAAGCGGAAACGGCGCGCGAGGCCGCGAGTCGTCATCTGGGCTATGTGCGGGAGGTTCTGGAGGAGGCCGGCGCCATGGCAGGCCGTCTAGCACGGGCCAAACGGCGCGATGAGCTCTAGAAAAATCTGGCGGAAAACATCATGATGTCATTATGCTAGTAGCATAAGTTGAGCGTCCGCGGCTAAAGTTTAGCGTTCCAGAGCTGATAACCCGGTCACACCTTCCCGCCTTCGCTGGCGTCTAGACCGGTACCCTCCTGTGGAACACGCCTCTTCTTCGCCCTCGCTCGTCGACTTTACCTTCACCCCTGCATTGCTCGGTGCCTGCGGTACCGGCGCGATCCTGTTCGTGGGCGGCGTGACGTCGACCACCCTGGCGCTGAGTGCCACCCAGGTGGTGCTCGCCGCCGGTCTGGGCTTCTGGCAGCTGCGTCGCGCCCAGGCGCGCCACGCCGAGCGCGCCGCCGACCTGGCCGTGAGCCAGAGCCCGGCCAGCGGTCGGGACGAGGCACTCGAAGCCCTCTGCGTGGCGGTACTGCCGGTATGGTCCGAGCAGATCGAAGCGGCGCGGGCCCACACCGAGCAGGAAATCGTCAGCCTGACCAGTCGCTTCGCCGAACTGGCCGACCGCATCCACAGCGTCGCCGGCGCCGATCATGGCGGTGGCGATCGCCTGGTCAATCTCATGGCCAGCAGCCAGAACCAGCTCGACGGCATCCTGCACTCGCTGCGCGAGGCGCTGTCGAGCAAGGGCGCGCTGCTGGACGAGGTCAACGGCCTGGCCGGTCTGACCGAACAACTCAAGAGCATGGCCAAGGACGTCGGCGACGTGGCGCGCCAGACCAACCTGCTGGCCCTCAATGCCGCCATCGAAGCCGCCCGGGCCGGTGAAGCCGGGCGCGGTTTCGCGGTGGTCGCCGACGAGGTGCGCAAGCTTTCCACCCTGTCCGGCGATACCGGACAGAAGATCGGCGAAACCGTGGAAACGGTGAACGGCGCCATTGCCCGCACCCTGGAACTGTCCCAGCTCCACGCCGAACGCGACACCGGCACCCTGAACCAGTCCGGCGAGACCATCGAGCAGGTCATCGGCGCCTTTGGCGGCACCACCCGTGACGTGGTCGAGCGCAGCGATGCCCTGGCCGACAACGCCGCGGCCGTGGGCGGCGCCATTGCCGAGGTGCTGGTCGCCCTGCAATTCCAGGATCGCGTCAGCCAGATGCTCGGCCACATCCGTGACGACCA
>Ga0157369_10010378_pt1 | contig 10618 bp, 9 predicted proteins | sample C25metaG_FD_113461 | JGI IMG/M metagenome (GOLD analysis project Ga0157369, IMG submission 113461) | Corn rhizosphere microbial communities from Kellogg Biological Station, Michigan, USA - C2-5 metaG | ecosystem: Host-associated > Plants > Roots > Rhizosphere > Soil | place: USA: Michigan...
GCAGCAGCGCGTGGCCCTGGGGCGGGCGCTCGCCTCCCGGCCACCCCTGCTGCTCGCCGATGAACCCACCGGCAATCTCGACGAAGCCAGCGGCGACCAGGCCCTCGCCCTGTTGCTGGAACTGGTGGCCGAGACCGGCAGCAGCCTGCTGATGGTGACCCACAGCGCGCGTATCGCCAGTCATCTCGATCGCACCCTGCTACTGGAACGCGGACGTCTCGGCGGCGCAGCCGTGGGCCCACCATGAGGCTGCTCTACTGGAGTCTGCACAGCCTGGTCAGTCATTGGCGGCGGCATCCCCTGCAACTCGCCGGCCTGGTCGCCGGCCTGTGGCTGGCGACCGCGCTGCTGACCGGAGTGCTGGCGCTCAATGCCCAGGCCAGCCAGAGCTATGCCCAGGCCAGCGCCCTCTTCGGCGCCGACCAGTCGAGTCTTGAAGCCCCCGACGGCAAGCGCTTGCCCCAGGCGCTGTTCGTCGAACTGCGCCGCCAGGGCTGGCCGGTGTCGCCCGTCCTACAGGGGCGCCTGATCCTGGCCGAGCGCGAGGGCGCCCTGCCACTGCTGGGCATCGAACCGGTCAGTCTGCCCAGCGATCGCGGCGTGGCGGCCGGCGCACCGCCAGAGGCCCTGTTCGACTTCCTCGGTCCGACCGGGACCACCTGGATCGCGCCAGAGACGCTGCGTGAATGGCGGCTGCGAGCCGGCGCGGTGCTGCATCGCGCCGATGGCCTGGCGCTGCCACCGTTGCAGCCGCGCGCCGGCCTGGCGCCCGGCACCCTGGTAACGGACATCGGCCAGGCTCAGCGCCTGCTGGACGCGCCAGACCAGCTTTCCCGGCTGATCCTGCCAAAGACCTTCCAGCGTCCCCTACCCACCTTTGACGGGGTCAGCCTGCAACGGGTGGAGAACGACCAGGGCGCCGAACTGGACCGCCTGACCGACAGCTTCCACCTAAACCTGCTGGCACTCGGCCTGCTTGCCTTTGCCGTCGGCCTGTTCATCGTCCATGCCGCGACCGGTCTGGCGCTGGAACAGCGCCGGGCCCTGCTGCGTACCCTGCGCGCCTGTGGCCTGTCGGCCGCGACCCTGGTGCTGGCGCTGACCCTGGAGCTGGCGCTGATCGCCCTGGTGGCGGGCGCCCTGGGGGTTGCCAGCGGCTACCTTCTGGCGGCGCTGTTGCTACCCGATGTGGCGGCCAGCCTGCGCGGCCTCTACGGCGCCGAAATCGCCGGCAGCCTGACCCTGAGTCCGGCCTGGTGGCTGGCCGGCCTCGGCCTCAGCCTGGGTGGAGCCCTGCTGGCCGGTGCCGATGGCCTGTGGCGCGCGGCGCGGCTACCACTGCTGGCCCTGGCCCAGGGCGAGGCCTGGCGCGCCGCCCATGGCCGCTGGCTGCGTCGCCAGGCGCTGGGTGCCCTGCTGGTGGGCCTGGCGGCGCTGGTCCTCTGGCTGGGCGGCAACAGCCTGGGCAGCGGCCTGGCCCTGCTGGGTTGCCTCCTGCTGGCTGCCGCGCTGGCGTTGCCGCCGCTGCTGAGCGCCCTGCTGGATCTCTTGCTGAAGCGGGCACGGCGGCCACTTTCGCGCTGGTTCCTGGCCGACGCCCGGCAGCAGTTGCCCGGACTGTCCCAGGCGCTGATGGCGTTGTTGCTGGCCCTGGCGGCCAATGTCGGCGCCGGCAGCATGACCGAGGGTTTTCGCCGCACCTTCGATGGCTGGCTCGACCAGCGCCTGGCCGCCGAACTCTATCTGCGCCCGCAGGACGCTGCCCAGGCGGCGACCCTGCTCGACTGGCTGCCCCGCCAACCCAGCGTGCGCGCGGTACTGCCGGTGTACGAACGGGAGACGGGTATTCAAGGCCAGCCATCTATCCTGAGCGGTATCCTCGACGCCGATCTCTATCGGCGACACTGGCCGCTGCTCGATGCCGGCGACGAGGCCTGGACGCCGTTCTTCGCCGGTGATGGCCTGATGCTCAGCGAGCAACTGGCCCGCCGCCTGGGGGTGGTCAAGGGGCAACGGCTGGAGCTGCAGGGCAGCCAGGGTCGCTGGTCCGCCCCGGTGCTCGCCACCTATGCCGACTATGGCAATCCGCGCGGCCACCTGCTGCTGCCTCAGGCTCGCCTGCGGGCGCTGTGGCCGGATGCCGCCCTAGTGCGCATCGTCGTCCGCATGGCGCCGGCGCAGGTGGAGGCCCTGCGCAGCGAGCTGCAGCAGCGCTTCGGGCTGGACGCCAGTCACTCCATCGATCAGGGTCAGCTGCGGCGTTATGCCGACCAGGTCTTCGAGCGCACCTTCAGCGCCACCGCGGCGCTCAATGCCCTGACCCTGGCGGTGGCCGGTCTTGCCCTGTTCATCGCCCTGCTCGGCCAGGCGCAACGCCGTCTCGGCCAGCTCGCGCCACTCTGGGCGCTGGGCATCGAGCGTCCGCGGCTGATCCTGCTCAGCCTGGGCCAGTTGCTGGGACTCGCCCTGCTGACCCTGGCGCTGGCCATCCCATTGGGCATCCTGCTCGCCTGGTGCCTGGTGGCGGTGGTGAATGTCCAGGCCTTTGGCTGGCGATTGCCGCTGCAGGTCTTTCCGGGCCAGTTGCTGGCGCTCTCCGCCATTGCCCTGCTGGCGACCCTGCTGGCGGCCGCCTGGCCCCTGCTTCGGCTGCAGCGCAGTCAACCGCTGGATCTGCTGCGAGAACTCGGTAATGAACGCTAGGGTCCTACTGGTCGCATTCCTGCTGCTCACCGGTTGCGACGAGCAGCCGCCGTCCGCAGGCTTCGCCGGCCTCGGCCAGGGCAGCGAGAACTTCGCCCCGGTAGTGCCGGGCAAGGTCTTCAGCTTTCCGGCCGATCACGGCGCCCACCCGGATTTCCGCATCGAATGGTGGTACGTCACGGCCAACCTCAGCGATGCCGAGGGCCATCAATACGGCGTGCAATGGACGCTGTTCCGCAGCGCCCTGCGCCCCGGCGCCGACCAGCCCGGCTGGAGCAACGGCAACCTCTGGCTGGGCCATGCCGGTCTTACCAGCGAGACCCGCCAGTTTTCCGCCCAGACCCAGGGTCGCGGCGGCATCGGCCAGGCCGGGGTGACCGCCGCGCCCTTTTCCGCCTGGATCGACGACTGGCGGCTGAGCGGAGACCTGAACGGACGCGCCGAGGTCCGGGCCCAGGGTCCGGGCTTCGCCTACCGGCTGAATCTCGCCGCCAGCGGCCCGCTGGTGCTCCAGGGCGAAGGCGGGGTGAGTCGCAAATCCGCCAGTGGCCAGGCGTCCTACTACTACAGCCAGCCGTTCTTCCAGGCCCAGGGCGAATTGGAGATCGAAGGCCGGCGCGTGCCGGTCAAGGGCCTGGCCTGGCTGGATCGCGAATGGAGCAGCCAGCACCTGGCCGCGGACCAGCTCGGCTGGGACTGGTTTTCCCTGCACCTGGACGACGGTCGGCAACTGATGCTCTATCGCTTGCGCCAGGCCGACGGCCAGCACTATCTGTTCGGCAACCTGATCGGTGCCGACGGCCACAACCAGCCCCTGCATCCCGGCGATATCCGCCTGGCGCCGGAGTCCACCCACAGGGTCGCCGGACGCGAGGTGCCGGTACGCTGGTCCATCACCCTGCCGGGGCGGCAGCTCGATCTGCATATCGCGGCGGTCAACCCCGATGCCTGGATGGCCCTGGGCACGCCCTACTGGGAAGGTCCGGTCAGGGTGGAGGGCAGCGCCAAGGGGGTGGGCTATCTGGAAATGACGGGGTACTGAAAAAAGCCGCAAAACGCGCCCTGGCCGCCTCTCGCATCGGAACTCCCAGCCCTGCCCTCGCCTCGAATCCCTAACTCCCCCTGCCGCCGCGGAGGGCTCGTTAGCGTGATAACCGAGGTGTGTCGATGAATATCAAAGAGCTGAATCAGCAGGTCAAGGCCGGCGCGGTCAAGGAAGTCAACCTGGTGTCCATGGAAGGCGGCTCCTACGTCATCCATGCCTTGGTGGAAGGCACCTCGGTACCGGTCGCCGATGACAAGGGCGCGACCCTGCACGTGGCCTCGGTGGAAGAAGCCCGGCGTATCCTCGACGACGTCAAGGAGGTGCGCCTGTTCATCGCCCAGCCAGCGGTCTATGAAGAGATGGTCGGCCAGCCGGTGAGCGAGACCGATTCCCGCGAAGAGATCCCGCTGCGCTCGAAGATCGAGAATCGCTGAGCCGCACTCCTCCGCCGTCGCCGGCTACCGACGGCGACGCCGCCCCGTCATGACCCGGATCTCCCCGACCGGTGTCATCTTCCAACGATCTGGCCATGGCACGTACTCGCTCAGTATCAATTGTTATATTATAACAATTTCAAGTTCACCTGAGGATAACGCCGTGTCCGTTGCCAGTCCTGCCCACGCGCCTGCTCGCTCCAACGAAGAGATCGCCTGCCTCGCCGGCGCCAAGGCTGCTCTGCACACCTGGGCGGCGACCGTCGCCACCCGCGATGTGGAAGCCATTCTTGCGCTCTATGCGCCCGACGCCATCCTGGTGCCGACGCTTTCCAACGAGGTGCGGGACTGCGAGGACAGCCGGCGGGAATATTTCCGCAATTTCCTCGCCAATGAGGGGCTGGTGTGCGACGTGGAGATCTTCAAGAAGAGGGTCAGCAGCAAACTCAGCACCGTGGTGGTCGGCGGCCTCTATGTCTTCCACTATCGCGATGGCGAGCAGGTCATCAGTGTGCCCGCACGCTTTCTCTTCACCTTCGAGCAGATCGACGGCCGCTGGCTGATCACCGGCCACCATTCCTCCCGAGAGGCCTGATCCAGAGCGGTTGCATTTTGTAAAACTGCAAGCCTTGCCGAATGTGCGCGAGTTCGAAATCCTGTCCTGGTGACCCGGGCCCCTCTGACGGTATGTGCCGCCATGTCGAGTCATAGTCTTGAAACTTGACTAAGGAGGGGCTCATGAACGCCCTGCATGCATTCCTCTTCGCCGACTTCCTCGGCACCGCCACCTGGATGTGGCTGACCTTCTTCGCCGTCGTCATCGCCCTGCTGGCCTTCGACCTGGGTGTCCTCCACAAGGAGAACAAGCCCATCGAGGTCAAGGAAAGCCTGCTGCTGTCCGCGGGCTACATCACCGCGGGCCTGCTGTTCGCCCTCTTCGTCTGGCAGCTCAAGGGCGCCGATGCCAGCCTCGACTACGTCACCGGGTTCCTGATCGAGAAGTCGCTGTCCATGGACAACGTCTTCCTCATGGCGGTGATCTTCGGCTTCTTCGCCATCCCGCGGGAATACCAGCACCGGGTGCTGTTCTGGGGCATCCTCGGGGTGATCGTGCTGCGCGCCATCATGATCGGCCTGGGCGCCGCCCTGATCCACCAGTTCGACTGGATCCTCTACGTCTTTGGCGCCTTCCTGGTGATCACCGGGGTCAAGATGCTGTTCGCCAAGGTGGACGAAGAGCCCAAGCTCGACGACAACTTCTTCATCAAATTCCTGCGCAAGAAGCTGCGCGTGACCGACGAGCTGCACGGCCAGCATTTCTTCGTGCGCCAGCCCGATGCCAGCGGCAAGACGGTGCTCTGGGTAACGCCGATGTTCCTGGCGCTGATCGTGATCGAGTGCGCCGACCTGGTGTTCGCGGTGGACAGCGTGCCGGCGATCTTCGCCATCACCCAGGATCCCTTCATCGTCTACACCTCCAACGTCTTCGCCATCCTTGGCCTGCGCGCCCTGTACTTCGCCCTGGCGGCGATGATCCATCGCTTCGCCTATCTCAAGTACGCCCTGGCGCTGGTGCTGGTGTTCATCGGCTGCAAGATCTTCCTGGTGGGCATCATCGGCAAGATCCCCCCGGCGATCTCCCTGAGCGTGACCCTGGGCCTGCTGGCCGGTGGCGTGCTGGTGTCGCTGTACAAGACCCGCAGCGAGGCCAAGCCCACCGCCGCCGGTCATGAGCCGCGCGACTCCCTGAACAGGCCTTCGTGAAGAAGCGGACGATCATGACTACCAAAGCCATCCTCGGACTCGCCGGCATTCTCCTGCTACTTGGTCTCGGCGGTTGCGACAGTGCCGAGAAAGCCGCGGACAGCTTCGCCACCAAGGTGGAGGAAGCCGCTCGCGAACAGGCACGGGAAACCCTCGGTGGGACCCTCGACGAGCTGAACAAGAAGGTCGACGAGGCCCAGAATCAGGGCCGCGCCTGGCTGGATCAGCATCGGCCGAAGTCGGAAAAGGAAGAGGCGGCACCGCCCAGGGCCAACCGGCCGGTGGAGGGGGTGGAGACCTGAGAGAGGGATCGCCCTGGCGGCAATCCTGGAATCACGGCGGACCTCATCGTCTCTCAATCGCGGCCATGGCGGTCCGCCGATGCAGCCGCTCCTACGGCCAACCTGAAGGGTTGGAGCACTGCCCTAACCGCAGTACAGGGTAGGTTGGGTTGAGACGGCCTCGTCGTCGAAGGCCAACATGGTCGACGCTCTGAAGCGTGACCTGTAGGAGCGGCCATGGCCGCGATTACCATCAACGGCACCACATGGCATCGTAGCGTGGAAAACGGCGTAGCCTTTTCCACCGGGGCTTCGTGGCGAAGGCACCCTCACCCCAACCCTCTCCCGAGGGGAGAGGGAGCTATCCGGGCGGGCATTCATCTCCATCGGCACCGGCAGGCTCGCGATCCGCCGCCATTGCCCAGTCCACAGGCGCGGGCCAAGGCCACGATGGAGACAGGACGTTACCTCTGTCCTACGTTAATACACCGCCAGGATCTCCTGCCGGTGCACCTTGCCTTCCACCGTCACCGCCACCTCATCGCCCTCCTCCCGCCCCAGCAATGCCTGACCCAAGGGTGCGCGGGGCGAGATCACCAGGACATCGTGGCCATCCAGCCTGACCTTGAGTCCCGCTGCATCCGGGCCGAGGAACATCCAGCGGCTGGCCGTCGCGGTGGTCAACTCGACCAGGGCACCGACGCGAATGCCGTCGTTCATGGCCACGGGTGTCAGCGCCCGGTAGGCCGCCAGGGCCAGCTCGATCTCGTGCAGGCGACGGCGTTGGCCATCCGCCAGATAGGCCGCTTCCAGACCGCGGGTGTCGTACTTGTTCTCGGCCTTGCTTTCGCTGTGGGTGGCCGCCTCGTGGCTGGCCGCCAATTGCTGGCTGATGACCTCGCGGTCGGCTTCCAGGGCCTGAAGAATGAGGGGAAGCAGTCGCGCTTTGTCCATGAACCGGTCGCCGGAGCAAAGGGTGCGAGCCTAAGGCCAAAACCCGCTCGCTGCCAGTCCTCGGAGAACGTCCGTCCGGCCATTAGAACCCGCACGCGGGCCACCGGTCTGTACAAGGCAGAATGTAACAGGGCATAACAGATGCACACTCGTACCGGACTTACCTTGCTGGCTCGCGGCGGCTACGCCGCTCGTGGCCTCGTCTATCTCATCATCGGCGTTCTGGCGCTGCTCGCCGCACGCGGCTCCGGCCAGCCGGCGGACAGCCACGACAGCCTGGAAGCCCTGCTCGCCCAGCCCTTTGGGCACTTTCTGGTCGGCCTGGTGGTGGTCGGTCTGATCGCCTTCGCGGCCTGGCGTATTCTCCAGGCCATCCGCGATGTCGATGACCATGGCAGTAAGCCCAAGGGCCTGGTGATCCGTGCCGGCCTGCTGGTGGGCGGCATCACCTACGGCGCCCTGGCCTTCTTCGCCCTGGGCCTGCTGATCAGCGGTCTGCGCCAGAGCGGTGGTTCGGGTGGGAAACCAACGACCTGCTGCAGATGATCCTCGGCTGGCGCTATTCCAATCTGCTGGTCTACATCGCCGCACTGATCCCCCTGGGGGTGGGCCTCGCCCATTTCGTGAAGGGCTGGAAGGCCAGCTTCGAGCGTTATCTCGAAGCCAGTCCCGAACAGTTGCGCCTGATTCGGCCCATCGGTCGCTTCGGCCTGATCGCTCGGGGCGTGGCTTTCGTCGAGATCGCCGTCCTGCTGGTGGTCAGCGGCTCGCGCTACCAGGCCTTGCATCCGCCGGGCATGAAGGACGCCCTGAACGGCCTGCAGAATCTGCCCTTCGGTGGACTGGTGCTGTCGGTGGTAGGCCTGGGCCTGATTGCCTTTGCCTTCTACAGCTTCGCGGAAGCCTGGTGGCGGCGTATCGAGATGGACCTGCCGGATGTGGGCGGCTCGCTGCGCCAGGTGCTGCCACGCTAGGCCCGCACCAGACGTTCATACATCGCGGGCCAGTGGCTGGGTGGCTGTCCGTCCAGAGCATCTAGTAGTCGTCCGGACAGTGAGCGAAAGACGGGCGGCGGGCGCCAACCCATGCCGGGAGACGCTCCGCCACGCGGCCAGCCGTACCACCAGGTTGCCGCCCAGACAGCGCGGCTCAGAGATCTACGGATGATCGCTCGAACATCTTCCGAGCGGCGCCGCCGATGGAGGACCGCTAGGCCTCCACCTGGCTCCACTGCTTGTTCAGCCGCTTGTCCGACACCGGCATCCGCGTGCCCAGCTGCTGGGCCCAGAGCGACACCCGATACTCTTCCAGCATCCAGCGATAGAGCTCTAGGTTGGCGTCGCGCTTGCCCTCCTGACCATGCTTGGCGGCGCGGGCGCGATACTGCTCCCAGAGTCCGGCCAGCTCGCCGCTCCAGACGCGATCGCGCTGCACCTGGCCGCCGAGCTTGTCGAAGCGCTGCTCGATGGCCTTCAGGTAGCGTGGATACTCCTTGAGCCATTCCAGCGGCGTATCGCGGACGAACCCGGGATAGACCAGGCTACCCAGCTGCGCCTTGATGTCGTTGAGGGCCACCGCCTGGGCCAGGTCGATGCGACCCTTGAATTTCTTCTGCAGGCCATGCCAGAGCTTGAGGATCTCCAGGGTCAGGCGCGCGATGCGTTCGGCCTGCTCGGTCCAGCCCGCCTTGCGCCGTTCGGCCAGCGAGGCCAGGCCGGCGCCATCGCGGGGCAGCTCGGCGTCGTCGGCGAGGATGGTGGCGTCCAGGCTGGCCAGCAGGATGTCTTCCACCAGGGCCTCCGGCCGGCCCAGTTCGCGGTGCAGCAGGCCCAGCTCGGTGAGCCCGGGCAACTTGCCGCGCAGGAACTTGGCCTGTTCCGCCAGTTGCTGCAGCAGCAGTCGCTGCAGGGCGCGGCGGTGCTGGTAGCGGGCTTCGGCCTGGGTGGCGAAGCGGCCTTCGCGCACCGTGCCCTGCTCGTCCACCAGCGCCGGATAGACCGTCATGGAAAGGCCGGCCACCTGCTGCTGGGTCTTGGCCGCCACCTCGGCGAAGGCCTTGGCCTCCACCGGGCGCTGCTCCTGGCGTTTCTGCGTCGGCAGCGCCAGGGCCGCCTGGCTTTCCTGGGCGAAGCGCGCCGTCACCTCGGCCAGGTCGCGGCCCTCGCCCAGCGGCTTGCCCTGGGCATCGACCACCTCGAGATTCATGCGCAGGTGCGGATCCAGGCCGGCTTCGGCCTCCGGCCAAGCGTCGTCGGGGATGCGGGCACCGGTCATGCGCTGCAGTTCGCGTCCCAGCGCCTCGTGCAGCGAGCCCTCGCCGAAGGGGATCTTGTCCAGCGCCGCGCGAACGAAATCCGGTACCGGGACGAAGTTCTTGCGCAGGGCCTTGGGCAGGTTGCGCACCAGGGCCACGCAGCGGTCATAGAGCAACCCTGGCACCAGCCAGTCGAGGCGCTGGGGCGGCAGCTGTGGCAACAGTGGCGCCGGCACCCGCAGAGTGACGCCGTCACGCGGATGGGTCGGGTCGAATTCGTAGGACAGCGGCAGGGTCAACTCGCCCAGGCGCAGGGTGTCCGGATACTGGGCGGCGGTGACCTCGCTGGCTTCGCGGGCAAGGACGTCTTCCTCGCGCATGATCAGCAGATCGGGCTGCTTGGCGCTTTCGCGGCGATACCAGCTGTCGAAGGTGGCAGTCTGGTAGACGTCCGCCGGCAGACGCGCGGCATAGTAGTCGAACAGGGTTTCCTCGTCGGCGAGGATGTCGCGGCGGCGGGCCTTGGCTTCCAGTTCGTCCAGCCGCTCCAGCAGCGCCCGGTTGGCGGCCAGGCACTTGGCGCGACTGTTGATCTCGCCGCGCACCAGGCCCTCGCGGATGAACAACTCGCGGGCAGCGGGCGGATCTACGGGGCCGAAGTGCACCGGGCGACGACCGACCACGATCAGGCCATAGAGGGTGACCTGCTCATAGGCCACCACCTGGCCCCGCTTCTTCTCCCAGTGGGGTTCGAGGTGGGTCTTCTTGACCAGGTGCCCCGCCACCGGCTCGATCCAGTCCGGTTCGATCTTGGCCACCATGCGGGCGAACAGCTTGGTGGTCTCCACCAGCTCCGCGGCCATGATCCAGGTGGGTTTCTTGCGGCCGATGACGCTGCTGGGATGGATCCAGAAGCGCCGCTGGCGCGCGCCCAGGTAGTCGCCATCCTCGCTCTTCTGGCCAATCTGGCTGAGCAGACCGGCGAGAATGGCCTTGTGCAGCGCCGCGTAACCACGGGCGCGTACCACCGCCTCGCTGGCTTCGGCCTGTTGCTGGGCCTTGGCGTTGACGTGCTTGTCGGTGGTCGGCGCGGGTTTGTGGGTGCCCTCCGCGGCTGCTGGCGCTGGACTTTCGGCCTTGCGCACCTGGAGCCCCAGTTCGCGGCACAGCAGGGTCAGCTGGC
>Ga0157369_10010379_pt1 | contig 10618 bp, 9 predicted proteins | sample C25metaG_FD_113461 | JGI IMG/M metagenome (GOLD analysis project Ga0157369, IMG submission 113461) | Corn rhizosphere microbial communities from Kellogg Biological Station, Michigan, USA - C2-5 metaG | ecosystem: Host-associated > Plants > Roots > Rhizosphere > Soil | place: USA: Michigan...
CCGTCACCATCTGCTCCACCTGCTGCGCAACCTCGTTGATCAATTCCGGAACGGCTACGCGCTCGATCGAGACCGGCATCTTGCCCGCTTCGATCTTCGACAAATCGAGAATGTCGTTGATTAGCGACAGCAAGTGCTGCGCAGCCGTGCGGCTGCGCGAGATGTAGTCGAGCTGTCCCTCGGTGAGCTCACCCTTGATGCCGTCCATGAGCAGCGCTGAATAGCCGATGACGGCATTGAGTGGCGTGCGCAGCTCGTGCGACATGCTCGCGAGGAAATCGGACTTGAGCTTGTTGACCTTCACCAGCTCCTCCGATTGCCACATGAGTTGCTGGTTCTGGTGCGCCAGATCGGCCGTTGCCTCGGCGATGCGTCCCTCGAGCTCGCCGTTGAGCTGCTTCAGCGCTTCGTACAGCCGCTCGTTCTCGACGTGCTGCGTCAAGTCGTGCAGGACCGACACGATCGCGATCGGCTCTCCGCGATCATTGCGGATCTTTCCGGACACGACTTCCACCGGAAGCTCGATCCTCGATGTCGGGTGCGTGAGCGACATCCGTTCGCGGCGCGCACGTTCGTTCGTCAGTGCAAAGTCCGACACAAACGACGTGAACTTGGTGTCGTTCTGCCGGACGGCTTGCGACACGCGATAACTCTGCGACGTGCCTTGCGGACCGTGAAACAATCGCTCCGCCGCATCGTTCATCAGGATGATGTTCGCGACGCTATCAGTCACGAGAATCGGGTCGGCGACGTTCTCGAGAATCAGGTTCAGTCGATCGCGCTCGTCGGTGGCTTCGACTTCTGCCTGACGCACGCGCTGAACCTGGTGCTCGAGCTCGCGCGCGGCACGTCGCAAGTCGGTGACGTCGCGCAGCACCGAGAGCACGGCGTCCTCTGGGCCGACGCGCTCCCCCATCGGGTGGGTCAACACCTCGAACAGCAGATCGTGGCCTTCGTCGGGATCGACGAGATTCAGCTCGCGCGCACCACCGGTGGGTGTTCCCGCGATCAGTGAACGAGAGAGGAAAGAGCTGAGCAACAGGTTGTTCAACTCCACCGCACGACGACGACCGGCCGAGTCGTCGTCGTTCACGGAGAGCAGATGCTCGGCGCGCTTGTTTTGGACGACGATGTCGTTCGACGCGTCGGTGATGACGACGGGATCGGGCAGCGAGTCGACCATGCGCCGGTAGCGGCTGCGTTCCTGGCTCGCGTGATCAAGGCCACGCTCCGCCTCGAGGTGCGCCGCGACGCGGAAGAGCACCGGCCCCGCGTACATCACGACTGCCGCGATGTCCTGGAGCATGCCCTGCTCGACGACCGCGTCGACGATGACGACGCCACCGGGCGCACTGGCGAATCGCCGGTTCTCGAGCGGAACGAGTCGCGCGCCGGTGGGCGACAAGACCTGCACGGCGTACGAGTCGGGCCAGATGGCCGGAGCGCCGCGATAGTGTGGGCGCGGCATCGGCAGTGCCGTCCAGTGCTCGAATGGAATGCGACCGCCGGATCGTACCGGTCCTTGACTCACGATCGGCGAGAGGGCCAGCGTCGACACCATCCACGCGTGACTTCGTTCGCCGATTGCAAGCTCGGTTGGCGGGAAGTCTCCGAATCCCGCGTGCGCGGTCAACAGCAAGTGCTCTTCGACCGTATCGAAGCGAAGCAGGCATGCGCGCCGCGCGCCGGTCGTCGCGAGAATGTCGGTCAGCAGGAAGGTCGCCGCGGCGGCGAGATCCGGCGCTTCCGCGAGCGCGGACAGCAGCGCGAGAGGTCCTCGCTCATTCGACGAGACCTCGACACGTTCCCCGCTCGCCGACGGCGTGGCCATCGTCATCGCAAGAGTGACTCCCGCTTAGTCCGCCTTCTCCAACTTCAACTTGATGTTCACGAAGTTGTACGGCGGCCAAGGACCGGAATACTTGAACGAGAGTACGTCCTCGTACTTCCGGCTCGTATCCTTCACCCGTTCGTCGAACGCTTGTTCCTGCGCGCGATCGACGAGAAACGCGGCGTTCACGATCATCCGATCACCGATCGGCTTGTTCGAGCGGCTCGCGACGGCGGCGGGCTTCAACGCCTCATGGATGTCCGCCACGTAGCGTGAGCTCATCTCCTCCAGCGCCGAGTCGACCAAACGGCCGAGCTGCATCCGTGCGAAGTAGGTGGAAGTCGTCGTGTGGCGGCTGATCTCGTCCTTGAGACGACGAATCTCGTCGTTTTCGCGCTCGAGGTTCGAGATCACGCGCTCGCGATCCCAGAGCACCTTGAGACCGAATTCGATCTTGTCCTGCATCTTGTCCAGGACGTCGCTGAACGCCTGATACGTCGATCGCAGCAACTCCGTCACGTCATCTTCCGAACGGAACACGGTGCCGAACGACATGGGAATGACGGTAAACTCCTTCATCACCGTTTCGTTCACGAACTCGTGAGCAAGGACGTTTTCACGGGTCGGATCGTAAATCACGATCGGCGTGTCGCTGACGACAGCGGCGAGATCGTCGAAGGCAACGGTGAACACGCGCTGTCCACCACCGATCCCGATGGCGCCGAAGTCTCGCTGGCGGTCTGTCCGAACGATGCAGTAGACGTACTTTCCGCCTTCAACTCCAAATGGGGGCGCTGGTTCGACCGAAGGGATGTCGAGCACGCTGCCTCGTGGGGCTTGGGGAGAACCTGGGCTGCGGGGATCGGAAAAGCATCGCCAGTGGACCGCTCATGCGCTAGACTCTCAGCAGTATTTTGCCCGGCCGAGCTTGCTGCGACAACTTATTGTCCTACAATGGTTCACATGAAAAACAACGGTATCAGGTGGCTGCTCGCGGCTGGCCTGATCGGCTCGGCCGCCCGCGCCCAATCAACGGCATCCAGTGTTGCTACGTTCCGCGCCTCCGTCCAGAGCTATGCGCGCGCGCACGACGTCGAGATCGTCCACGAGTTGAGCGACTTCTTGGCGATTCCCAACCTCGCCACGGACGCCCCGAACATCAGACGCAACGCCGAACACTTGGCGGCGATGATGAATGCGCGCGGAATCGCGAGCCGGCTGCTGGAGTCGCCGAGTGGCGGCCCACCCGTGGTTTATGGCGAGCTGCGAACGCCGGGTGCAACGAAGACCGTCGTCTTCTACGCCCACTACGACGGCCAACCCGTCGATACGACCCAGTGGGTCACACCGCCATGGCATCCCGTGTTGCGCGACAAGCCGCTCGAAGCCGCGGGCCAAGTGATCGCGATCCCGACGACGCCGGGCTCCGTCCAACGTGAATGGCGCCTGTACGCGCGATCGGCGAGCGATGACAAAGCACCAATCGTGGCCATGCTCGCCGCGCTCGACGCACTGCACGCCGCCCATGTGTCGCCGTCGGTCAACCTGAAATTCTTTTTCGAGGGCGAGGAGGAGGCCGGCTCAGGCCACCTCAAATCGATCCTCGAGCAAAACGTTCCGCTCCTCAACGCCGACGCCTGGCTGTTCTGCGACGGACCAATTCACCAATCACGCCGGCAGCAGATTGTGTTCGGCGTGCGCGGCGTTACCGGTGCCGAGCTCACCGTTTACGGCCCCTCGCATGGGCTGCACAGTGGACACTATGGCAACTGGGCACCGAATCCCGTGACGTTGCTGGCGAATCTCATTGCGAGCATGCGCAATGATGACGGGCGGATTCTGATCAAGAATTACTACGACGACGTCGCGCCGGTCACACCCGCCGAGCGTCGCGCGCTGGCCGCCATCCCGGCGGTCGATTCGGCGATGCGTGCCGAAGCGCAGCTCGGAGCGACCGAAGCAAAGAATGCGGCGCTCGTCGAGCGCATCATGCTGCCGGCATTGAATCTTCGCGGGATTCGCGGCGGCGCGGTCGGTGCGACGGCGTCGAACACGATTCCGACCGACGCAACGGCGTCGATCGATTTCCGATTGGTGCCGAACGAGACGCCGGAGCACATCAAGCAGCTCGTCGAATCGCACGTGCGCGCCAATGGCTACTTCATCGTCGATCACACGCCGACACCTGCCGAGCGCATCGCGCACGATCGTATCATCAAGATGACGTGGGAAGCCGGCTACCCTGCGACGCGGGTCTCGATGGATTCACCGCTGTCGCGCGCCGTCATTCGCGCGACTGAAGAATCACTCGGTACACCAATCGTTGCGTTGCCGACTTTGGGCGGAAGCCTGCCGATGTACACGTTCGAGAGCGTGCTTCACGCGCCGCTGATCGTGCTGCCGATCGTGAATCACGACAACAATCAGCACACATCGAATGAGAACTTGCGAATGCAGAACTTATTCGATGGAATCGCGGTGTACGCCGGTGTGATGGCGCACATGGGCGAGTATTGGCGTCAGCCTCGAGTAACGCCTTGAGGGGCTGAGATTCCGATCAACGAGACCCGCCCCGCCGATGGAATCAAAAGGCAGGCTTGACGACGGCTAGCGCCTCGTCACTCCCAGTCCGGGTGCCGTCGGGATCGAGATTGTTCCTTCGTCGATCGTCGCGCCGAGATACGGATCGTCGGACAACAACGCCGCTCCGTCGAAATCCGCATAGTCGAGCAGCGGCGCTAGATGTGCGGCGGCCGTGATGCCCAAGCTCGTCTCGATCATGCAGCCCGCCATCACGAGCATCCCGTGTGAGCGCGCGGTCGCGATCATCTTGAGCGCCTCGCGCAGACCGCCGCACTTCGACAGCTTGAGGTTGATTCCATCGACGGCGCCGACGAGACGCGGAATGTCGGTCGCCACCACGCACGATTCGTCAGCGATCACCGGCAGGATCGAACGCTCGCGCACGAAGCGAAGACCATCGATATCGTGCGGCGCCAGCGGCTGCTCGACGTACTCGACGCCGCACTCCACCAACACGTCGATCATGCGAAGCGCGCGTTTGGGCGTCCACGCCGCGTTTGCGTCGACGCGCAGGACTTTGTTCGGCGCGGCGTCACGCACCGTACGGATGATGTGCTCGTCGTGATCCGTACCGAGCTTCACCTTGAGCACTGGATACGCGCTGGCCTGCTCGATGCGTTGACGCAGCTCATCGTCGCTCGCCGCGATCGCGATCGTGAAGCTCGACAGCGGCGCATTCGCCGGATTCAGGCCCCACAATTTGTAGACGGGAACGCCGAGTCGTTTGCCGGCGAGATCGTGCAATGCTGCACTGATCGCCGATTTCACGGAGCCGTTGAACCGAAGCGCACGATTCATCTCGGCTTCAACGTCTTCGATCAGCCACGCATCGCAGTCCTCGACGATCGGTGCCAGGCGCGCGAGTGCGCCGAGTGCAGTGTCGGCCGTCTCGCCGTAGAAGCGATTCGGTGCTGCTTCGCCCCATCCTTCGACGCCATCGTCGCCGATGATGCGTACGCGAATGAGACGATGCTCGCTCGCGCCGCCTCGGGCGATGACGAACGGATGCGTGGTGTGGACGATCGAGATGTCGTGCTCGAGCTTCATGCCTTGTTCACGCGCGAGTCGGGACGCTTGCGCCGCTCGAGCGGCGCGCGGTCGTGGCGTTGCGGAGCGCCGACGCCGAGTCGGGCGCGCTACGCAGGAATGCGATCAGAGCGTCCGCGACGTCGTGGCCGCGAGCGTAGCGCGCAGCCGGTGATTTGGCGAGACAGCGCATCGTGATGTCGGACAGACTCGCGGGAATGCGCGCATTGACTTGCGACGGCGCCGCCGGAGCTTCGTGCACTTGCTTATAGCTCACCGAGAACGCGTCAGCACCGTCGAACGGCGGGACGCCGGTGAGCGATTCGTACAGCAGAATCCCGACCGCGTAGATGTCGCTCCGGCCATCGACGAATTTCCCCATCGCCTGCTCGGGTGACATGTAGTGCGGCGTGCCCATCGCGCGTCCGCTCGCCGTGAGGCGGCCGTGAAAGCGGGCGGTCGCGATACCGAAGTCGGTGAGAACCGCGTTGCCATCTTCGTCGAACAGGACGTTGTCCGGCTTCACGTCTCGATGCACGACGCCGTGCCGATGCGCGTAGTCGAGCGCACAGGCGATCTGCGCCGCTGCCTCGGCCGAGCGCACCGGCGCGACTGTGCGCGCCTTCTGAATGAGATCGGCGAGTGAGCCGCCCTCGAAGTACGGCATGACCGTGTAGACGACGTCGTCGGTCGCGCCGTAGTCGAGGATGCCGCAGATGTGCGGATGCACGAGCTTGGCCGCGGCTTCTGCTTCGCGTCGAAACCGCTCGGCGACTTCGACGTCGCGCGCGAGATGCGGATGTAGAACCTTGATCACGACGGGGCGAGCGAGCTGCGCTTGCTCCGCGATGTAGACGTCGGCCATGCCGCCGCCGCCGATGCGCTTGAAGACGCGGTATCGATTGCCGGTCGCGCTGCGCAAACGCGTGATCTCGTCGTCGGGCCGCTCGAACGGACCGCGATCGAGCACCGGCAGCGCCTCGGCGCAGCGCGTGCAGACTGCGGAGGATGCGCGGTTCCAGGTGCCGCATTGAGGACAGAACATCGATCAGTGCCCGAACTGCATCTGGACGAAATCGTACGGCGCCCACGGCCCCGTCACGTCGAACTGCAGGCGATGATGCGCGTCGCGCTGCTCGTCGATGGCGCCGAGGAACGCTTTCCACAGGTCGCGCTCGACGAGAAAGGAGGAGCTCAGCACCAGACCCGTGATCTCTTCGTGTCGCAGGGCAACGCTCGCGACGGCCTGTCGGCGGAGTGCGCGCATTGCCTCGGCTGCGCTTTCCGCGAGGTCCGAGCCTGTCTCGAGGTCCTGGGGTTTTCCGTCGGCCCTGACGATGTGCACCCGTGCCGCGACGCGATCATCCACAAATTCGAGAGCTCCCGACAGTGACACGTAGTGTAATTCCATCCAGCGCCGGAGGATGTCCGGCGCCCGAAACACGACGCCGACCGGGGCGGGAACGACTGAAACCCGCCTGAACAGCCAGTCGACGACCGCGCGATGGCGTTCGATGTCGGCCGGGGTGGCCTCGTCGATCGCGAAGATCTTCTGTTCAGAGACGACTGCGCACAAATCCCGAAACGGAACGAGGAGGGTGCCGGACCAGGTTCCGGTGCCCGTCCCCGAGCCCGTCCCGGTTCCATCGCCCGCTACTTCGTGATGTACGTCGGCGAACGTGATACCGTGAAGGCGAAGCGCCATGAGGAGGGTTTGGCGGGTGACGTGCACGTGCGGCAGTGCCCCAGAATAACCTGGGCACCACCCATCCGCCAAAGTGTTCGCCCGAAAAATGGCCGGGCGCGAGCCGATCCGGGCTAAGCCGGAACCGGGGCGGCAATGGCCGAACGAATCCCGTTACGTCAGGTCCGCACGGACGCCAGGTATTGTGCGTATCCTGCTTCGACGGCCTCCGAGTTCTTGGCCTGAAAGCGCCACAGCCACCATGCGCCGATCATGGTGGGGATCCCGAGAATCGCCGCGAAGACGGTGATGGTGAGAATTGCACCAATCGCTCCGCTCAGAATTGCGAGTCGCTTGAGGTTCTTGTAGGGTCCGAGCAGCGTTTCTTTCTGCGCGTAGAGGACATCCGGATCGTGCGATGCTGTCGACTTGAACAGGCCGAAGATCGTCTGCTGATCGACTTTAGTGAACGGGTTTGTGGCACCGGCCGGCATCAGGCCCATGGGGAGCTCCTCGGTGAGGTGGCGGCAGACAGCGCGTGAGCTGAACGGTCTCGTCGCCTGTATTTGCGCAGACTGCGCCGCAATACCGTCACCTCTCCGGAATAGCTCGGAAGCCGGCCGCCTCGAAGCGATGATCCGGGGTCATAGCCTCGTCGATCCGCCGCTCGGCCATCACGGCGAAGCTCACGGCGTCGCTAAGGGAGAAGTGATGTATGTGATTCATGACAGTCGGGAGTCGTCGGCTTGTCGACCCCGGCCAGTCGCGTCTCACTCGAGCGCGTGCATATGCCGCACGCAGGCCGCGGCGAGCCGATCGGGGTCGTATCCACCCTCGAGCGCACTGACGACCCGCCCTTCGCACCACCGCTCCGCGCGCTCGACGAGAAAGCGCGTCAACGCTTCGACGTGCTCGAGCTCCAGCGTGAATGCGCCAAGCGGGTCGCCGCGCAGCGAATCGAAGCCTGCGGAGATCATGACGAGGTCGGGGACGAAATCAGTCGTCGCGGCATCTACCGCAGCGCACAGCGCGCCGACGTACACGTCGGGCGGAAGGAGCGCTCGCATTGGCACGTTCCACACGTTGCGATGCGGACCGCGATCTTCAGCGGCGCCGGTGCCAGGATACCAGGGCCACTGGTGCATGGAGACAAAGTGGATGTCGCGCTCGTCCTCGACGAGCGCTTGCGTGCCATTGCCGTGGTGCACGTCCCAATCGACGATCAGCACACGCTCGGCACTATGACGCCGTCGCGCATAGTGAGCACCGATCGCGACGTTGCCGAACAAGCAGAACCCCATTGCGCTGGCGCGGAGCGCGTGATGCCCGGGCGGCCGCACGGCACAGAAGCTTCGTGGCGGTCCATCGCCGAATGCCATGTCGATGGCGTCCAACACGGCGCCTGCGCCTGCAGTGGCCGCGTCCCACGACCCCTCGCTCGCGACAGTGTCGGCGTCGAGACGGCCGCCGCCCTGCGCGGAAATGTCGCGCACGCTCGCGATGTACGCGCGATCGTGTGCGAACGCGAGCTCGTCCTCGGTGGCGTGACGCGATTCGACGTGCAGGATACGGGAGTATAGCTCGGGCTCTTCGCGCAAGGCTTTTGGAATCGCGCGCAGTCGCCCGACATGCTCCGGATGTCCCCAGCCAGTGTCGTGACGGCCACAGTCGGAGTTGGAAACGAGCGCGATACTCATTTCAATCCTCGCAAGCGACGCGAGCTCCACTCCATCAACAAGAATATCATGATCAAGCCTAGCAGGATTCGCTGATCGATCGGCGCACTCGGCAGCCGATCCGCCGAAACGGGTCGCGCCGGACCGAGACGTTCGGTGAGATGCGCCAGCGGCGCGCTCGCGGATTGCGTCACGGCGCCACGAGGCAGCGAGCCGGGAAGATACGCCACCGATGCAATCACACGTGACCACCAATCACGGTATGCAACCTCGGACCCCGGGCCGCCCGCCATGCGCCATCGCCAACTGTCGTCATAACCGATTTGCACCACTCGACCCGCACCGATGCGCCGCGCGGCAACGGCGATTCCGCTTGGACGTCGATCGAGAATGACGCCGTCGGACTTGAGCGCTGTCACCGGGTAGAAGCCTGTCGTTCCTAGCCCAATCGTGTCGACCGGCCCTAGTACCACTCGGGTTCGTGCGCCGACTGATCCGGGAGTGAGCGACACAACCGCCGATGCGCTGCTCGCCGCGCCGGCGAGGACCAAGCCACCACCCTCGTGCACAAAATGCTCGAGCGCCGAGCTGAGGGATTGCACACTCGTGTCGATCGCGACGACCGCGGCGATGCGATTGGTGTCCAGCACGAGTGGCGTTCCCTGTGTGACGTCGACGTTCGGCGCAACGTGGAAGCGTGCCACGACCGGCCATCCGCGTTCCTCGAGGGCGGAGACGATGAACTTGCCTTCCCAGCTCGCGTCGCCGACAACGACAATCGATCGAAGCGGAGCCGAATCCGGCGCTGAAGCAACCACGCGCTGTGCTCCGACATCCGCGACGAGGTCGCCAACCACGAGCGGCGTCATGATCGTCGCACCCAGTTCGCTGACGCGAACGCTGTCGACGACGCTCGCGCTGTCGCGCAAAACAACCCGCGTGTGTGCCGGCGCCGCAACGTCGACGCGCACGCTTCCACGCGGATCAGCGACCGCTTCGCTGCTCATCGCCACCGCGGGCGGAGAGCCGCTCCATGTAACGCCATGACCGCTGTGGCCAAGTGCGGCGAGCCAGTCGACGATCCACGGATCGGGCGCCGTCGTGAGATCGGCGTGGAGACGAACGTTCGGCGGCGATCGCGTCCATGCCGCGACACGCCCGGCGATTCCGCTCGTCGATGCGCGCTCGAGTCGGCGAGTCGGCGACGACATCACGCTTCCGCCGAGTAGCCACCCGAGAACGCCGAATGCGGCGAGGCGGCAGACGAGCTCAAAGGTGCTACGCGGTGAGCGCATATACGACCAGGTTCACGGCGAAGCGTGTGTTGTCGACGGTCAAGAATCGCTTGCTCTCCGGATGATAGTTCCACTCCGAGCTGTAGTCCTTGTTACTGAACAGCACCGCGATCTTCCCCGCTCGTTGTACGGCGAGGAGGTGCTTGTGAACCAGGTTGTCACCCCAGCCGTTCAACTCGTGGCTCGTGGTGGGCGGGCCGTCGAACTTGAAGAATGCGCTGTACAACGGGTGATCGTTCGGCAGTTCCGCGAGCGGAGCAATCGTCCGCGCGATCTCTTCGGTCGCGGTCTTGTGAAACGTGCCGTCGATGTCGTGGTTGTGATCGTCGATGAACAGCAGACCGCCGCGATCGACGAATCGCTTCACGTTGCGACGCTCGGCTTCGTTGAACCGAACGGGCAAATGGCCCGTCAGATACAGCAACGGATATCGAAGCATTCGATCATCGCTCAGCGGCACCACGACGCCCGTGGGCGCGACGGTGATCTCGGTGTACCGCGCGATCGTATCGATGATGTTGGC
>Ga0157369_10010381_pt1 | contig 10617 bp, 8 predicted proteins | sample C25metaG_FD_113461 | JGI IMG/M metagenome (GOLD analysis project Ga0157369, IMG submission 113461) | Corn rhizosphere microbial communities from Kellogg Biological Station, Michigan, USA - C2-5 metaG | ecosystem: Host-associated > Plants > Roots > Rhizosphere > Soil | place: USA: Michigan...
GGCCTGAAGTGGTCCTTCATGCCGAAGGGCACGATGCAGAAGTACATCCTGTGCAACTCGGACGAGTCCGAGCCCGGCACGGCCAAGGACCGCGACATCCTGCGCTACAACCCGCACGCGGTGATCGAGGGCCTGGCGATCGCGTGCTACTGCACCGGTTCCACCGTGGCCTACAACTACCTGCGCGGCGAGTTCCACCACGAGCCGTTCGAGCACTTCGAGGAGGCGCTGAAGGAAGCCTACGCGGCCGGCCTGCTGGGCAAGAACGTGCAGGGCTCGGGCATCGACGTGGACATCTACGGCGCGCTCGGCGCGGGCGCCTACATCTGCGGCGAGGAAACCGCGCTGATGGAGTCGCTGGAAGGCAAGAAGGGCCAGCCGCGCTTCAAGCCGCCGTTCCCGGCCAATTTCGGCCTGTACGGCAAGCCCACCACTATCAACAACACCGAGACCTACGCCTCGGTGCCGGCGATCCTGCGCCACGGCGCCGACTGGTTCCTCAACCTCGGCAAGCCGAACAACGGCGGCCCGAAGATCTTCTCGGTCTCCGGCCACGTCAACAAGCCGGGCAACTTCGAGATCCGCCTCGGCACCTCGTTCAAGGACCTGCTGGAGATGGCCGGCGGCGTGCGCAACGGACACGCGCTGAAGGCGGTGATCCCCGGCGGTTCCTCGATGAAAGTGCTCAACGCCGAGGAGATGATGGCCAGCACCATGGACTACGACTGCCTGCAGAAGGCGGGTTCGGGCTTGGGTTCCGGCGCCGTGATCGTGATGGACGAGACCACCTGCATGGTGAAGGCCTGCCACCGCATCGCGCGCTTCTACATGGCCGAGTCCTGCGGCCAGTGCACGCCGTGCCGCGAAGGCACGGGTTGGATGTACCGCGTGCTCACCCGCATCGTCGAGGGCAACGGCACCGAGGACGACCTGCATCGCCTCAAGGCCATCGCCGGCCAGATCGAGGGCCACACCATCTGTGCGTTCGGCGAAGCCGCCGCGTGGCCGGTGCAGGGATTCCTCGCGAAGTTCTGGGACGAATTCGAATACTACGTGCGCAACGGCCGTTCGATGACCGACGACAAGCTTGCCGCCGCCAACCGTGGAGTCGCTGCATGAGTGCGCAGCCCACCAATAGTGTCGCCCCCGACCTCGTCAGCATCGAGGTCGACGGCAAGCCCGTGCAGATCCGCAAGGGCGCGATGATCATCGAGGCGGCCGACGCCATCGGCGTCGCCATCCCGCGCTTCTGCTACCACCGCAAGCTGCCGATCGCCGCGAACTGCCGCATGTGCCTGGTGGACGTGGAGATGGGCGGCCGGCCGATGCCCAAGCCGCAGCCGGCCTGCGCCACGCCGGTGGGCGAGGGAATGAAGGTCACCACGCGTTCGGACAAGGCGCTGAAGTTCCAGAAGGACGTGATGGAGTTCCTTCTGATCAACCACCCGCTGGACTGCCCGATCTGCGACCAGGGCGGCGAGTGCGAGCTGCAGGACGTGGCGCTGGGTTACGGCCGCAGCGTGTCGCGCTACACGGAGCGCAAGCGCACCATCGCCGACGAGAACATCGGGCCGCTGGTCGCCACCGAGATGACCCGCTGCATCCAGTGCACGCGCTGCATCCGCTTCACCAGCGAGATCGCCGGCAGCTACGAGCTGGGCGGCATGAGCCGCGGCGAGAACCTGCAGATCGGCACGTATATCGGGAAAACCGTCGAGACCGAGCTGTCGGGCAACATCATCGACGTCTGCCCGGTGGGCGCGCTCACCAACAAGCCGTTCCGGTTCCAGGCGCGTGCCTGGGAGCTGATCGCCAAGCCGTCGATCGGTTACCACGATGCGCTGGGTTCCAATCTGTGGTTGCACACCCGTCGCGGCGAAGTGCTGCGCACGGTGCCGCGCGACAACGAGGCGGTCAACGAGTGCTGGCTGTCCGATCGCGACCGCTACAGCCACCAGGGCCTGTACGCAGCCGACCGCGTCAAGCAACCCGAGGTGAAGCGCAACGGCCAGTGGCAGGCCACCACCTGGGAAGACGCGCTCGCCGCCGCCGCCGAATCGCTGAAGAGCGTGCCGGGCAGCGAGCTGGGCGTGCTGGTGCATCCGGCCACCACGAACGAGGAAGCCGACCTGCTGCTTCGTCTCGCGCGGGGCCTGGGCAGCGCCCACGTCGACCATCGGCTGCGCCAGCTCGACTTCGCCGACCACGCCGTGGCCACCAGCTTCGGCCTGCCGGTGGCCGAGGTGGCGCAGGTCAAGGCCGCGCTGCTGGTCGGTTCCGACCTGCGCCGCGAGATGCCGCTGCTCAACCATCGCCTGCACCAGGCGACCAAGCAGGGCGCCAAGGTGTATGCGGTCAATCCGGCCGCGTTCGATTTCAACTACAAGCTGGCCGGCGCCGCCATCGTGCCGCCGCAAGGCATGGTCGACGCGCTGCTGGCGCTGGCCCGCGCCGCCGTGGCCGAAGGCGCTGCCGCGCCGGCCGCGCTGGCCGATGCGATCAACGCCGCGGCCAGCGACGAGGGCGACCACGCCGCCATCGCTGCGCTGAAGGCGGGCAGGGCGGTGGTGATCCTCGGCGAAGCCGCGGCCACCCATCCGGAGGCCTCGTGGCTGCGCGCGATCGCGCGCTTCATCGCCAGCGCCACCGGCGCCGGTTACGACGAGCTGCCGGTGGGCGCGAATGCGCTCGGCCTGGCCCAGCTCGGCGTGGTGCCGGGCAACGGCGGACTGGACGCGCAGGCGATGCTGGCGCAGCCGCGGAAAGGCTACGTGCTGTACGGCGTGGAGCCGCCGCACGACTTCGCCGACGGCGCACTCGCGCTCGCCGCGCTGCGCGGCGCGCAGCAGGTGGTGGCGTTCAGCGCCTACGCCGGCCCGGCGCTGCGCGAGGTGGCGAACGTGATCCTGCCGATCTCGCTGCTGCCGGAAACCGACGGTACCCTGGTCAACGTTGATGGCTTGGCGCAGGCGGTGCAGGCCGGGGCGAAGGCGCCGGGCGAAGCCCGTCAGGGCTGGAAGGTGCTGCGTGCGCTGGGCGGCCTGCTGCGGCTCGCCGGCTTCGAGTTCGACGACCTCGCCGGCCTGCGCGACGGCGTCGTGGCGCGCGGCGCCGCGGCACGCGACGCGCTCGCCGCGCGCAAGCCGGCCGCAGGCCTCGTCCGCCTCGCCACCTGGCCGATCTACCGCGGCGACGCGGTGCTGCGCCGGGCCACCGCACTCAACGCGCATCCGTTGAACCGTGCGCCGGCCGCGCGCCTCAACGCGGACGAAGCCGCGCGGCTGGGCCTGGCCGAGGGCGCGCAGGTTCGCATCGCCGACACGACGCTGCCGCTGGTCGTCGACCACGCCGTGCCCGATGGTGCGGTGTGGGTCGAGGCCGCGCAGGACATCACCGCCACGCTGCCGCCCTACGGCGCAGCCATCACCTTGAGCAAGGCGTAAGGCACATGGGCGAACAGCTACTCAACCAGCTCGTCTGGCCGATCATCTACATCCTGTGCATCGTGTTGCCGCTGGTGATCGCCGTGGCGATGTTCGTGTACTGGGAGCGCAAGGTCATCGGCTGGATGCACGTGCGCATGGGGCCGAACAAGGTCGGCCCGTTCGGCCTGCTGCAGGCCTTCGCCGACGTGGTGAAGCTGCTGCTGAAGGAAGTGATCCTGCCGAGCAAGGCGAACCGCGCGCTGTACTACCTCGCGCCGCTGCTCGCGCTGATCCCGGCGCTGGCGGCCTGGGCGGTGATCCCGTTCGGCACGAAGATGGTGTTGTCGAACGCGAACGCGGGCCTGCTCTACCTGCTGGCGATGACCTCGCTGGGCGTGTACGGCATCATCCTTGCCGGTTGGGCCTCCAACTCGCGCTACGCGCTGCTCGGCGCGATGCGTTCGGCGGCGCAGGTGATCTCCTACGAGTTGGCGATGGGCCTGTGCCTGGTCTGCGTGCTGGTGCTGGCCGGTTCGCTGAACCTCACCGACATCGTCAACGCGCAGGCCGGCGGCAAGGGCATCTTCAGCTGGTTCATGTGGCCGCTGCTGCCGGTGTTCGTCGTCTACTTCATCTCCGGCGTGGCCGAGACCAACCGCGCGCCGTTCGACGTGGCCGAGGGTGAATCGGAGATCGTCGCCGGCTTCCACGTGGAATATTCCGGTTCGGCGTTCGCGCTGTTCTTCCTCGCCGAATACGCGAACATGATCCTGGTGAGCTTTCTCGCCTCGATCCTGTTCATGGGCGGCTGGCTCAGCCCGTTTCCGGAGAGCTGGGGCTGGATCGGCCACGGCAATTTCCTGTGGCTGTTCATCAAGGCCTTCGCCGTCGCCTTCCTGTTCCTGTGGTTCCGCGCCACCTTCCCGCGCTACCGCTACGACCAGATCATGCGGCTGGGCTGGAAGGTGTTCATTCCGATCACGATCGTCTGGGTGCTGGTGGCCGGTTGCATGAAGTACTACGGCATCGCGGGGGTCTGAGGTTCCGATGAAACGCGTAATCAGTTATTTCAACAGTTTGCTGCTGATCGAGCTGCTCAAGGGCATGGCGCTGACCTGGCGCTACATGTTCAGCCCGAAGTACACGATGCGCTACCCGATGGAGCACATCCCGAAGTCGAACCGCTTCCGCGGCCTGCACGCGCTGCGCCGCTACGCGAACGGCGAGTAGCGCTGCATCGCCTGCAAGCTGTGCGAGGCGGTGTGCCCGGCGCTGGCGATCACCATCGATTCGGCACCGCGCGAGAGCGACGGCCAGCGCCGCACCACGCGCTACGACATCGACCTGTTCAAGTGCATCTTCTGCGGTTTCTGCGAGGAGAGCTGCCCGGTGGACTCGATCGTCGAGACCAGCATCCACGAGTACCACTTCGAGCACCGCGGCGAGAACGTGGTGAACAAGCAGCAGCTGCTGGCGATCGGCGACCGCTTCGAGCAGCAGATAGCCGCCGATCGCGCGCAAGATGCGGCGTTCCGCTGAGGATGGAACATCATGATTGATCCGAACCTGTTCCAACTCGTCTGCTTCTACGCCTTCGGCGCGGTCACCGTGGCCGCCGCACTGGCGGTGATCACCCTGCGCAATTCGGTGCATGCGGTGCTGGCGCTGGTGCTGACTTTCTTCAGCACGGCCTGCATCTGGATGCTGGCCGAGGCGGAGTTCCTCGCCATCGCGCTGATCGTGGTCTACGTGGGCGCGGTGATGGTGCTGTTCCTGTTCGTGGTGATGATGCTCGACATCGACCAGGAGAAGCTGCGCGAGGGCTTCGTGCGGTTCCTGCCGGTGGGCCTGGTGGTGGCCGTGGTGATGCTGGTGGAGATGCTGGCGCTGATCGGCGTGCGCGTGATGCACGCGCAGACGATGGGCGCGAACCCGGCCGGCGATTCCAACACCGCGTGGCTGGGCAAGGCGTTGTACACGCAATACCTGCTGCCGTTCGAGGTCGCCGCGCTGATCCTCACCGTGGGCGTGATCGCCGCGGTGGCGCTGACCCTGCGCCAGCGCACCGGCACCAAGCGCCAGCTGGCCAGCGAGCAGGTCGCGATCAACCCGCGCGACCGCGTGCGCGTGGTGAAGATGGCGGCCGAGCGTCCCGCCGATGCCGCGCCGGCCCCGGCCCAGGAGTCCCAGCCATGATTACCCTTTCGCACTTCATCGTGCTCGGCGCGATCCTGTTCTGCATCGCCGTCGCCGGCCTGTTCATCAACCGCAAGAACGTGATCGTGCTGCTGATGGCGATCGAGCTGATGCTGCTGGCGGTGAACATCAATTTCGTGGCGTTCTCCCGCTTCGGCCACGACGTGGCGGGGCAGGTGTTCGTGTTCTTCATCCTCACCGTGGCCGCGGCGGAATCCGCGATCGGCCTGGCGATCCTGGTGCTGCTGTTCCGCAACCGCAGCACGGTCAACGTCGCCGAAATCGACAGCATGAAGGGTTGATCCGATGGCGCTTTCCACATCCATCCTGCTGATCATCGCGCTGGCGCCGCTGGCAGGCTGCCTGCTGGCCGGCTTCCTCGGCAAGCAGATCGGCCGCGCCGGCGCGCACAGCGTCACCATCCTGGGCCTCGCGATCTCCTGCGCGCTGTCGTTCTACGTGCTGTACCAGCTGGTCTGGGGCGGCGCGGCGAACTACGACCAGAACCTCTACACCTGGTTCGAGATCGGCAAGTTCAACGCCAGCGTGGGCTTCATGGTCGACCGCCTCACCGCGATGATGATGGTGGTGGTCACCTTCGTCTCGCTGCTGGTGCACGTCTACACCATCGGCTACATGCACGACGACCCGGGCTACCAGCGCTTCTTCAGCTACATCTCGCTGTTCACCTTCTCCATGCTGATGCTGGTGATGGCGAACAACTTCCTGCAGCTGTTCTTCGGCTGGGAGGCGGTGGGCCTGGTGTCCTACCTGCTGATCGGCTTCTGGTACAAGCGGCCGACCGCGATCTTCGCGAACCTCAAGGCCTTCCTGGTCAACCGCGTGGGCGACTTCGGCTTCCTGCTGGGCATCGCCGCGGTGCTGAGCTTCCTCGGCACGCTGGACTACGCCACCGCGTTCGCAGCGGCGCCGGCCCTGGTCGGCAAGACGCTGGCGATCACCCAGAACGTGCAGTGGGATGCGGCGACGGTCATCTGCGTCCTGCTGTTCATTGGCGCGATGGGCAAGAGCGCCCAGGTGCCGCTGCACGTGTGGCTGCCCGACTCGATGGAAGGTCCTACCCCGATCTCCGCGCTGATCCATGCGGCGACGATGGTGACCGCGGGCATCTTCATGGTGGCGCGCATGTCGCCGCTGTTCGAGCTGTCGCAGTCGGCGCTCAGCTTCGTGATGGTGATCGGCGCGACCGGAGCCCTGTTCACCGGCCTGATCGGCATCGTGCAGAACGACATCAAGCGCGTGATCGCGTACTCCACGCTGTCGCAGCTGGGCTACATGACGGTGGCGCTGGGCGTGTCGGCCTACGCCGGCGCGGTGTTCCACCTGATGACCCACGCGTTCTTCAAGGCGCTGCTGTTCCTGGGCGCCGGCTCGGTGATCATCGCGATGCACCACGAGCAGGACATGCGCTACATGGGCGGCCTGCGCAAGTACATGCCGATCACCTGGATCACCATGTGGATCGGCTCGCTGGCGCTGGTGGCGATCCCGTTCACCTCGGGCTTCTACTCCAAGGACGCGATCATCGAGGCGGTCGGCGAATCGCACCGCTGGGGCGCCGCCTACGCCTACTTCTGCGTGATGGCCGGCGCCTTCGTCACCGCCACCTACACGTTCCGCCAGATGTACCTCACCTTCCACGGCAAGGAGCGCTTCACCGTGGTGCACAACCACGGCCACCATGTCGAGCACATGGACGACCACGGCCACCACGAGCAGGGCATCATGCACGAGACGCCGAAGGAGTCGCCGTGGGTGGTCACGCTGCCGCTGGTGCTGCTGGCGATCCCGTCGCTGCTGGTGGGTTTCTTCACCGTCAAGCCGATGCTGTTCGGCGGCTGGTTCGGCCCGGCGATCCACGTGAACGAGGCGAACGACGTGCTGGGCGAGATGGGCCACGAGTTCCACGGCGCGCTGGCGATGGCGTTGCACGGCTTCTGGAGCCTGCCGTTCGGCCTGGTGGTGCTGGCTTTCGCGATCACCACGTACATCTATCTGTTCAACACGTCGGTGGCGGGCAAGCTGAAGAGCGCGCTGAACCCGTTCTACCAGATGCTCAACCACAAGTACTGGTTCGACGCGGTGTACTACGTGGTATTCGCGCGCGGCGGCGTGAAGCTGGGCCGGATGTTCTGGCGTGGCGGCGACGCCGCCGTGATCGACGGCGTGATGATCGACGGCACCACCGCCATGACCCGTCGCATCGCTTCCGGCATGCGCCGGCTGCAGTCCGGTTACCTCTACCAGTACGCGTTCGCGATGATCATCGGCCTGATCCTGCTGCTCGGCGGGTACTGGCTGTTCGGCCCGATGCTGGCTGCGCAATGAGAGCCTGTTTATGATCCCCAAGCATCCCGCGTTGTCATCGAGTGGCCGTCAGGTGGTAGGGCGTGGCGCCGGCCTGACTGGCCGTCAGGCCAAGCCGCGCGCTGCCGCATGGCGGCCACTCGATGACAACCCGCAGGGCCGGGCCCGTTTGCCCGCATGCCTGCGTCATCACTCAATCGTGGACGGACGTCCACTCCTTCGTTCTTCCTTGGCCTGCGCGCAAATGGTTCCCGGCGCGGGACGCTTGGGGATCGTAAACAGGCTCTAAGGAAGCAAGCAAACATGTTCAATCACTTGCTCAGCCTGCTGATCTGGCTGCCCATCGTCGGTGCGGTGCCCGTGCTGCTGGCCGGCGTCGCCCGCCCGAACGTGGCGCGATGGCTCGCGCTGCTGTTCATGGTGCTCACCTTCGTGGTGAGCCTGTTCCTGCTGCCGCAGTACGACGCTGCGCAGGGTGGCATGCAGCTGGGCGAGAGCCACCTGTGGATCGCCTCGCTGAACGTGCACTACGGCCTCGCCGTGGACGGCATCTCGGTGGCGCTGATCCTGCTCACCACCATCGTCGGCATCCTCGTGGTGATCGGCGCGTGGGAGGTGATCCAGAACAAGACGCACCAGTACATGGCCGCGATGCTGGTGCTCGAAGGCCTGATGATCGGCGTGTTCTGCGCCACCGACGCCTTGCTGTTCTACGTGTTCTTCGAGGCGATGCTGATCCCGATGTTCATCCTGATCGGCATCTGGGGTGGCCCGCGCCGCGTGTACGCGACGCTGAAGTTCTTCATCTACACCTTCCTCGGCTCGATCTTCATGCTGATCGCGCTGCTGTACCTGTACCACAAGGCCGGCACGTTCGACCTGCGCACGCTGGCGGCGCTGCCGCTGACATTCACCGAGCAGGCCTGGATCTTCTTCGCCTTCCTGCTCGCGTTCGCGATCAAGGTGCCGATGGTGCCGGTGCATACCTGGTTGCCGGACGCCCACGTGGAGGCGCCGACCGGCGGCTCGGTGGTGCTGGCGGCGGTGATGCTGAAGGTCGGCACCTACGGCATGCTGCGTTTCATCCTGCCGATCGTGCCGGATGCCGGCGCGCACTTCACGTGGGTGGTGGTGCTGCTGAGCCTGATCGCGATCGTCTACATCGGCTACGTGGCGCTGGTGCAGGAGGACATGAAGAAGCTGGTGGCGTACTCGTCCGTGGCGCACATGGGCTTCGTCACCCTGGGCATCTTCATCGCCTTCATGCTGGCGCGCGAACTCGGCGACGTCGACACGGCGCGGCTGGGCATGCAGGGCGCGATGGTGCAGATGATCTCGCACGGTTTCGTCTCCGGCGCGATGTTCACCTGCATCGGCGTGATGTACGACCGCCTGCACACCCGCCTGATCAAGGATTACGGCGGCGTCATCAACGTGATGCCGTGGTTCGGCTTCTTCTACGTGCTGTTCGCGATGGCGAACTGCGGCCTGCCGGGCACCAGCGGCTTCGTGGGCGAGTTCATGGTGATCCTGGCGAGCTTCAAGGCCAGCCCGTGGATCGCGCTGTTCGCCGCGTTCACCCTGATCATCGGCGCGGCCTACACGCTGTGGCTGGTCAAGCGCGTGCTGTGGGGCGAGATCCACAACCCGCACGTGGCCGAGATGAAGGACATCAGCGGCCGCGAGACGCTCGTGCTGGGCGCCTTCGCCGCGCTGGTGCTGGCGCTCGGCATCTGGCCGGAGCCGCTGATCCACCTGATGGACAGCTCGGTGACGCAGCTGGTGCAGCAGCTCGCCATCCACAAGATCTGATCGGGATAGAACATGCCTACCTTCAACGACATCCTGGTCCTGCTGCCGGAGTTCTACCTGGTGGCGGCGGCGTGCCTGCTGCTGCTGCTGGACGCCTTCATGAAGCCGGAGCAGCGCGGCACGCTGCATTGGATCTCCATCGTGGTGCTGCTGGTGGCCGGTTACATGGTGATCGCGGGCCAGCCCGACGTCACCGTGACCGCGTTCGGCGACATGTTCGTGCGCGACCAGGCCTCGGAAATCCTCAAGGTGTTCGCGCTGCTGTGCACCGTGCTGGTGTTCGTCTACGCACGGCCGTACCTGCTCGACCGCAAGCAGTATCAGGGCGAGTTCTACACGCTGATGATCTTCGCCACGATCGGCGTGATGCTGCTGGTCTCGGCCGGCAATCTGGTGATGATCTACCTGGGGCTGGAGCTGCTGACGCTGTCGTCCTATGCGCTGGTGGCGTTGAACCGCGACTCGCCGCTGTCCTCCGAGGCTGCGATCAAGTACTTCGTGCTGGGCGCGCTGTCCTCGGGCATGCTGCTGTACGGCATGTCGATGGTGTACGGCGCCACCGGCACGCTGGACCTGGCCCAGCTGCACGCCGCGGTGCCGCAGAGCGCGATGCCGCACCTGCTGGTGTTCGGCCTGATCTTCATGCTGGTGGGCATCGCCTTCAAGCTGGGCGCGGCACCGTTCCACATGTGGATCCCGGACGTCTACCAGGGCGCTTCCACGCCGGTCACCACCTTCATCGCCTCCACCTCGAAGCTGGCGGCGTTCGGCATGGCCTGGCGCCTGCTGGAAACCGGGCTGGGCGACCTGTCGCAGCACTGGCAGCCGATGCTGGCCGTGATCGCGGTGCTGTCGA
>Ga0157369_10010382_pt1 | contig 10616 bp, 9 predicted proteins | sample C25metaG_FD_113461 | JGI IMG/M metagenome (GOLD analysis project Ga0157369, IMG submission 113461) | Corn rhizosphere microbial communities from Kellogg Biological Station, Michigan, USA - C2-5 metaG | ecosystem: Host-associated > Plants > Roots > Rhizosphere > Soil | place: USA: Michigan...
CTGAGCGGGCTACTTTTCATGGTCTTGCACACCTGGTGCGGTGCACCGCTGGCGGCACTGTTGAGCGTGCTGGCGCTGGCGTTGCTGACCGGCGGTTTCCATCTCGATGGTCTGGCAGATACCTGCGATGGCGTTTTCTCCGCCCGCCGACGCGAGCGCATGCTGGAGATTATGCGCGATAGCCGGCTCGGCACCCACGGCGGGCTGGCGCTGGTGTTTGTGCTGGTGGTAAAAATCTTCTTGCTCAGCGAGCTACAGCTGCGCGATACGCCGATGATCGCGGCGCTGGCGGCGGCCTGTGCTGCCGGGCGCGGCTGCTCGGTGTTACTGATGTTCGGACACCGCTACGCCCGCGACGAAGGGCTGGGCAATCTGTTTATTGGCAAAGTTTCCGGCAGAGATACCTTTGTCACCTTAATCATCACCGCACTGATAACCGTGGCGCTGCTTGGCGCGCAGGGCGTGTTGGCGCTGCTGGTCACCATGGTGGCGATTTACCTGCTCGGCTGGTTGCTCAAGCGCACCCTCGGCGGGCAGACCGGCGACACCCTCGGCGCGGCGATTGAGCTTGGCGAGGTTATCTTCCTGTTCGCGCTACTCTGATCCCTTAACGAGAGAGCTGATGCAGACATTAGCGATATTAGCCGCCATTCCGGCTCCCCACGAAGGGGCGGTGCGACGCGCGCAGCAGCATTTAAATGGGTTACTTAAACCGGTGAGCAGCCTCGGGCGGCTCGAGTCGCTGGCGGTGCAACTGGCCGGGATGCCTGGCCTTCAGGGCGAACTGCGGGTCGATGAAAAAGCGCTCATTGTGCTCTGCGCCGATCACGGTGTCTGGCAGGAAGGCGTGACGCCGCCTGTGCGATTTACAACCAGATAGTGACGCTGGCGGGCAGCAATATTGTGTTGCCGCCGGTGCAGTGAGGGTTGCCGGATGGCGCTGCGCTTATCCGGCCTACAAAGAGCATGCATTCGGGTTGAGTAGGCCGGATAAGGCGTCAGCCGCCATTCGGCACCAGTAAACGTGCAACAGACTAGTCGCTATACCGTTAGCCGCCATCCGGCAAAACGCGCCTCATTCGGCCTGCTGCATTACCTGCAACAGTGTATCCAGCAAGCCGGGAAAACAGCTATCTAGATCTTCGCGGCGCAGTGAAATCATATTCTCCCGCCCCTGCGGGCGCTGCCACACCACGCCGCTGTCGCGCAGGACGCGCCAGTGATGGGTCATGGTCGATTTCGCCACCTCCTGTGGACGCAGCGTGTTGCAGCTCATTTCACTGCCGTCGGCCAGGCGTTTGATGATGGCCAGGCGCAGGGGGTTGCCGAGCGCAAAAAGCACATTTTCCAGGCGAAACTGCTCACGTTCAGGGTGGTTAGCGATCATACTTTTCCTGTATTAACGATGGGGCTGCGGCTGACTCAGCGGCGCTACTATACGCAAACTGCCTGTTTAACACCACGACCGCTACCCCGGATTCGCCAATCGAAAGAATAGTAAAAATAGTTCGAATATATACGTACAGTTGTACTATGCTAAACGCCGTTAAACCACTGCGGCTAATTCGGGCCGCCAACTGACAGTCAACAGACTAAGGACGCATCATGCCCCGACCCATTCCTCTCGAACGTTATCGCAACATCGGTATCTCCGCGCATATCGATGCCGGTAAAACCACCACCACCGAGCGCATCCTGTTTTACACCGGGATGAGCCATAAGCTGGGGGAAGTACACGATGGCGCGGCAACCACCGACTGGATGGCGCAGGAGCAGGAGCGCGGCATTACCATTACCTCCGCGGCGGTAAGCTGCTTCTGGCCCGGTATGGATCGCAATTTTGAACCGCACCGTATCAACATTATCGATACCCCAGGGCACGTCGATTTCACCATCGAAGTGGAGCGCTCTATGCGCGTGCTGGACGGCGCGGTCATGGTTTACGACTCGGTGGGCGGCGTGCAGCCGCAGTCAGAAACCGTCTGGCGGCAGGCCAATAAGTATCACGTTCCGCGCCTCGCGTTCGTGAACAAAATGGACCGCCCCGGCGCAGACTTCTTCCGCGTGGTTCAGATGATGATCGACCGTCTGAAAGCCAACCCGGTGCCGATTGTCATCCCTATTGGCGCTGAAGAGCACTTCACGGGCGTGGTCGATCTGATCAAAATGCGCGAAATTATCTGGGATGATGCCACGCAGGGCATGTCTTTTAGCTATGCGCCGGTGCCTGAAGAGTTACTGGAAACCGCGCAAGAATGGCGCGAAAAAATGGTCTCTGCGGCAGCGGAAGCGAACGAGACATTGATGGATAAATACCTGGAAACCGGCGAGCTGGACGAAGCTGAAATTATTGCCGGTCTGCGCCAGCGCACCATCGTCGGAGAAATCCAGCCGATGCTGTGCGGCAGCGCCTTTAAAAACAAAGGTGTGCAGCGCATGCTCGACGCGGTAGTGGAACTGATGCCGTCGCCGCTCGATATTCCGGCGATTCAGGGCGTGGATGAAAGAGGCCAGCCGGCGGAACGTCATGCGAATGATGACGAGCCCTTCTCGGCGCTCGCCTTCAAACTGATGACCGACCCCTATGTCGGCCAGCTGACCTTTATCCGCGTCTACTCGGGCGTGCTGAAAAAAGGCGATGCGGTCTACAACCCGGTGAAAGGCAAAAAAGAGCGCATTGGGCGTATTGTGCAGATGCATGCCAACGATCGTCACGAAGTGGATGAGTTGCGTGCAGGCGATATCGCCGCCTGTGTCGGGTTGAAAGATGTCACCACCGGCGACACGCTTAGCGATCCGGACAAGGTGATTACGCTTGAGCGCATGGAGTTCCCGGAGCCGGTGATCTCGCTCGCCATCGAGCCGAAGACTAAAGCGGACCAGGAGAAGATGGGCATCGCGCTGCAGCGGCTGGCGGCGGAAGATCCGTCATTCCGTCTGCATACGGATGAAGAGTCCGGGCAAACCATCATCTCCGGAATGGGGGAGCTGCATCTGGAGATTATCGTTGACCGCATGAAGCGCGAATTCGGCGTGGAGGCGAATATTGGCCGTCCGCAGGTCACGTACCGCGAAACGCTGCGAAAAACTGTTAAAGAGATTGAGGGCAAGTTTGTGCGTCAGTCCGGCGGTAAAGGGCAGTATGGCCATGTGGTGCTGACGCTGGAGCCACTGGCGGCAGGAAGCGGCTTTGTATTTGAAGACGCGACCAAAGGCGGTGTGGTGCCGCGCGAGTATATCCCCTCCGTGGAAAAGGGGCTGCGTGAAGCGATGAACAGCGGCGTGCTGGCGGGCTACCCGGTGGTGGATGTGAAAGCGACGCTGACCTTCGGCTCCTATCACGATGTCGACTCTTCGGAGATGGCCTTCCGCATGGCGGCGATCTTTGGCTTTAAAGAGGGCGCACGCAGAGCGGATCCGGCGATCCTTGAACCGGTGATGCATGTCGAAGTAGAGACGCCGGAGGAGTACGCCGGGAATATTATGGGCGATCTCTCTTCGCGTCGCGGCATGGTGCAGGGGATGGAAGAGCGCTTCGGTAGCCAGATTATCCGCGCCGACGTGCCGCTGGCGGAGATGTTTGGCTATGCCACCACGCTGCGTTCAATGTCGCAAGGGCGTGCAACCTACAGCATGGAGTTCCATCACTATGCGGAAGCGCCGCGCAATGTGGCCGAGGAGATTATCGCCAGCCGCAGTAAAGGATAGCGTTTAACTCGTCACTTCAAACCCCGCTTCGGCGGGGTTTTTTATGCTCAATTGTTGTCCAGCGCTGTTGTTCTTTGCGCGGCTTCACAACCTTATAGTTTTGAGTCCATATAGTAAGCGATCTATATCGTCGGCGTGAGTTTACGCTGCATCTGCAGAAGATCGACAAAAGGAGTTAACGCAATGAGTAAAACACTCGAGCAATTAATTGCCGGGCAAACACCTGAGGTTGTCGCGAAGGCGCAAACCCTGGCGCAGGAGATGCTGCTTAATATTCACCTTGCTGTGCTGCGCGAGCGCGTGCAAAAAACGCAGAACGAAATGGCGCAGGAGTTGGGGCTTAAGCAGCCCACCGTGGCCGTGATGGAGAAGCAGGGGAGAGATATTAAGTTGTCGACGCTGAAACGCTACGTCGAGGCGACGGGGAGCAAGCTGCGCATCGATATCGAGTTGCCCGACGGCTCCCATTATGGTTTCGCGCTCTGACGGCAGATCCCTGGAAGCCGACTATCATTAGCAGACATCCGCTTCGCCTGAGGAAAGGTTATGTTGCGTCCTGTCACACTGCTTTGCGCTTCTCTGCTGTTACTCTCGGCCCGGCCTGCGCTGGCGGTTACTTACCCGCTGCCGCCGGAAGGCAGCCGGCTGGTGGGTAGCCCGCAAACCATCACCGTGCCGCAGGGCAACACCTTTCCGCTGGAAGCCTTTGCCGCAAAATATGGGCAGGGTTTGAGCAATATGCTGGAAGCCAATCCCGACGCTGACCCCTATCTGCCAAAAGCCGGTACACAGCTGGTCATCCCGCAGCAGATCATCCTGCCTGATACCGTGCGAGAAGGCATTGTTGTTAACGTCGCGGAAATGCGGCTCTATTACTATCCAAAAGAGAGCAACACCGTTGAGATCCTGCCGATTGGTATCGGCCAGGCCGGACGCGAAACGCCGCGTAACTGGGTGACTGCCGTTGAGCGCAAACAGGCGGGTCCCACATGGACACCGACGGCCAACACCCGCAAAGCGTACGCCGATGAGGGCAAAACCCTGCCGGCCTTTGTTCCAGCCGGGCCGGATAACCCGATGGGGCTGTACGCCATCTATATCGGTAAGCTGTATGCCATACATGGCACCAATGCGGATTTCGGCATCGGCCTGCGCGTTAGCCAGGGCTGCATCCGCCTGCGCAATCAGGATATTAAATATCTGTTTGATAACGTGCCGGTCGGCACCCGCGTGCAGATTATCGATGAGCCGGTGAAAGTGAGCCGCGAGCCGGACGGCAGCAGCTGGGTCGAAGTGCATGAGCCGTTGTCGCGCAACCGCGCAGAGTTTGAATCGACAGCAAAAGTGCCGCTCCCCGCCACGCCAGTACTCAACAAAATTGTAAAAGAGGCGGGCGCAGATGCAGGGCAGGTGGCGATGGCGCTGGAGAGACGTTCAGGTATGCCGGTAAAAATCGGCGCGCCAGCTGTGAACAACAGCGAAATGCGAGGTATTGAGCGGATGTAAACGCGGGCTGCGCAATTGCTCAATTAATTTGAATGTTATTGTTAAATCAATGTTATTTCTTCTTATGGCGTAAAGCGTAGAGTAGGGGGCACTTACGATTTGCTGAACGAAGGACGACGCCATGAAGAAGATCGGCTTTTTATCATTTGGTCACTGGACCCCCTCGCCGCAGTCCGGCACCCGCTCCGCGGCTGACGCGCTCCTGCAATCTATCGATCTGGCGGTTGCCGCAGAAGAGCTGGGTGCAGATGGCGCTTACTTCCGGGTGCACCATTTCGCCCGCCAGCTCGCCTCGCCGTTCCCGCTGCTCGCCGCCGTCGGCGCCAAAACCAGCCGCATTGAGATTGGTACTGGCGTGATCGATATGCGTTATGAAAACCCGCTCTATATGGCGGAGAGCGCCAGCGCGGCGGATCTAATTTCCGGTGGTCGTTTGCAGCTTGGTATCAGCCGTGGCTCGCCGGAGCAGGTGATTGATGGCTGGCGCTATTTCGGCTACCAGCCCGCCGAGGGCGAAAATGAGTCCGATATGGCGCGACGTCACACCGAAGTGCTGCTCGATGCGCTGCGCGGTGAAGGGTTTGCTAAGCCCAACCCGCAACCGATGTTCCCCAATCCGCCGGGTTTGCTGCGCCTCGAACCTTATGCAGAAGGGTTACGTGAGCGTATCTGGTGGGGCGCGGGCTCCAATGCCACCGCGGTATGGGCGGCGAAACTGGGGATGAATCTGCAAAGTTCGACGCTGAAAGATGACGAAACGGGCGAGCCGTTCCACATTCAGCAGGCGCAGCAGATCCGCGCTTATCGGGAGGCGTGGAAAGCCGCCGGTCATACGCGCACACCGCGCGTCTCCGTTAGCCGCAGCATCTTTGCCCTGATGAACGATCGCGACCGCGCCTACTTTGGCGGCAGCCGTGACGATGATGACAAAATCGGTTTTCTTGATGAGAAGACGCGGGCGATTTTCGGTCGCAGCTATGCCGCAGAGCCGGACAAATTGATTGAACAACTTAAGCGAGACGAAGCGATTGCCGAAGCCGACACGCTGTTACTGACGGTGCCGAACCAGCTTGGCGTTGACTATAACGCCCACGTTATTGAATCAATTTTGAAACACGTTGCGCCTGCGATGGGCTGGCGCAGCTAATCAGGACGCTCTGCCGCGCGTGTGCCGGCAGGGCGGTTTTTATCGCGTGACAAAAAGATGTAAAGCGGTAAATGCTTTCCTATTTCATTGATTTGAATATAAATATAACGCCTTCTCGCTCTTCGCTTTTCATGCCAGTTAAAAAGCAGCGTATTACGCGATTAGTCGCCGGTAAGACGCCATATTCCTCCCCGCTTCGCTTGAAATGCTTTCCACTCAAACTGTTACTCAGGGTTATCTCCCTTGCGATTTTGTGACGGCTGCTACACTTATTGGCGTTATCGGTAACGACATAACGTCATTTCCGCGCGGTGAAACGCTTCGTTTTTTGCAGGCGATTTCGCCCCAACACAAGGAGATAAGGTATGACAGACCGTCCACAAAATCCTCAACATGCGCAACAACAACAGTGGCCCGGCAGTTTTTTAAAGATGGAACCGAAACCCGATCACGGTGAAGCGGATTATCAAGGCTCGGGTCGCCTGAAAGGCAAAACCGCCATTATCACCGGCGGCGACTCTGGTATTGGCCGGGCGGTTGCCATCGCCTATGCCCGCGAGGGCGCAGACGTGGTGATCTCCTATCTTGATGAGCATGATGATGCGAAAGACACCGCACAATGGGTTGAAAAGGCAGGGCAGAAAGCCGTGCTGATTGCGGGCGATATCACGAATGCTGAACATTGCCGCAATATTGTGGCGCAGACGGTGGAGCATTTCGGCAAGATCGACATCGTGGTGAATAACGCTGCCTACCAGATGACGCGCGAGTCGCTTGATGAGATAAGCGACGACGAATTCGACCGCACCATGAAAACCAATCTCTACGCCATGTTCTATATCTGCAAGGCGGCGGTACCGCATATGCCGGCCGGTGGGTCGATCATTAACACGGCCTCGGTAAATGCCGATCAGCCGAAGCCGAAACTGATTGCTTACTCGGCGACCAAAGCGGCGATTATCAACTTCTCCGGCAGCCTCGCTGCGCTGCTGGCTGAAAAGGGTATCCGTTCAAACGCCGTTGCGCCTGGCCCTATCTGGACGCCGCTTATCCCGGCGACCATGCCACCTGAGCAGGTTGAAAGCTTTGGTAGTGAAGTCCCGCTTGAGCGAATGGGGCAGCCCGCTGAACTCGCCTCATCCTACGTGATGTTAGCCAGCGATGAAGCGAGCTATATCTCTGGTGCGACCATTGCTGTTACCGGTGGCGTTGCAGTTATCTGACGGGCAAGGAGACGTGATGAAGGCTTATCCTCTGGCGCTCAGTGTGCCAGTTGCCACCCATATCTTCGGTGGGCAACGCATTAAGCAGCAACTGGGCAAAGCGGATCTGCCCGATTCACGCATCGCGGAAACCTGGGAGATCAGCGACGTTGACGGCATGATCGCCTCGGTGGTTAACGGTGAATATGCAGGTTGCAGCCTGCGTGAGCTGGTGGAGCGCTATCCCGATGAGATAGTCGCACCCGGCTGGCGCGGGCCGTACTTCCCGCTGCTGAGCAAATTCATCGACGGCAGCGGGATGCTGCCGATACACCTGCATGCCAACGATAAAGTCGCGCAGGCCCTTGAGCAGCAGCCGAACGGTAAAACCGAAGCCTGGTACATTCTGTGGGCGGCGGAAAACGCGACCTGTCTGCTCGGCGTGCGCGAGGGCGTTGATAATGCGCGGCTGAAAGCGGCGCTGCTGGCTGAGGATTACGATGCGGTGATGCACCGCGTGTCGGTGAAAACGGGTGATACCTTTTACGTGCCCGGCGGTATGCTGCATAGTTTCGGCCCCGATACGCTGATTTACGAAATCGAGCAGACGTCGGATATCCAGCAGCACGCCATGCCGTGGCGCATGGAGGATGGCTCGCGCCTGAGCCAGCAGGAGTGGGAGCGCAATATCGATGCGCTGTTACAGGAGCTGCGCCCGGAACTGCGCTGCCAGCCGCAGCCTGGGCTGGTGCTCGACGCGCCAGATCTGACGCGGCTCTTCTGCTGCGCCGGGCCCTATTTTGCGCTGGAGCGTTGGTCGTTCAGCCAGACGCAACGTTTTCATTTCAACAGCGCGCGTATTCTCACTAACCTTGGTGCGCCGTTAACCGTTGAGGCAAACGGCGTCAGCGTCCCGGTTGGCAGGGCGGCATCGCTGCTGCTGCCCGCGGCGCTGGATGAGGTCACTCTGCATGATGCGGGTGATGTGCTAATCGGATATGTGCCGGATCTGATGGCTGATGTGCTGCAACCGCTGCGCGATGCAGGTTACCGCGAAGATCAGATTGCGGCGCTCGGCGATATAGATGGGCACTTACGTTAACCGGGTTGCGCAGGATGCAAAAAGCCCGCTCGGGTTTCCCTGAGCGGGCTTCTTAAATGTGGCTCCTCTGACTGGACTCGAACCAGTGACATACGGATTAACAGTCCGCCGTTCTACCGACTGAACTACAGAGGAATCGTGTGGAGGCTTATCTTAGCGGCGAAAAATCTTTTGTCAAACCCCATTTCAGGGGAGGGGAGTCAACTGCTGATTCCATCAGCGATTTGCATGTATTGACACCAATTTATGCTGAATTGCTTTGCAGGATCACCATTTCTCCCCCATCATTTGAAATGTAATTTCATCTTTTGCGGCAAGGACTATTTTGAACGTCGTCACCCCCCTTCGCCAGGCCGTCATGCGTACCCCCTGGTATAGAAAGCGTAAAAGCTATCGTGTGCTGTTCTGGCGGGAAATCACCCCGCTTGCGGTGCCGATCTTTCTCGAAAACACCTGTGTACTGATGATGGGCGTGCTCAGCACCTTCCTCGTGAGCTGGCTGGGCAAAGAGGCGATGGCGGGCGTGGGCCTTGCCGACAGCTTTAACATGGTGGTAATGGCCTTTTTTGCCGCTATCGATCTCGGTACCACAGTGGTGGTGGCCTTCAGCCTCGGCAAACTCGACGCCGAGCGGGCGAGGTCAGCAACGCGGCAATCGCTGATGATCATGACGCTGTTCGCCATCGTGCTGGCAGCGGTGATCCACTACTTCGGCCGTGAAATCATTGATGTTATTGCCGGGGCGGCAACCCAGCCGGTAAAAGATCTGGCGCTTACCTACCTTGAGTTAACAGTGCTGAGCTACCCGGCGGCGGCAATTGCGCTGATTGGCAGCGGCGCGCTGCGCGGCGCAGGGAACACCAAAATCCCGCTGCTGATTAATGGCGGCATGAACATTCTCAATATCATCATCAGTAGCGCGCTGATCTACGGTGCATTTGGCTGGCAGGGAATGGGTTTTGCTGGTGCGGGGCTCGGGTTAACCATTTCGCGTTATATCGGCGCGGTGGCGATTATCTGGGTGCTGATGATTGGCTTTAACCCGTCGCTACGCATCCCGCTTAAAAGCTATTTCGAGAAGCTGAACTTCAATATTATCTGGGAAGTGATGGGCATCGGCATTCCCGCCAGTATCGAATCGGTACTGTTTAACGGTGGTAAACTGTTGACGCAGATGTTCGTCGCCGGCATGGGCACCAACGTGATTGCCGGGAACTTTATCGCTTTCTCCGTGGCGGCGTTGATCAACCTGCCCGGTAATGCGCTCGGCTCGGCCTCGACGATCATTACCGGTAAACGGCTTGGCAAAGGGCAGATAGCCCAGGCCGAACGCCAGCTGCGCCATGTCTTCTGGCTCTCGACGCTGTTACTGACAGCGATTGCCTGGGGAACCGCGCCGTTTGCTGGCTGGTTCGCCGCGTTTTACACCCATGAAGAGGATGTAAAAGAGGTCGTTAAGGTGCTTTTATGGCTTAATGCCGCATTTATGCCAATCTGGGCGGCCTCGTGGGTGTTGCCCGCCGGGCTGAAAGGCGCGCGCGATGCGCGTTTTGCGATGTGGGTGTCGATGCTCGGCATGTGGGGCTGTCGCGTCGTGGCGGGGTATACGCTCGGTATCGTGTTAGGTATGGGCGTGGTGGGTGTCTGGCTCGGGATGTTCCTTGACTGGGCGGTGCGCGGCGCGTTCTTCTACTGGCGAATGGTCAGCGGTCGCTGGTTGTGGAAGTATCCGAAGCCGCAGAAAACGCCGACGGAACGGGCCATTTCTGCGCAAAATGGAGAATAATTCGGCAAACGCGCCAAAATGTGAAATCAGGCTTTGACATGGCGCGGGGGCACCGCTAATATTCGCCCCGTTCACACGATTCCTCTGTAGTTCAGTCGGTAGAACGGCGGACTGTTAATCCGTATGTCACTGGTTCGAGTCCAGTCAGAGGAGCCAAATTTAAGA
>Ga0157369_10010383_pt1 | contig 10616 bp, 9 predicted proteins | sample C25metaG_FD_113461 | JGI IMG/M metagenome (GOLD analysis project Ga0157369, IMG submission 113461) | Corn rhizosphere microbial communities from Kellogg Biological Station, Michigan, USA - C2-5 metaG | ecosystem: Host-associated > Plants > Roots > Rhizosphere > Soil | place: USA: Michigan...
ATGAAGCGATCAAGGACATTCACGTTCCAAGCCTTGGCACCACTGTTGAGGGTTTCCAGGGCATGAAGCCTTCACACCCCACAACACAAAATCCTTCGTCACGTGCCCCGCATTTGCCGATTACGGCGAGTAATAAGGGCATCAAAAACGATAAGCAACTCAAGAAAAATATTCGTAACCTGGAAAAAGAGTTGGCCGCCGGTCACGGCGATAAGGTAATCCACAGGGATCAAAAGGTTATGCGTAAGTTTTTCAAGGACATTAACAAGGTTAGTCCTACGGATAACGTCAAGAATCTTCGCAAGGAATTTTGGTCCCTCACCCCGGCACAGTTCGCGTTTCTGTGGAATTACACCAACTTTGCGGACACTGCCAGCATGGATTATGAAATTGCCAAGGATCACATGCACGATCCTAAGGGTTTGGCGGAGAAAAGCGATTCGTTTAACACCCAAATTAACCATATGCAGAACCTCGTTAACGATGTGAAGCGTATGAAATTTTAAAGGAAACCATCATTGAATATCTTTAGCCACATTAAAGAATGGTTTAGACGTTGGGGAGACAAAAGCGGACAGTATGGGTGGGGGATTTTGAAACCACTACCAAAGCTGATGATTGTCGCGTGTGGGCGTGGGGACTCGCCAACGTGGAAACCGCGCAAACCTCCTGGGACGTGGAAATGGGCACGGACATAGACAGCTTTATCGCCCGTGTGTCCCGTATGCCCAGTGTCGTCTACTTCCATAACCTCGCGTTTGACGGCATTTTCATTATTGACTACCTGTTCCGCCACGGTTTTGAGCACCTGGAATCCACCAGTCAGAGTGGACCGCGTAAAATGGAATTCACCACCCTCATATCGAACATGGGCGCGTTTTATTCCATGACGGTTCACTGGCCGTCCGGTCACCGGACCGAATTCCGCGACTCCTACAAAAAACTGCCGTTCAAAGCAGAGGTAGTAGCAAAGGCGTTTAACCTTGACGTGGTCAAAGGCACCCTGGACTACCACGCGGAACGGCCCGTAGGGCACCGGCTGACCTGGCAGGAAAAAGACTATCTCGCCAATGACGTGTTGATTATTGCCAAGGCGTTGCGGGTGCAGTTTGACGCGGGCATGAAAAAACTGACGGTCGGTTCCGACGCGCTCACAGAATTCAAGAAAACCATAGGAGATAAGTTGTTTGACCGGTATTTCCCTATCATGTCGGACACAATGGACGCCGAAATCCGTAAAGCCTACCGGGGCGGCTTCACCTACGCCGATTCACGCTACACAGGAAAGGTAGTAGGGGCGGGGCGGACCTATGATGTGAACAGCCTGTACCCGTCCGTGATGTATAACGAATACCTGCCCTACGGGATGCCCATCTTTGTGGAGGGTTTGCCGGAGGCAACACCGGACCGCCCCCTGTTCATCGTCTCAGTGACGTTCACCGCGAAGTTGAAGAAAAACCATATCCCCTGCATTCAGGTCAAAGGCTCGTCACGGTTCCTCGCAACCGAGTACCAAACGCACATCAAAGAGCCGGTTACGATTTCCTGCACCAACATTGATCTCGCGTTGTGGGAGGAACACTACGACCTGGACATACTGTCCTATAACGGTGGCTGGCTGTTTTTCGCCCAAAAGGGCGTGTTCAAGGATTACATTGATAAGTGGAACAAAGTAAAAGCGGAATCCACGGGCGGGCAACGCACATTAGCAAAATTATTGCTTAACAGCCTCTACGGCAAATTCGCCACAAACCCGGACATCACAGGTAAAGTGCCCGTGCTCGAGGATAACGTGGTCAAGCTGGTACAGGGCGCACCTGAGACCCGTGACCCCGTCTACACGGCAATGGGGGTTTTCATCACGGCCTACGCCCGTAATAAGACAATCAGGGCGGCACAGGAGAATTACGACACGTTCGCCTACGCCGACACCGATTCGTTGCACCTGCTCCGCGATGATGATCCTGAGGGTTTGTGGGTGGACCCGAAAGCGTTGGGGGCGTGGAAGTTCGAATACGCGTTTGACCGCGCCCTGTTCATCCGGGCCAAGTCCTACATTGAACACCTGTCCGTTCATGACCAACACAAACCAGACGACTGCCCCCACGACGAACACGTGCCAGGGTGTGCGTACGAAACACACGTAGCAGGACTCCCCGTGTCGATTGGCGAAAAGCTCACCATTGAAGATTTCATCAGTGGCAGGACATTCGCCGGAAAACTCAACCCCAAACGTGTACCGGGCGGCGTTGTTTTGCAGGACGTTGGTTTTACACTGCCAAAGTTCTAGGCCGGACCCCGGCAGGGGATTAGCACGGCTGGTGTGATGAAAGCAGTTTGCTTTTGCACTCGCCAGTGATTAAGGTAAATACATACGCGGAACACCCCGCACTAACAAATGAAAGTGAGCGCCACAATGACTGCACAGCCCGAAACCCCCAAGGTTAAGACCCAGGTTTCCGCCACCCTCACCCCCGAGCTTTTCGCCCGCCTGGAGGATTACCGCTGGGAAAACCGCATCAATAAGACCTCCGAAATTGTTGCCCTGGCCGTTGAGAAGTTCCTCAACGAATCCGCCTAAACAGAATTGGTGTTTAGCAGACACCGGACACCGTGATCTTTAAATGTTGTTCTGAATGCCGCCAGCGGGATTGCTGCCATTGAATTGGACCCGTGGTAGGGTAGCTTTAGCAAGTCACATTCAGACTGCATAAAGGTCCGAAACAGAAAAGCCCCGGTCCTTTTAGGATCGGGGCTTTTCGCATATTAAAGAAAGCTGGGATAATGGATTTCGCTGAACTACTCGCACAGCTACAGAATCCGGGGGATGAAGGTCTTTCCCCCACGATTTACGATGACCTTTCCGCCGCGTACACTAACGACACGTCCACCAGGGATGCGAAGATTGAGGTTCAGGGTGCGGACCTCGCGGCGGCACAGGCCGAAATCCTTGCATTGAAGGCCATGAATTATGATCTTTTGATGGCGGCTGGAATTGATAACTCGCCTGAATCAGGAGAGAATGAAAGCGAATCCGAGTCGGAAGATGAATCCGATGATGAAATCGGGGACGATGATGACTTTTTCGAGAAGAAGGATGATTAATTAACATGGCCCTTGAAACCGGCGTACTTAAGCCCACCCCTAACGAAATCACCCTTGACCGTTTGCGGCGCGGGAATTCCCCTGATTATCAGGCCCGCATCCCTGAGGCGACTAAGGCCGGTGTTCAGGCCACCATGAAGGCCCTGATGAATTACCGCCCGGCGCGGAACGAATTCATCGATGCACTGGTGAACCGTATCGGCCTGACCTATGCACAGAACGTGTCATGGTCCAACCCGCTGTCCGAGTTCAAGCGGGGAATGCTGAGTTTTGGTGACACCATCGAAGAAATTCAGATGGGCCTCATTAAGGCGAAGACCTACGACTTTGACCGGGAATCGACGGAACGGAACCTTTTCGGGACGCACCCTGCGGAAGTTCAGACGAACTTCCACACGATCAACCGCCAGGATAAGTACATCATCACGATTGACAACCCCGCGCTGAACCGTGCGTTTCTGGAAGAAAACGGGCTTACCACGTTCATTGCCCAGACGATGGACTCCATTACCACGTCTGACCAATGGGACGAATTCCTTCTGACCTGCCAGCTTTTCAGCGAGTACGAAACCAACAACGGTTTCCACAAGGTTCAGGTACCGGACGTTTCCGCACCTACCAGCGGTGAAGCAGAAGCAAAGGGTCTGTTGCGGAAGATTCGCGCCGTAGCCGATAACCTGACGTTCATCAGCACCAAGTACAACCCAGCCGGAATGCCCATGGCGGCGCGTAAGGACGACCTGCTGTTGTTTGTGTCCCCGGAAGTGAACGCTGCCATTGATGTGGAAGCACTCGCCGCCGCGTTCAACGTGTCCCTTGCACAGGCGCACGGCCGGATTATCCCCATTCCCGAGGATCAATTCAAAATCAAGGGTACTCAGGCTATCCTGACAACCCGCGATTTCTTTGTGATCGCTGACACGCTCTTTGAAACTACGCAGCTTTGGAACCCTGACTCGTTACAGAACAACCAGTGGCTTCACCACCACGAAATCGTGTCGGCATCACGGTTTGTCCCGGCTGTGCTGTTCACGTCTGAAACGGTGGATGAAATCGTGCTCACCCCGAACCCGGTTGTCAGTGTGGGTAACGTGACCGCTGTTGATAAGGACGGCGCAACCGTAACTGATGTGGAGCGGGGTGAGGTTTACCAGCTTTCCGCTGACGTGGTCACCGAAAAGGAAGACGGCACGTCTGAGGCGGTCAGGTGGTCCCTGGACGGCAACGTCTCGCTGCTCACGTACATCAGCGATACCGGTGTGCTCCATGTTGGTGGAGCGGAAGACGCAACGAGCCTTACCGTCCGCGCTACTACCGTGTGGATTGACCCGGAAGGTGTGGAAACTGCCAAGACTTCCACCGGTACGCTCACGGTCTCCGGTGACAAGCTGGTGCTGTGGCCCCGCACCGAAACCGCTGACGGCGACCCGGCATAACAAATAAGTCAGATTACATGTACTATGTTGTCTAGTGCATGTGGCGCACGGTGCAAAACCCCCGGTAATATGCCGGGGGTTTTGTGCGTCCCGCACACGGCATTAGCACGGCACGTGTCATGAAAGTAGTAAGCTTTGCACATGCCTTTTACACAACTAGTTATTCCTAACCCCAATATCGCCTGCCAACCCGGCTGGTGTTTACAGTATGTGAGGCAAACCTTCGGTGCCCCTGTTGTGGAACCCACCGCTACGGCTGGATGGGAAAACGCGCAATACCGGCATGAGGACTGGAATTTCCCTGTAGGGTGTTGGGTGCCGGTGTGGTTTTCCTTGAAGAATGAGCCAGCGGGACATGTGGCTTTGCTCGCCCCTGACGGCACCGTGTATTCCACATCGGACGATTCCACGATCCCCCATCATCACCCGAGCATGGCGGATTTGATCGCATATTATTGGCGGAACCCGCTAACATATCTTGGGTGGTCGGAAGATATTTCCGGGGTTAGGGTAGTAGAAAACTTTTCACTTGAAACAGAAAGCGTGGATGAAATGGTAGACGTTGGGGCGATTGCCGCCGAAACCGCTAAACAAATCATGAATTACAACCTGGACCGTGAAGGAAGTAACCTGGGCGGGCAGTTGAATTTGGCGGCTTTCCTGAAATGGTCGGATGCCAACAATGAGGCATTGCACCGCGAGAACGCGCAGTTGCGGGAAATTGTTTCCCAGCTTGCGGTGAAGCAGGGTGTGACGATTGATTATGACGAGATCGCCCGTAAGGTAAACGACGATTTGGCGAAAAGGATTTCTAAGTGACTTCCGCTATTCAGCAGTTACCGGAACCCAAAAACTGGGGACTTGGGTTTAATTATTCGGTGTGGACTCAGGGCACAGCCGTAACCCTGTGTTCCGTTCCCTGGACGAGTGACTACCGCGATATTGTCCGGTTTGATAGCCCTGTCGCGTTGGATGATTATTTGAAAACATCATCCGGCGCAACCATTGAAATCACGAAACTGTCTTACGCGAAATTCGGGCAACCCATCCGGCTGGACACCCCTTTTCACACGGTCCAGAACTATAATTACCTCCGCGTGTGGAATCCTGCACAGCCGATTCCGGGGGATACGGGCAGGGCGTTCTACTACTTCATTACCGATGTTGTGTATGTTGCCCCGAACACGACACAGATTATGGTGCAGTTGGACGTGTGGCAGACCTTTGGTTATGGCATCACGTTTGGGAACTGCTATATCCAGCAAGGGCATATTGGGATTGCCAACGCGAATGCGTTTGCGGACTATGGCCGTGAGTATTTGTCGGTGCCTGAGGGTTTGGACGTGGGCGGCGAGTACCGGATGAAACAGCAGTGGGGGCGGGAAATCGCCACCGCACGCGACCTCTCCGCACCAGGAGAAGCAACACCCACCACCTACTATGACATCATGGTCGTGACCAACGTGTCCTTTGAGTCCGCAGATTTTGGGGACGTGGATCATCCCAAGTTTGAGTCCGCGCGCGGCTCGAATATGGAGAACCTTCCCAACGGTTCCGAGGTGTGGATTTTCAATGAGATCCAGTGGGGGCGGTTTCTGTCCGAATTCGCTGACAAGCCGTGGGTGACACAGGGCATCATTAGCATTACGGCTGTCCCGCCGATGGGGGATTACAACATTCCCGGTGCGCCGGTGAACATTGGCGAGACCGTGACCGCTACTCGTGTTGGCCCCGGATCACTGACAAAGGTTACGGCACCGCTCGCGGTGAATTGGCGGGACGCGGTCACCCTGCCGGCACGGTATCAGCATCTGAAAAAGTTCTGGACCTACCCTTACATGGTGCTGGAGCTCACGTGTTATAACGGTGCCCCGTTGATGTTGAAACCTGAGTCATGGGCTGACCCCAACATGAGTGTTATTGAGGTACCTCATTTCGCGCCACCCTCCCCCCGTCTGATGTTTTACCCGTACCGGTACAACGCGGGCGACGTGGCCGCCACCAGCGACAAAAACGGTGTGTTAAACGATGGCGGGGAATTCCTCGACACGGCCACAGGTATTTTCAACTTCCCCCAGTTCAGCATCCTGAACAACGGGTATCTGTCCTACATGGCTTCACAGGCCAACAGCATCGCCTACCAACATTCAAGTGCGGACTGGGGACAGCAGAAAGCACAGACCGGCGCGACCCTGGCTTACAACCAATCCGGCAGTAGCATCAACACGTCCAAGGAAACCAACCGTATCGGGATCGACGCCTCCCAGCGGCAAGCCGCCCTGTCCAATCAGACAGCAGCGTTCAATGCGGTCAAGAATGGTTTGAACAACCCTAACCCTGTGGGTATTGGGAATACGATTGCGGATTTCGCTATCGGCACGAACCAGACGAGTATGTCCAACAGCATCAGCACGAGCGCGTCACAGGCGGCGAACCGTGCCGATACCGCGAACTCCCAGTATGCGCGGGATACCAACCTGGATTACGCAAATTTCGCCAACCAGGGCGATTATGAGAACGCGATTGCTGGTATTCAGGCGAAGATTCAGGACGCACGGCTTATCCAGCCCACCACGTCAGGGCAGATGGGTGGCGATGCTTTCAACCTCGCAAACTACAAATGGGGTTATGACATTAAGCTGAAAATGCTGTCCGGTGCAGCGTTGGCGCAGGTGGGGGAATTCTGGCTTCGCTACGGTTACGCGATTAACCGTTTCGGGCGTATGCCAGCATCGTTTATGGTGATGGAAAAATTCACGTATTGGAAGCTGAAGGAAACGTATATCACTGAGGCGCATTGCCCGGAGGCGTTTAAGCAGGTTATTAGGGGTATCTTTGAAAAGGGTGTTACGGTGTGGAGAAACCCTAGTGATATTGGAAATGTGGACATAGCGGATAACGCACCACTGGCAGGAGTTAGTTATTAACATGAGTAACACGTTGAATAAGGTTCATGCCCTACAGAACGGCTTTCATGTATTTGCCGGGCTAATGAGCGGCGGTGCTAACCGTGGCGCGTAAAAATTCATCGCGGTACCTGGAGTATGACCAGGACTATGCACCCCATGCGAGGGGTTTCAAAAACAACCCGCAGCAGAATACTAAGCGTCTTATTTTGAACATGTATAAGCGCCACTTGACCGAGTTGGCGATGAACCGGTTTAAGTGGGACGGTTTGCCGAAGGAAATTGATTCACGCTTTATGGAGCTTGAATTGTTCCGCCACGCCCTTGTGACCTTTTATGAGGAAACCGACGCGGAATTTATCCGCAACTTCGGACGCAGGTTTTTCGCTACCGCAGCATCGCCTATGGGCGGTCTGAACGTCTATGAGAACCCGATTAAGTTCCGGACGTATGGGACGCATTATCAGGCTAAGACGTTGGCGGCGAATGCGTGTGTGCCGATTTGGGCGAACATGCTCAGAACCCCTGACGCTGATATTGTCCAGGTGTATGCGGAACAGTTGACGGAATTGACGATTACGATTCAGGCCAACTCCAAGCTGTTGCGGAAACAGAAATACATTTACGCGAACGAAAACACCCGTCTTTCAATGGTCAACATGCAGCGCCAAAGCGATGAAGGCGTGGAAGTCATTTACGGGCAAGAGGGCGCGATGGACCCATCTAACATTCAGGTGTTGGATTTGGGCGGTGATCCTGTTGGCGTGTTGAATTTGATGATTGCCAAGTCAAAGCTTTGGAATGAGTGTATGACAATGCTGGGCATTAATAACGCGAATCAGGACAAAAAAGAGCGCCTAGTCGCTGACGAGGTAGCGGCCAATGATGACCAAGTGTTTGCTACCCGTGGAATTGCTTTGAACGCACGGCAGTATGCGTGTGAGCAGATTAACGCGAAATACAAAGACGCGGACGGTAGCCCTCTGAATGTCACTGTTGAATTCAACACGGATTCAGAGGCACAGGGAAGCCTTGACAACAGTATTACGGCCATGCCGGGACTAACAGAAATGGGGGCGCGGTAATGGGAACTACCACCCTTACCCTGAAAAGGGTTATTGATTTCCAGGGCGAAGATAACATTGGTTTGTCGAATTACCCGATTTTTGATGAAGCCTACCGGGACACCTTGAACCGGAAGATTATTCGGCATTATTGGAACCGTGAAATTGGGCATGAAACGATTTCGTTGTTCACGTATGCGATGGAAACCAAGATGGGCGAAATTATGCCTCTCTGGAATCAGCACTATGTGTTGTCGCTGTTGGAAGTGGACCCGCTCTCCACCATCAGCATGAGGTCCCTGACGGATATGGACTCAACAGCCCAGAACAGGGGCACCAGTGAATCAGATTCTGACAGTGGCGCTAAATCCCGTGCCGTCGCATCGGAGACCCCACAGACGCAGTTGACGGAGAATCAGGACTACGCGACCGCGATCCAAGATAACGTGTCGGACACCACAGCAAAGTCCAAGGCTGTGGAGGATTCCACCAACACCCAAAAAGGCACCAATGACAACCACGTCACCGGATACCAGGGGCACGCGCCCGGTTTGATCCTGGCGGCGCGTCAGGCGTTGGTGAATGTTGACATGTTGGTCATAGATGATTTGAAGGAATTGTTTATGCTGGTGTGGAACAACGACGACGAATACACCCGCAACTCTTACCCCTACTTCGGAGGATACCGCTATGGCCTTTACTAACGTCTCGCCCTATCAGGGCGTTATGACACCCATCACCAACATTTCACCACTCACGTACCGGGACGGGGCGACATTCCTTGAATACCTCGAAACCATCAAACAATGGCTGAACGAAACACTGGTGCCTGACACCAACCTGGCGTTGTCGAATGCTGTGGCGGAATTCGATAAAATCCGGGCCGGATGGGACGCACGCTACGACTATCTGATGGAGGATTTGACCGCGCAAATCGCGTTGCTGAATGAGGCGGCGGTGGCGGATTTGGTGGACACCGGAACCGTCCACACCCGCATTATGGCGCTCATTGATGCCGCCATCACTGCCGCGTCTGCCGCTGACCGCGCCTACACGGACACGGCCACGGCACCGCTCGCTGATAACGGGTACATGGTGGCGACGTTCACCGGCAACGGCGCGGAAGGGGAAAAGCTGTCCCTGTTCTACTCCGCTGAAGGTAAAACCGTAACAGGTGGTTCCGGTAACCCCGCCTACACCCCTGCTGATAATCATGGTGTGCGTGACCCTTCCCTGATCCGGTATAACGGGAAATGGTACGTCACCCACACGTCAAACAACGGCATCGACAAAGACTTTCAAATTGCTGTGAGTGACAGTGGCGCACCGGGTACGTGGTCACAGGTTGCCACTATCAGCGGCGCGGGCCTGCCTGATGTGAACAAGATTTGGGCACCCGAATTCGTGGTAGCACCCGATGGCGTGTACATTTTCTTTTCCCGTATCCGACAGTCCAACCAAGCCACCGGTTCCATGTTCTGGATTAAAGCAGGAAACGCGGACCTTACCGCGTGGGGCACCCCACAGGCAATGTCCTGGACCGCTGAACCGACACACTACATTGACGGTGTTCCGGTGCAGCACACGGACGGAAAATGGTACCTGTTCTACTCCAACGGTTCCGACATTGAACGCGCCGTCTCCGACACCCTCACCGGAACCTACACACGGGACAAAGCAGGGAACTGGGCCGGATGGGGAACCGGAATCGAAGGACCGTACCTCACCAAAGACAAAGGCAAGTACAGGATCTACTTTGACCGCTACCAAGCCGGGACCGGTGTGGCATGGTCCGAATCCACCGACCTCACCACATGGACACCAGCACAGAATATTGTGATCGTTCCCGGAACGCTCCGCCCGGGCCAGACAATCCGCCACGGGTCTTTCTACAAACTCCCGGAGCGTGTGGGCGGGGCACAGGCACTGGCGGCTCACCTGCCGGGGGCGCGGGTACGGCATGTGGAACTCACCAGCGTGCCCGGAACCACAGGCGGGAACGGTGCAGTCGTGACCATGAAGGGATGGGCGGTTGATTCCAACGAATCCACCGACGCATCATTTATCGACTACGATCCCGCCACAGGTTTCCTGACGCTGAAAGA
>Ga0157369_10010384_pt1 | contig 10615 bp, 9 predicted proteins | sample C25metaG_FD_113461 | JGI IMG/M metagenome (GOLD analysis project Ga0157369, IMG submission 113461) | Corn rhizosphere microbial communities from Kellogg Biological Station, Michigan, USA - C2-5 metaG | ecosystem: Host-associated > Plants > Roots > Rhizosphere > Soil | place: USA: Michigan...
GCCGAGCCGGTTTTGATCTGTCCGGCACCTGTGCCGACGGCGAGGTCGGCGATAAAGGTGTCTTCCGTTTCACCCGACCGATGTGAGATCACTGATAGGTACCCCGCGGCGCGGGCCATATCGATCGCCTCGAGTGTTTCACTGAGCGTGCCGATCTGATTGACCTTGATGAGAATCGCGTTCGCCACGCTGTTCTCGATGCCGCGTGCGAGGCGCTCCGTGTTCGTGACGAAAATGTCGTCACCGACGAGCTGGCAACGATCGCCGATCGCGGCCGTGAGCTTGGCCCAGCCATCCCAATCGTCCTCAGCCAATCCGTCCTCGATCGAGACGATCGGATACTGGTCGATCCAACTCGTGTAGAGCTCGACCATTCCGTCGGCGTCGCGCTTTCCGGCGCCGCTCTTCTTGAACGTGTACGTGCCGTCGGAATAGAGCTCGCTCGCGGCGGGATCGAGCGCGAGCGCGACCTCCTTCCCCGCGTCATAGCCCGCCGCGTCGATCGCCTCGAGAATCACTTTGATCGCGTCTTCGTCGTCGCGCAGATCGGGCGCGAAGCCACCTTCGTCGCCGACGCCCGTCGAGAGCTTGCGTTTGCCGAGCACTTTCTTGAGCGCGTGGAAGACCTCTGCGCCCATGCGAAGCGCTTCGGCAAACGACTCCGCGCCGATCGGCACGATCATGAATTCTTGAAAGTCGACCGTGTTCGTGGCATGCGCGCCACCGTTCACGATGTTCATCATCGGCACCGGCATCACGCGCGCGAGCGGTCCACCCAAGTATCTGTAGAGCGGCAACCCGACCGACTGCGACGCCGCGCGCGCCGCGGCGAGAGAAACGGCGAGAATCGCGTTCGCACCCAAGCTGGACTTGTTCGGCGTGCCGTCGAGATCGATCATCAGCGCGTCGATTCCGAGCTGGTCGGTGATGTCGTGGCCCTGGAGCGCCGGCGCGATCGTGTCGATGACGTTCTGCACGGCGCGCTGCACGCCCTTGCCGCCATAACGATCGGAGTCGCCGTCGCGAAGCTCGACGGCTTCATGCTCGCCGGTGCTCGCGCCGCTGGGGACCGCCGCGCGCCCCACGATGCCGTTCGAGCAGATGACATCGGCTTCGACCGTCGGATTGCCGCGGCTATCGAGGATCTCTCGCGCCTTGACCTCGGTGATGGTGACCATGGGAAAGGATGTGTCGGTGAGGCGGAAACAGCGGGAAGCGAGCGAAGAGCCCGCAGCGGAAAAATAACGGAACAGCAGATCCTTCGCTTCGCTCAGGATGACGGCAGGAGCTTCGCACAGGATGACGCCACCACGCTTCGCCCGAGTTGACGAGTGACGTCGCTGGAGCTTACTCGACGCGCTCGCCGGTCGTTGCGATCGACGGTTCCGAGCTCCCGACTCCGTACAACGACTGCATCGCGTCAGCCATGTTCGTCCACACCGTCGTCATGAGCGCTCCACGGTGCTCGTAATCGTAGCCCTTGGTTTCGACCGGAGCGAGGAAGTGCAGATCGATCGGGTGCGATCGGATCACAAATGAGCCCTTGGCCATCACCTCGCGTGCACCATATACGACCGTCGGAATGATCGGTGTCTGCGACGCGATCGCAAGCACGAACGGCCCCTTCTTGAACGGTCGGAGATGGTAGTCGAATCCGCGCGTCCCTTCGGGGCAGACCACGATCGAGCGTCCCCGCTGCACTTCCTTCGCCGCCATCTTGTACGATTCGAACGCTTGCTTTCGATTATCGCGGTCGAGAAACACAATGCCCACACATTCGGCCGCGAAGCCGAACAGTGGAATTCGACGCAGTTCCGATTTCGCGATGAAGCTGCACCACGGCACTTCGGATGCGAGCGCCGAAATGTCGAACCAACTAACGTGGTTCGCGATGAACACCGCTCCGTGCAGCCCGGCGACGTGTTCCGCCCCATGGACGCGCACCTTCACGCCGGCCGCCCAGTTGATCGATCGTGCCCAGAGTTTGATGCATCGCAAATAGATCGAGTCGGGACCCTGCGGCGCGCGCAACAAGCGCGCGATCACAACCGTCGGCCCCAGGATCAATGTCATCACGAGCGCGACGAGCGCGGCAAGCGGCGTTCGCATCAGTGCGAAAAGTGATCGTAGCCCGCGGCGTTCGCAACGCGCGCGCCGCGCACCGTGACATCGGTATCCGGCGCGCTGACCACACGCCCGATCTCGCTCAAGCGAAGACCGAAGCACCGTTGAAACTCCTCGCGGTCGATGTCATGCGGCGCCGTCACGACGATCTCGTACTCGTCCCCGCCGTGCAGAGCTGACGCGATGTCAGCGCCGTCGAATACGGGGATGCGACGATCATCGATGTCGATCGCGACCTGGCTCGCCGCGGCAACGTGCCGGAGATCCGCGATCAACCCATCGGATATGTCGATGCCCGCAGTCGCGCCGCGTTCAACCAACCAACGTGCCTCGGCGAGTCGCGGAATCGGCCGAGCAAAGCGATCGCCGAATGAATCCGCCATTTGCCCGAGCGACAACCGCCGCACCGCCTCGACCGGACCGCCAAGCTCTCCGGTGACATAGACGCGATCGTCGAGCCGTGCACCCGAACGTCGAAGCGGCGCGAATGCCGCGCCAAGAACCGTGGTCGTGATCGAGAGCTCGGTCCCGGCGCTCAAGTTGCCACCGATGATATGCGTTTGCGCAACATCCACCGCATCACCGACGCCGTCCGCGATCTCGAGCAATTCGCCGCGCCACGCATCAGGCACCGTGACTGCGACGAGCACTCCGATCGGTCGAGCCGCCATCGCGGCGAGATCACTGAGCGCCGCGACAACCGACCGATACCCGATCTGCCGCGACGACAACCACGCGCGCTTGAAGTGACGTCCCTCGACCGCGGTGTCTGTGCTCACGACGAGCGAATCGCCTCGCGGAACGCGAAGAATCGCCGCATCGTCACCGACTCCGGATGCGCGTGCGCCCCAGCGATCGGACATCTGGCGAATGACGTCGAACTCGGCGCCGGGTCCGAGAGAAGTCGCGTCTGTCGCCTTCGCCGTCACGTCTGCCCGCCGACGATGGGCAACTCGGCGATCACGGGGTATCGCCCCGGCCGATCATCGAAGGTCCAACTGTCGCGCAGTTCATTGACGACGTCCTCGAGCGCGATTCCGCGCACATCGCCAGCCCCGGTGACTGGAACGCGTTCGGCCGCGCGTCCATGCACCCACGCCGCGATGGCGGCAGCGATGAAGGGATCGCCGACTTGCGCGAGCATCGTTCCGCCGATCCCACTCAACACGTCGCCACTTCCTGCGGCAGCGAGAGCGGGTGTTCCACTCGCAGTGACGAGTCGGCGACCATTCGGCGCGGCGATCACCGTCGGAACTCCCTTGAGCAACACGACCGCATTGAGCGTCGCGGCCAGCTCCTTCCCAACCTCGAAACGATTGTCGAGCACGTGCTGGAGGTCGAGACCGGACAGCCGTGCGAACTCCATCGGGTGGGGCGTGACAATCGCCGGCCGGCCAGCGAGCAAGTTCGCCAAGCCGCGCGCGTCGCCCTCGAAGAGCGTGAGCGCGTCGGCGTCGAGCAGCGTTGGCCCGGTCCAACGGCGGAGCGTGCGCTCGAGCAATGCACGACTCTCTCGATGACGGCCGAGGCCCGGCCCGATGATCACCGCGTCAGCCCAATTCGCGATGACTTGATCGACGCCGTCATCATCACTCGCCCACTGGGCAGCGAGCGCATACGGCTCGGCCTCCTGAACCGCGCTGAGACTTTCCGGTGCGACGACGAGCTTCACCATTCCGACGCCGCTGCGCATGGCCGCACGGGCGGCGAGCACTGTCGCCCCCGCCATGCCGGCCGCACCGCCGACGATAGCGATTTTCTTTCGTACGCCTTTGTGCGCGTCGGCCGGAATGCCTGGCAACCGCGTACCGACCCACGCCTCGTCGACGAGCAACGGTGCGCCGTCGTCGAGCGACGCGTGCACACCGAGCCCGATGTCGAGCGCGACGATCGCGCCGCACAGCTCCCGATTCATGAGATGACCGCGCTTGATCGTACCGAAGGTCAATGTGAGATCAGCTCGAACCGCGACGTCGTGCGCGACGCCGGTCGACGCATCGAGACCGCTCGGGACGTCGAGCGCGACCATGATCGCATCGCGCGTGCGGAGCGCGGCCGTGAGCGCGATGAGTCGCGCAACGTCGCCGCGCGGTTCCCCGGTTCCACCCGTTCCGAGCAGCCCGTCGACAATCAGTGCCTCGGCGCTCTCGAGTGATTGCGGAACGACGGATGCCACATCGGATGCATCGAGCACCTCGAGCGCGAGACTTCGCTCGGCGATTGCATCGGGCGTTTTGGCGATCGTCGCCTCGATGACGCGGACGCGTACGCCGCTCGTGGCCAGCGCACGCGCGACGACCCATGCGTCGCCGCCATTGTTGCCCGGTCCAGCGAGCACCAACACGCCGCGTGCAAGACGATCGCGATGACGAAGCGCGATCTCCGACGCCGCGGCGGCACCAGCGCGTTGCATCAAGGCGCGCGACGGAATGCCCGAAGCGATCGCGGACGCATCGCGCGCCGCCGATTCTGAGCTGGTGACGACGCGGACGAGATCGCGCACGAGATTCAAGATGGTCTTACTTCTGCGAAGTCCCGACAGTGCGGCCGTAGCTCAATTCGCCGTTGTCGATGCGAATGTTGAAGCCACATTCGGGATTGCTACAGGCCCATGCCTTGTAGGTGATCGGTGCACCCTCGCGCCCGTAGTCGCTCAGCGGCAACAAGACGCCTGTCTGACACCTTCGACACGTCGGCCAGTCCATTGGCTTTTCCATGCGACCTCCCTTCCCCTCACCACCCCTCCCTCGATGATCGCGGGAGCATCTCGCCGTTAGACGCTCAGCGCTCCGCACCAGGGATACTCTCGCTCGAATGCCTGATCAAAATCGAACACATCGACGAATTCGTCTCGCGTATCCGTTGGTTGGCTCATCAACAAGCCTAGATCGACGAGCGTGAATACGACGTCTCCAATATCAGCACTGCTCTGAACGCCCCAGTGCTCGAGGACGACCCTGGCCATCACGCCAAAGCGCTCCAGGGCAAGATCGCGGCAGGACAGAGCGAGCTCGCGGCCGTTGATGTGCCGCCTTTCCTCGAGTCGCTGCTGGCAGTATTCGAGCGCGGCGAGCACGAATAGATACGCGCGCTCGTCGAATCGCGGCTCCCGAAGCCGAATCCGGTCCATGATGCCATCTCGAAAGGCCAGTTCCGCCACTTCGTCCCTCGTTTGAGTCGTTTTAACCGAACGGCGGGGGTAAAGCCCGCCGACGTCAAGAAAATGATGGTTGTTCGTCGCCGCCACAACTCCCCAAAAAACCGTCGAGGGGCAGGCGCGATGCCGAACTCGTTAGTAGATTACCCGGTTCTGAGCCGAAGGTCGGGAGCGGAGCTGCTCCCCGGGTTTGGCCCAACAGGGCTGCGCTGCCAACCTCCGCCTGATTCCGATGCCGTCAACGTTCAAGTACGACGTAGCGATCACTGCCGCGGACTTCGATGCTCTGGCCGTCGCCGAGTTGAAGCGGCGGCTCGAGCACCAGGTCGCGAAAGGTGTGTACGCTCGACCGGTCGCCGACCCGTTGAAAGCGCCTCTGTCATCGACAGCGCTGCGCAAGCCGATCGAGAAAGACGCGCGAGTCGTCGTCGTTCTCTTCCAGCGTTTGTGGGGCGTCTCGCCGTCGAGCGGGGCGGAATCCGAAGCGCTCAAAGCCCGCATCGGAAAAGCGAAACGTAAAGACGTCATCGTCGTTCCGCTCGACAACTCGCCGATTCCGACGTGGCTCAAGGGGACGATCGTACGAGCCTCCGGTGCGCCGACGAGTAGCGCCGTGATCGACGCAATCGTGAACGCAGTGACGGACGCGGGCGGAGCGCCCAAGAAATCGACGACCGCGGCCGTCGCAGCGCGCGTGGCGGAAGACGAGAAGCACGCGCGCGCGCGCGCGGCATTCCTCTCGTCGCAACGCGCGCTCGCGCTCATCAATCGCGAGCTCGATTCGTTGTCGAACGCGGTCCTGCGCCTGTGCGAGGCACCAGGGACGCTGCCAGCCGGATTCGCGCCCGAAGCGCGCCGTACGCCGGATCGGTACACCGTGCAGATCGGTCCGGTCGGTCTGAGCTTCTCGTGGATTCGCGGCCGGTCCAACTCGATCGCCGATGGGCAGCTTCTCGTCATCGAGTGGAGCGGGCAACTGGGTGATCAGACAGCGTCGGCCGATCCACATACCGCGATGCCAGCCTTCGAACACGTGCTTCAGCCGCACGCGACGAGCCCTGAAGATTGGCAGTGGCGCCGAACGGATCTCGATCTGTGCTCGTACACGACGCGCGACCTTGCGGCGCAGTGCGTGACGTCGGTCGCGCGTCGCTTGCCGCGCACGGATGTCACCCCCCGGCCAAGCGTCACGACGGACGCGCAAGTGCGCAGCGCGTAGTAGTGATAAGCTGCTAGCCCCGGAGTAACGCGGATTTCACGGAACGCTCTGGCCCGCTGCGAGAGTTGTTATCGGCGGGTCAAGAAAATTACCGGAGATTAGGCGGCACGTCAGCACGTTCCCGGCGCACCGACTCGCTCCGTGAACTCCGCGTATTTCGTGGCTCGCAGTTCTGGCGTTCGACTGTGCGCGCGCATCTTAGACGTAGAGTGGGAACGCCCGAGCAAGCGTGCGAACCTGATCTCGCACCTCTGACGTGACTCTCTGATCGTCCGGCGATTTGAGCACACGGTCGATCAAGCTCGCGATCTGCTTCATCTCGGCCTCGCGCATGCCGCGAGTCGTCACCGCCGACGTGCCGATGCGAATGCCGCTCGTCACGAACGGCGACTGCGTCTCCTTCGGCACCGTATTCTTATTCACCGTGATCGCGGCGGCGTCGAGCGATAACTGCGCGACTTTACCCGTCAGTCCGCGGTTGCGCAGATCGACGAGCATGAGATGATTGTCCGTGCCGCCCGATACGACGTCGAAGCCGAGCGACGCCAGCGCGCCCGCCAGCGCGCGCGCGTTCATGATCACGTCCTTCGCATAGATCTTGAATGACGGTGCCAGCGCTTCCTTGAAGCACACGGCCTTCGCGGCGATGACATGCTCGAGCGGGCCGCCCTGACTTCCCGGGAACACCGCCTTATCGATGGCCCTTGCATGCTCGGCTTTGCAGAGAATCATTCCTCCGCGCGGACCGCGCAGCGTCTTGTGCGTCGTGGTCGTGACGACGTCGGCGTGCGGTACGGGCGACGGATACGCACCGCCAGCGACCAGTCCGGCGAAGTGCGCCATGTCGACCATGAACACGGCGCCGATCTCGCGCGCCACTTCGGCGAACGCCGCGAAATCGACGACGCGCGAGTACGCACTGTAGCCGGCCAACACGAGACGCGGACGATGCTCGCGCGCCTTGCGGCGCATGTCGTCGTAGTCGATGAAACCCTGATCGGTAACGCCGTAAGAGATCGCACGATACAACATTCCGGAGAAGTTCACCGGCGAGCCGTGCGTGAGATGTCCGCCATTCGACAAGTCCATCCCGAGAAACGTGTCGCCCGGTTTGAGGAACGGAGACATCGCTGCGTAGTTCGCCTGCGCGCCAGAGTGCGGTTGTACGTTCGCATGTTCGGCGCCGAACAACTCCTTCGCACGATCGATCGCCAACTGCTCGATCTTGTCGACCACCTCGCAGCCGCCGTAGTAGCGCTTCCCGGGTAGACCTTCCGCGTACTTGTTGGTGAGCGGCGACCCCATCGCCTCGAGCACCGCCGGCGACACGAAGTTCTCACTCGCGATCAACTCGAGCCCGTCCTTCTGCCGACGAATCTCTTCGTCGATCAGCGACGCGATCTCGGAGTCCGCCTCACGAAGCGCGTCACCGGGCGAGCAAAGCGGATGCTTCATCCATTCATTCATGTTCGGAGCTCGTCTTTTCGATCTTGTCGATGCGGCGCGCGTGGCGGCCGCCCTCGAATGGCGTATCGAGCCAGCTTCGTAGGATCGCGACACCTTGCGCCTCAGTCACGAATCTCGCCGGAACGACGAGCACGTTCGAGTCGTTGTGCTCGCGCGCAAGCTTCGCGATTTCCGGATTCCATGCAACGGCCGCGCGGACGTGCGGATATCGGTTGGCCGTGTAGCTCATGCCGAGACCCGTTCCACACAACAGAACGCCGCGCTTCACTTCTCCACTCGACACCTTCTGCGCGAGTGGATGGGCGTAGTCGGCGTAGTCCGTCGACTCCGGGCTGTCCGTGCCGAGGTCCTGCACGTCGAATCCTAGCTCGCCGAGCGCGCGCTCCAGCTGCTCCTTGAGCTCGAACCCGGCGTGATCGGACGCGATGAGAATCTTCTCACCCATGCACATTCACCGAGATCAGCTCGATCACTTGTTCGGCCACTGCGGCCACGTCCGCACCATTGACCCAACGGCGAGAATGCGCTGCTCAGCGAGACGGTCGGCGGCGAGGTACGTCGGAATCTTTTCCGTGCGCGCGATCGCGAACACCTTGCGGATCGTGTCGTAAATCTCGTCGGCCTTCCGGAAGGAGCGCGCCGGCGTCCAACCCGCAAGCTCGCTGTAGACGTTGATCACGCCACCGGCGTTCGCGACGTAATCGGGCGCATACATGATGTTGCGCGAGTCGAGCTCGATGCCGTGACGCTCCTCGAGCAGCTGATTGTTTGCGGCACCGGCGACGATCTCGACCTTGAGCTGCGGAATCGTCTTGTCGTTGATGATCGCACCGAGCGCGCACGGCGCGAAAATGTCCGCCTGGACACCGTAGATTTCTTCCGCGCCGACCGCCCGCGCACCGAACTCCGTCACGACACGCTTCACCCGTTCCGCATCGATGTCCGTCACGACGAGACTCGCGCCTGCCTCGTGCAACTCCTTGGCGAGATAGTAGCCGACGTGGCCGCAGCCCTGAATCGCCACCGTCTTGTGGCTCAGGTCGTCCGACCCCCAACGCTCTTTCGCCGACGCTTGAATGGCGCGAAACACGCCGTGCGCCGTGACGGGCGATGGGTCGCCCGATCGGCCGGCGAGACCGCTCACGTAGTCGGTCTCCATGTGCACGTAGTCCATGTCTGCCGTGCTGGTGCCGACGTCTTCTGCTGTGATGTAGCGACCGCCAAGGCTCTCGACGAAGCGGCCGTGCGCGCGGAAGATCATCTCGCGATCGGTCGTCTTATTGTTGCCGATGATGACCGACTTGCCGCCGCCGAGATTCAGGCCGGCGACCGCGTTCTTGTAGGTCATGCCGCGCGCAAGCCGCAGCGCGTCCACAATGGCTTCCTCATCGCTGGCGTAATTCCAGAAACGAGTACCGCCGAGGGCCGGGCCGAGCACCGTGCTATGGATCGCGATGATGCCGCGATATCCGGACGCCGAATCCTGGCAGAGCACGAGCTGCTCGTGCCCCATGTCGGCGATCGTGTCGAAGAGCTTCATGAGAGCGAGTATCGAGTGGAGGTGAACGTTGAATGCGATGGCGACGGCGTGTGGGACACTTGCTAACGCTTCGAGTAGAGCTCGCGCGCGATGACGATTCGCTGAATCTCCGAGGTGCCTTCGTAGATCTGCGTCACCTTCGCGTCGCGGAACAATCGTTCGACGGGATAGTCTTTCACGTAACCGTACCCACCGAAGATCTGGATTGCCTGCGTCGTGACGGCCATCGCGGCTTCGCTGGCTAATAGCTTGGCCATCGAGCTGAATTGCGTGATGCGCTCGCCGCGATCTTTGGCCGTCGCGGCAGCGTGAAGCAACGCGCGGGCGGCGGCCACACGCATCGCCATGTCGGCGAGCTTGAATTGAATCGCTTGGAATTCCTTGATCGGATGCCCGAACTGTTTTCGTTCCGCGGCGTAAGCTGCCGCGAGACGAAGCGCCGCCTCGGAGATGCCGACGGCCTGCGCGGCGATTCCGAGTCGCCCATTGTCGAGCGACTGCATGGCATAAATGAACCCGCTGCCCTGCGCGCCGAGCACGCGATCGCCGGGCACGCGCATGTCCGAGAAATGAATCTGCACGGTGGGCGACGCCCGCAGCCCCATCTTGTCTTCCTTCTTGCCGACGCTGAAGCCCGGGAGGTCCGGCGTGACGATGAACGCGGAGATTCCGCGCGCGCCACGCCGATCGTCTGGCGTATCCGTCCGCGCCATGGCGAGAATGACGTCGCCCTTGGTGCCACTCGAGACCCACGCCTTGGTGCCGTTCAGAATCCAGTCATTGCCGTCGCGCACTGCCTGCGTCGTGAGCGACGCCGCGTCGGACCCAGCTTCCGGCTCCGACAACGCGAATGCGCCGAGCATCTCGCCGCGCGCCATCGGCTTGAGGAAACGCTCTTTCTGCTCCGCTGATCCCCATTTGAGGATCATCTGCGTCGGCAACGAGTTGTGGACGCTGATCATGACGGCCGCCGACGCGTCGGCTCGCGCGATCTCCTCGAGCGCGACGAGATACGTGAGCGTATCGAGCCCGAGCCCGTCATACTCTTCCGGGATCAGCATGCCGAGAAATCCGAGCGCGCCGAGCTTCTGCACGAGCGCGGGCTCGA
>Ga0157369_10010385_pt1 | contig 10614 bp, 19 predicted proteins | sample C25metaG_FD_113461 | JGI IMG/M metagenome (GOLD analysis project Ga0157369, IMG submission 113461) | Corn rhizosphere microbial communities from Kellogg Biological Station, Michigan, USA - C2-5 metaG | ecosystem: Host-associated > Plants > Roots > Rhizosphere > Soil | place: USA: Michigan...
GATGCGTCAAGGCCTCGAAGACTTCCGCCACATCAAATATGGCACCACTCTGAGGTTGAAAAATGTGTGAATCGAATAGCCGGAGTGCCGGGCTTGATAGCCTCCGTCGCCGGCGGATCGCCCGCCAACTTGACACCAGCGTCGGGGTGTCAGGACCACACGGTTTTGCCGTCCGCGAGCGGCATCGCTCGTCTGCGATACCGCCGCGTCCATCGCATCCCGCGCCACGTGTCGTGACGATCGCGATACGCCCTCCTGTGGAGCGCGGGACGGGTGCCGACATACACCTGATTTTATCTTCTGGAAAAGCGAAATATTTTTCACGATAGGACTTGACAACAATTCGGAAAATCAGATGGGAGGCGCACCGACCCGCTCGCTTCCGCGAGCGTCGCTCCATCATCGATCATTCGAGCGGCTGGTCGTCCTCGGTTGGCGCGTCCGCTTCCGGCGCGCAGAAGTCACCGCCGCCATCGTTTTCCTCGGCGAAAATCGGCACGCTCCACAGCGGCGCCGCAAATTTCCTGCCGGGACAGCGATGCTCCAGGGACGACATCCAAGCGTAGGTCATCGCCTGATTGATGAAACGACCGACCGAAAGGATGGCACGCTCGGCGACTGACGAAACGTAATTCATGTCCCGCCCCTTTCGCGTTGCCTTACAGGGCGAGAGTGTAGGAAGTCCGCGTCGGCGTCACTGTGCGTTGGCTCACACGGGCGATGATGTCGCACCGCGGCCGGATCGGAATAAAGAGCCTGACGATCCTGTCCTGCTTTCACCATGCGACTGACCGCTCGGTTCCGGCGCGTGCCGTACCCTGTTGCCGCGGAGGGTGCTAAACCATCCGACAATCCGGCGGAGGATGCCGCTGGCGTGACCGAGCGAAGTGAGCACGATCCATGAAAAACGTGAATCTCGCCCTCCAGGGCGGCGGCGCACATGGGGCGTTCGTTTGGGGCGTTCTCGACCGCTTGCTTGAGGATGGTCGTATTGGCGTGGAGGCGATCAGCGCGACGGCGCCATGAATGCGGTTGCGCTCGCGTCCGGCATGGCCGCCGGCGGACCCAAGGCGGCCCGGGAAAGCCTGCACCGCTTCTGGGAGGAGGTCTCGCGAACGGATCTGATGTTCGATCTCTATTCGCCGCTGAACCAATGGATCCAGACGCTGAAACTACCTCCGGAATACCATCCGTTTCATGCCGCCATCCACTTCCTCACCCACGTGCTTCCGCCGACGCTCCTCAATCCGTTCAACCTCAACCCGCTCAGGGCGGTACTGTCCAGGGTAATCGACTTCGACGGACTCAACCAATCACCGGAGGCGCCGCAACTCTTCCTCAATGCCACCAACGTCCGCACCGGCAAGATCAAGGTGTTCGAAACGCCTCGGATCAGCATCGACGCCGTGCTCGCGTCGGCTTGCCTGCCGCCTTACTTCCAGGCGGTCGAGATCGACGGCGAGCACTATTGGGATGGCGGCTATCTCGGCAATCCCGCGATCTATCCGCTGATCTATCGCAGGGGGTCCAAGGACGTCGTGATCGTGCAGGTGACGGCGATCCGGCGCGACGAGCTGCCGGCCAGCGCCGCCGACGTCCTGCACCGCATCACCGAAATCAGCTTCAACTCGTCCTTGATGCGCGAGATGCGGGCGGTCGCCTTCGCGACGCGACTGATCGACCAAGGCGAACTGGACGGGACGCGGCACAGTCGCATGCTGATCCACTGGATCGGCAATGATCAGCTGATGTCGCAGCTCGGCACCGCTACCCAGTTTCACCCCGAGTGGAGCCTGCTCTGCCGGCTTCGCGACGAGGGACGTGAGGCCACCGGCAAGTGGCTCGCGCAGAACTTCGGAGAGATCGGCGTCCGCTCGACGGTGGACGTCAGCGACATGTTTCTCTGATCAGCTATCGTGCCTTCGCGAAGGCGCACGGCAATATCGCTCACCAGGCGAAAATCGGAACGAGGTCTGGAACATGGAAGCGCCCCGCCGGCCCGATCCAGGCAAGAGCGGATGTCAGAATCGCACTCAAAATGTCAGAATCGTCCTGAGCAAGATCAAGGGGTTAATTGGTCGGGGCAGCTGGATTCGAACCAACGACCTGCAGTACCCAAAACTGCCGCGCTACCAGGCTGCGCTATACCCCGATCTTTATTGTTTGGGCATGATCTTTTCGGAAAACCGCTTCACACTTTGCGCTAACGCGGCCCTTCGGGTCCGGATCATGCCCTGGGAAGTCCAGTCGATACACGCTCAAGGCCCCCGCAGCAAGGAGGCGGCGGGCCGGATTGGAGCGTGGAAAAGGCGCCCTCGGGCGCCCGATATTCCCGATATTAGTGAGAAGCTACCGGCGATCCAGTTTCGGGATGGATCTCGGCGGCCATCATGCCCTTGGAGCCGGGCCCATAGCGGACCAGCACATACTGGCCGGGGCGGAGCTCGGTCATGCCGAAGCGGCGCATCGTCTCCATGTGGACGAAGATATCCGGCGTCCCCTCGCCGCAGGTGAGGAAGCCGAAGCCGCGCAACCGGTTGAACCATTTGACCTGGGCCCGCTCGAGCCCACTGGTCGGCGTGACGCTGACATGGGTTCGCGGCGGCAGCATTTGCGCCGGGTGGATCGCCGTCGACTCGTCCATCGAGAGGATGCGGAAAGCCTGATAGCCTTTGGCGCGCTGCAAGCACTCGCACACCAGCCGCGCACCTTCATACGCGGTCTGGTAGCCGTCGCGTCTAAGCACGGTAACGTGCAGAAGCACGTCCGGCCAGCCGTTGTCGGGAACGATGAAGCCGTATCCCTTCGAGGCGTCGAACCATTTGATGACGCCGGAGATTGCGACGAGGCTGGCGGTCTCCCCCAAACCGGAGAGCGCATCGATTGCCGCATCGCGCCCTGGCCCGCTTGAGAATTCACTCGCTCCAAGACGACTCGGTGCTGTCCAGCCGGGCACCGCCGCCCCCTTTTTGGACTCAAATCCGTCCGACCCCATAACCCCGGACCTCACACATGTTTTTTGCGGTCCACCGCGCCAATGACCGCACCAAGCGCGCTCTCATCTAGATTGTATTCGTGATGAGCTGCACGAATCTCCACGAATCGAAAGATAACATCCCCGTTTGCGGCGCATAGATAAAAAACAAATTTGCCGGAACCTATGAACAGCCTTGCACAGGCCCGAATCAAGTGCGCGAAGAACACACCGGACGAATTTCAATCGTGCCCTAGCTCTTGATTGAACTTCATCTTTTCGAAAACTGGCAGTACCGCTGCGCCAAGTACGGCGCATACTCTTTCGGATCATGAACTAATTGCCGACGAAAGGTCCGAGCGTCTCGCCGATGTCGAAGGGGATCACGAGGTCGGCGATCTCGTCCTGTTCGGTGGGCTCGCGGTTGATGATCACGAGCCTGGCGCCGGAATTCTTCGCCATCATCGGGAACCCGGCCGCCGGCCACACCACCAGCGACGATCCGATCGCGATGAAGAGATCGCAATGCTGCGCAAGCTCAGTCGCGCGCATCATCGCATCTTCCGGCATCGCCTGACCGAAGGAGACGGTGGCGGTCTTGATCGGCTCCTCGCAGTCGGTGCAATCGGGCGCGCCGCCATTCTGCTCGAAGCGCTGCTTCACCCAGGGCAGATCATAAGGCCGGCCGCAGCCGATGCAGCGCGCATAGGTCGTGTTGCCGTGCAACTCGATCACATGATCGGCGGCAAAGCCGGATGCCTGATGAAGATTGTCAATATTCTGGGTGATGATGGCGGGAATCTTGCCGGCGCGATAGAGCGAAGCGAGCGCACGGTGGCCTCGCCCGGGTTTTGCGGCTGCGAAGGTCTCCTCCATCGCAAAACGGCGGCGCCAGGATTCATCGCGTGCGTCGCGGCTCGCCACGAACTCATCGAAGTTGATCGGACGGTTGCGCGTCCACAAGCCGCCCGGCGAGCGGAAGTCGGGAATGTCGCACTCGGTGGAGATGCCGGCCCCGGTAAAGGGCACGATGGTGCGGCTGCCCGCGATCATGTCGCCGAGCCGCTCCACCGCGCTTTGAACGTCCTTGGCAATCATTGCGAAATCCGTCTTGGTTTGGCGCATGATCTTGTCGGAAAACCGGTTTCCACTTTTCCGGATCATGCGCTTAACCGCGCCGATTTATAGCACGGCCAAAGCGGATGTCGCTTCGCTTGACGGCCAGCCTCAAGCAGCCTCAGCGACCGGCGGCTCGCCCGCCTCTTCGCTCTTCTTCTCAGCAGCCTTCCTGGGCTTGTTAGGCTGAGGTGCGGCCATCGCCTTCTTCGCGGGCTTGCCGTATTGCGAGAGCCGCTCGATCTCCGCTTCCAGCTCGACCTGGCGCGCGGCCACCTTCTCCAGGAGCTTTGCGTTCGCGCTGTCACGCAGAACGGCGAGCTCCTCAATGCTCATTGAATCCAGATCGATCTTCGCCATGTGGCCCTCCCTCAACTGAACTGATCCGTTGCTAACGGGATGGCGCTGACACGACAAGAATGCGGGAACCTTTATCCACCGTGCATGCGCAGATGCGCGCGGAACTTTTCCCGGTGATGCGAATTTTCAACACGCTGTGCAGATCACAATCCTGCGCGGCTGTTTCCGCAATCGCGCCCAAATCAAGGACGCCTATGAACATGGGGCGCGACTCAACTGAGTCGTCATCAGACAAAGGGATGGGCATGACTGAAAAAGAAAAACGGCTCGCCAAAGAGCGCGAAGAGATCGCAGCACGCGTTGCGAGTTTCCGGGCAACGCAGGAGAAGTTCGAGCGCGAGCGCGAGGAATATTACAAGAAGACGTTGCAGGCGGCGCGCAGCGGCAAGACGATGCGGCTCTGGACGTGACCGTCTCATAAGCGCGATACCCAACAAAAAGCCCGGAGCGGAACTCCGGGCTTTCTGCTTTTTAGCTACTGCGTCCTGGCGTTACCAATTACGGTAGTAATAGTGGCGGTGGTGATAGTACGGGCCACCGTAATAGGCGTACGGAGCCGGCGCGTAGTACACGCGCGGCCCATAGTAGTAGTCCGGGCCATAATCGTAGCCGTAGTAAGGATGCGATGCTGCGATCGCGCCCGCGGTCAGCGCACCGGCGGCAAGACCGAACGCGAGGCCCGGCCCGATGCCGCGTGCTTCAGCCGGAGCCGGCGCGGCCATGGCGGCGGCGCCGACAGTACCAACGGTCGCCAGAACAGCCAATGTCTTGCTGATCATGATGTTGATCCTCCTCTCAAATTTCGAAGGGTCAACGTCTGGCGCCGGCGATGGTTGCGATGGAACCGGGAACCACGCCGCGCAAATATTTTTGGCTATCGCCGGAACGAAATTCGAAAGACGCACGTTTAATTGGCGTTGGAGAGGCAAGAGCACATCAGACCCTGTCGGCGTCCGCGAGAGGATACCGGCGGGGTTCTCCGTTTTGCGGATAGATCCTAGAGATCCACCAGCCGCTTCAGCGTCGCGTGAAAGCTCATCGAGCGGGTGCCGCCGACCAGCGTGGTGCCGAAAACCTCGGCGCCGTCATCGGTGTAGGTGCCGGAAAATCCGCTGGTGACTTCCTGCTTGTTGAACAGGGGACGCGCATAGGGATCGGGAAAGTCGGTGTGCTGGTTGGTGGCAAAATGCCCTTTCCAGGTTCCGTTGCCGGCGGTGTAGGAGCCGATCGACCAGAAATACGGCCCGCCGCTGATCAACTGGCCATCGCGCAGGATCGTGACGCCGCTGTCGTGGCCCTCCACGCCATCAAGCATCTGGATGCGGATTGAAAAGAGCCCGTTCTTCATTTCGACGCCGCTATTTCCCCCTCGGCTGAGCACCGATTATAGCCCGAGGGCGGCCGGAGAGAAGCGGTGTCCCGCCCCTTTAGTTGGCCGCTAGTTGGCCGAAAGCTCGTTGGCCGGAAGCTAGTTAGCCGGAGGCTCTTGGCCCGCCGTGCGAACCAGGCGGTCCGCCTTGACCAGGACATGGACCTCCCCGCTCGCCGGCCTCAGCGAAAAGCTGATCGCCACGAAGGCGCAGCAGAACAGCACGCCGACGATCGCAACGCGTCGGTAGGTCTGGCGGTCGGCGGTGTGAAAGGACGGGGTCATGGCGGCTCCGCCGATGAGCCCTATCGCAAGCAACGGCAAGCGCAACGCGATCTGGGTTTTAACCTAACTGAATAGGGTTATCAGTGGTTTGGAAAGGCTGCGTTAGTGATGACGCGCGCGGCGCGCGGCTTCGAGCGTGGCGCTTCTAAAGGATCATGCCCGCCAATTGGTAGAGGGCATAGACCACCTCGGCGCCCATGATCAGGAACGCCGCCAACATCAGATAGAGGCCGAAGCGCATGAGAGCCTTAAACCAAATACTTTCCATCGGCTCTTGCATCTCTGCAAGCGGCCGCGAACCAAAATCAATACTCATTGGTGATGACGCGCTCTGTTTAGAGCCACGCCGGAGTCGTCGTCAATCACTTTCAACATTCCGTTTTGCTGGTCGAGTTCGAGAAGAGTCTTTCTGGCAACGCTATTGCAAACACCATGGCAGGACGTGCGAGAGATTGCAGTGCCATGAACATCGAATTGGTCACGGCATGATGACGAAATGTCGCGGCACGCCGCATTCACGTTGAGAAACCTGGATCGCGCGGCGCGCGATTGCGGTCGCGTATAAAGATGTCGGCTCGATTGAACAGCAGACCTCCGCCGCCGCGGAAGGTTGCTTGAGCTGAGCCTAAAGCCTCACTGGAGGATACAGTCTCGACGCAAGCTTTCTGCCTGTTCACATACCGTAGAGAATTTTCAGTCCCCACAGCACCACGACGGTCGCCGATACCAGCGTAGCAACCGCCAACACACTCTCCAGGGAAGCTACTCTCATCTGTACTCTCCGCTTCCCAGCCCCGCAAAGCGGTCTAGTTGATTCGTTGAATCGCCCGCAATCCACAGGTCACATTCGCTTGAGCTTTGCCGGTGGATTGTGGTTTGCGGGGCACAGGTAGTTCCCCGGGGGGTGAAAAGGGCCCCAATCGTCGAAAATTGTCACCGGAGAGATCGAACTACTCGTCGTCGTGCCCGAGGCGCTTCAACAGCCATTTGAAGCCTCCGGGCCGGATGACCTCGTTCAGCACCTTCATGCCGGCTTGCTCAAAGTCGGCAAACGAGCGCCGATCGGCATTGGCGGCAGCGATCATGACATCGGCAATGCGCTTACGCAGCTCGTTCGAATCGTCCTCAGGCGGGATCCTGTTGCACAGGCCTTCCAGCGCCGCAGTCATGTATGTGAGGGTGGTATGGTCGAGATCAATGAGCATCGGCTGGACGTATACGAATGCTGATATCAGAGTGCTGAGGTTGCCCCAAAACTCTTAAACATTCCCGCGCAAGGGATGCTCTTCTTCAGCGTGATTTCTTCTTCGGTGGCTCTGAATGCGAGCCGAAAAGAGCGAGCAGCAATTCCACTTCTTCCTTGGAACCTATTTGAATCATTCGACGCATACAGTGCGGTCCCTTATTGTGCGACCGGTCTCGGCTTGGTTTCGGCTTCGACCGACGCTTCCACGAGCTCGACAATCTCTCGGCGCCGTCGCTGATCTCTGATCTTCGCGAAAGCCCTGACCAGCCGCAATAACTGTACTTCTTCGGCCATGGCAGCCTCCTCGCGCCCAGCGTATGTCTAGGCGCCAAGACTCTCAAATGGCCCCTGAACGTAACCTTAATGACGCTGCCACTTTCGCGCCGCTGAGGTGCCGGATTTCGTCGGCAGTTCCTTGCTCGCGCTTACTTGATTGGCCAGGAAGCTTCGGCCGTGCGACGAATTGGACAGCCTCCAAGGCTCCTCCAGTAAGAAGGCCCCGTCGTACCACTCGGCGGGGTTTTCTTTTTGCGCTTCCAACGAAGCGAGCGCCGAGGCGCTCAATCACACCGGAGAGCCTGCAAGCACATCTGCCCGATCAGAGACCGTCCGCGATCCGCAAGCAGAACCTGCCCTTCGGCGTGTTTTACTGCTATTGAATGCCCGCCGCGCCAATCCCGGCGTCAACTCACACAACGTTCCCAGGGAGATAAGAAAATGCGTTTCCTCCATACCATGCTGCGCGTGCGCAACCTCGACACCGCAATGAAATTCTACCAGGACGCACTGGGGCTGAAGGAAGTCCGCCGCATCGACAATGAGAAGGGCCGCTTCACGCTGGTGTTCCTGTGCGCGCCGGAGGACGTCGAACAGCTCAAGAAGCTGCCGCAGACGCGCGGCGCGCCGCTGGTCGAGCTGACCTACAATTGGGACGAGGAGAAATACGGCGAGGACCGCTATTTCGGCCACCTCGCCTATGAGGTCGACGACATCTACGCCACCTGCGACAAGCTCATGAAGATGGGCGTCACCATCAACCGTCCGCCGCGCGACGGCAACATGGCCTTCGTGCGCTCGCCCGACCTGCATTCGATCGAGCTGTTGCAGAAGGGCGAGCCGAAGGCACCGGCCGAGCCCTGGACCTCGATGCCGAACACCGGCCACTGGTAATCCTGATGCCTGCCGTCCGTGCCTGATCGCTCATGCGCGGAACGATGCCCTCCCCGCCGCGTTGTCACGCAACGAGGAATCACGGAGGGTTTGTGATGGGCAAAGGAATTCTGCTTTGGCTGTTGGGCGTACCGATCCCGGTGATCATTCTGCTGTGGCTGTTCTTCGGCCACTGAGCTGACGACGCTACGCGTTGCACGCACGGGAAGGCCCCGCCGCAAGCGGGGCTTTTTTGCGCGCGCGGCTCAAAAATTTCCGTTATGACCTTCGCGATGAGCGAGGCCAACAGCGGGAGCGAAACGTGGCGCAGGGATTGACGATCTGGGGCCGGGCCAATTCGGTCAACGTGATGAAGGCGCTGTGGTGCCTGGCAGAGCTCGACATTGCCTATGACCGCATCGATGCCGGCATGCAGTTCGGCAAGAACAACGAAGCCGAATACCTCGCGATGAACCCCAATGGCCGGGTGCCGACGCTAGTCGACGGCGACTATGTGCTGTGGGAGTCCAATTCGGTGATGCGCTATCTCTGCATGGCTTACGGACAGGGCAAGCCGATCTATCCGCAGGATGCGAAGCAGCGCGCCGCCGTCGACCGCTGGCTCGACTGGACGCTCTCGACCGTGCAGCCGGTCGACCGTCCGGTGTTCTGGGCGCTGGTCCGCACGCCGAAGGAAAAGCAGGACATGGCGCAGATCCAGAAGGATGTCGATGCAGAAGCGCCGGTCTGGGCGATCGCCGACCGCCAGCTCTCGACACGGCGCTATATCGAGGGCGATCAGTTCACCATCGCCGACATCGCGGTCGGTGCCTTTGCGCGGCGCTGGCTCGGCTTCACCGGAATCAAGAAGCCGGCCTTTGCCCATGTCGAGCGCTGGTATGCGGACATCGCAAGCCGGCCGAGTTTTGCCAGGCAGCTTGCCGTCGCGATGAGCTAGCGCGATCTGGTGCCCATGGCTTTCCGAAGTTCGTATAAGTGGTTGCTGCAATGGTGTACGAACTTCGGAAAGTGGGCACTAGAAGCCGCCGCGTTCGACCAGCACGACGATCAGGATCAGTGTCAGCGTTACGACCGTGATCGTGAGCCGCTGCGTCCAGCTAAAGCGCCGGCCGATCCAGAGCAGTATCGCGCAATACATCAAGACCGGCACAATGATATCGAGTGGCGTCCGGCTCATTGCTAGCGATGCCCGACATTGACGCCGGCGCCGACGCTGATCGAGCCCCCGATCTTCACGCAGGTGTTGGTGTCGGCGAGTTTGACAAAGCCTGCACCATAAGCCGCGCAGGAACTGTCCGCCTTCCGCGGCTTCACCGGTATTGTCTTTGGATTGGCCGGAGAATCGAGCTTGAGCTGGCCCGATTGCTGGGCGGCGGCCTGTGAGGCCAGCAGCAAGGCTGCGGGAACAAGGCAGAGGATGCTTCGCATGGCACGCCTTTTAGCGCGGGCGCGCCACATTAACTAGCGCACGAACTTCACGCCGGCGGATTTGCCGCGACGCCAGACCACCTGGCATTTGTGACCGGTGCGCGCGTCGCGCGAGAACGCAAGCCGCAAGGTGGCGGGCAAGGAGACCGCGTCATCGACGCTGATCTTGGCGCCGGAGCTCGAAATATCCTGCACCACGCATTGGCGCGCGGCGAAGCCGCCATCGAGCGTGATCCACGCCGGTTGGCCCATCAGCTTGCGCGCTTCCCGTTTCCTGGGTGCCGGCATGTCCCACTCCTCGCCCCTTCCAACCCTTACGCCCACCGCCCTTTAGAAAGCGTTGCATCAACCCCAAGAGTCCCACATGAGTCGGTATTTCCGCCGCCTGCCGGAACGGGACGCGGTTGCGGCTTGCCGGTTCGCGCAAACGCCACTATACGTTCGCCCGCCGTGGTCGGCGGACGGGCCTTCCAGCCTCGCCAACACGGTGAAATCCTCAGTTTAAAGTATTGATTTTGCGAGGATTTTGCTCCCTTCGTCTATCGGTTAGGACGCCACCCTTTCACGGTGGAGAGAGCGGTTCGATTCCGCTAGGGAGCGCCAAATATACGCTATTCCACGACATGGTACGATACGGCTCCATTCGCGAGCGCCTTCCTGCTCGAC
>Ga0157369_10010388_pt1 | contig 10611 bp, 10 predicted proteins | sample C25metaG_FD_113461 | JGI IMG/M metagenome (GOLD analysis project Ga0157369, IMG submission 113461) | Corn rhizosphere microbial communities from Kellogg Biological Station, Michigan, USA - C2-5 metaG | ecosystem: Host-associated > Plants > Roots > Rhizosphere > Soil | place: USA: Michigan...
ATGCTTTTATTATGATTTTTTTTATGGTTATGCCTGCCATGATAGGAGGTTTTGGTAATTGGTTTGTGCCATTAATGCTAGGAGCTGCGATATGGCTTTCCCAAGATTAAATAATTTAAGTTTTTGATTATTACCACCATCACTACTTTTATTATTATCATCTAGTTTTATAGGTGCAGGTGCTGGTACAGGCTGAACTGTGTATCCTCCTTTAAGTGCTATAGCTTCTGATGCTTCTGTTGATTTTGCTATATTTAGTTTACATTTAGCAGGTATATCTTCAATATTAGGAGCCATAAATTTTATAGTTACTATATTTAATATGAGAGTTCCTGGCATGAAAATGAATTTAATACCTTTATTTACATGAGCTGTACTTATTACAGCTTTTTTACTTTTAATATCACTACCTGTACTTGCTGCAGGTATAACTATGCTACTAACAGATAGAAATTTTAATAGCGCTTTTTTTAATCCTTCTGGTGGTGGTGATCCTATTTTATTTCAACATTTATTTTGATTTTTTGGTCATCCAGAAGCTTATATTTTAATACTGCCAGCTTTTGGTATTATAAGTCATGTTATAGCTGACTATTCTAATCGTCCTATATTTGGTTACCTTGGAATGGTATATGCTATGGTTGCCATAGGTTTTTTAGGTTTTATTGTATGAGCTCACCATATGTATGTTATCGGTATGGATATAGATACTAGATCTTATTTTACAGCAGCTACTATGATTATAGCTGTACCTACAGGTATTAAAATTTTTTCATGATTAACAACAATGGCTGGTGGTATTATAAGTTTATCGATACCAATGCTTTTTGCTATAGGATTTTTATTTTTATTTACAATGGGTGGTGTTACTGGTGTTATTTTAGCAAATGCAGGTTTAGATGTTGCTTTACATGATACTTATTATGTTGTGGCACATTTTCATTATGTATTATCTATGGGTGTTGTTTTTGGTTTATTTGCTGGTTTTTATTATTGAATAGAATATTTATTAGGTTTAAAATATTCGACACATTTAGGTAAAATACATTTTGTGTTAACTTTTATAGGTGTTAATATAACTTTTTTCCCAATGCATTTTCTAGGCTTAGCAGGTATGCCTAGACGTATACCAGACTATCCAGATATTTTTTGAACTTGAAATTATTATAGTTCAATAGGTTCTTTAATTACTGTTGTAGGTTTATTTTTTTTTTTTTTATTATTATATAATATTGTAAGTTTTAGAACTATAGGTATAACTTATATAAATGAAGTTTATGCCTTAATTAATTATAGTAAATTAGATAATTTAATTCTTTTTGTTAATAAAGTTGAATATAATTTTAATAAGAATGTGTATTTTGTATTAATTAAGTATTTTTTCATTTTAAGAAAATTTAATACAATTATATATATATTAATATTAATATTTGATGTTATATCTTATTTATTTTTTAAATTAATAAATATATATGTGTTTAAAAATAGAATTTATATCTATTATAAATATAATTTTGTTTATTTTTTTAATAAGTTAAATAATTTTGTTTATGTTGATAGATTTTATTATTCATTTTTTGTTAAACATTGTTTAAGAATTTGATATATTAATAATAATTTTATTAAAGATTTAGATTATAATATATTTAATTATATGTCAATTTATATATTATTTATTTATTTAAAAAATTTAAATGGTTTAGCTTTAATAAAATTAAAATTTAGATATATTATATTAAATACTTATTTAAATAAATTTATTAATCATATATTTTATTATATTTTTGTTAATATTTATAAAATTGAACTTATAAAACGTTATTTATTTTCTGTTAATTTAAATGATAAAATAAACAAATAAATATTTCTATTTATTAGATATATATATATCTAATAAATTATTTTTATTTTAAATTATAAAATAATTTAAAATAGTTAGATAAAAGAAGTTGTTTTATTAAATTTAGTATTCTATAGTTTTTATATAAAACTAATAATTTAAGAAAAAAAAAAATATATTATTTAGATTTAATTTATGCTAATAAAAAATGATAAAAAAAAGTTTATAAATTTCAAAAATAGTAATAATAAAATTTTATTAAATAAAAATAGATTTAATTATTTTAATAAAAATTTTGTGTATATTAAATTTTATAAATATTTAAATTCTATAAAAAAAATAACTAATATATATTGTGATAAATATAATAAATTAAAAAAAAAAACAAATTTAAATAGAAAAAAAAAAGTATTTTTTAAAAAAAATATAATTTTTTTCTTCAAAAATTATTTAGAGGGTGGCATTTTAAAAATTCTTAATTGAAAAATAAGAATTGACCAATATAATTTTAAATTTAGTGAAAACTTTAGAGATAATGAAGTTTATGAATTTTGAAATATGGAGCCTAGTTATTTAAAAAATATATATGCACGTATAAATAGAAAACATCCTTATACTCATATATATAATTTGGCTTATAGACCTATATTAATTTATCCTTATTCAATAAAAGTAAAACCATATACTGTAATTTTAAAAAATTATTTTATAAAAAATTTTTTATTTATATTTGAATGAAGAAATAGAATATTAAAAGACTCTATTAAATTAAAAATTATTAAAAAATATAATAAATTAATTAATTTAAGATTTATTAAAAAATTTAATTTAAATAAAATAGAGTTTATCAAGAATTTATTTTTTATTCCTAAATCTTTTATTAAATATTTAATAGTAGATAATAGTAGAAATTTTAGAAATATATTAAGACTTAAAATTAAATATTTATATTGAAAATGTGAAAATTGATTATGAAGGTATAGAAATAATTGATCATTTACTATTCAACATAAAGATATATCGCTAAAATATCAATTTTATTTATTAAGAATTTTTAAATTTAATATATTAAAAAAAAATAAATTATATACATTACCTTTAGATGTTTTTTGTGAAAAAGTTTTAATTGTAATAGCCAGAAGACTTTTTAAAAAAATAGATATTAATATAATAAAAAATAGAAGAATATTTTTTAAAAGAAAATATAATAAATATAAAATTTTTAAATCAAAAGATAATTATTTAAAACATGCTAAACTATTGAATAATAGTTTTTTTTATAAAATGTATAATTTATATTATTATTGATTAATTTATCTAATGAAAAAAATATATATTTATTCTAATAAAATTATGTTTAACTCTTATGTTAATTTTTTTTATATTATTAATAGTACAAGTAATTGTTGTTCTTTTTTTTTTTATAATTTCTATAGAAATTATAATATATCAAAGTTTTATTTTAATATAGAAGCTAATTTTTTTATTTTTTATAAAAAAATTAATAAATATTTATTTTATTTAAATTATTATTTTTGTTATTATTATTATACTTCATTTAATATTTTTAATTATTTTAGTCAAATAACTAATAGTAGAATAGATACTATTTTCTTTAAAAATTTACAATCTGTTTATACAGGTAAAATTTATAAAATTATAATAAATAATTTTAAATTTTTATTAGATTATATTGATAATTATAATTATTCTATTTATATTAGCTTTAAAAAATATATAGTTCAAACTAATAGATTTTTAAATCATAAATTAAATAAAAAAATATATACTTATCAAAAAAAAAATATTAATGTTGAAACAAATATTAATTTATCTAATAATATAAATATAAATAATTTAAGTTTTTTAAAAATTAAGTCAGAAAATTTAGATTTAGATAAGATAAAATTCAGAAAAATGCATTTTAATCATAAAATTTTGGGTTTTAATACTAATATTAATGATATATGTTATAAAAATTATGAATTATTTAAAGGTGATGATAAAAGATTATATTATATTTAATGAAATATTTAAATTATTTTTTTTTTAATATAAATAAAAAAATGAAGATAGGCAGCAATTTAAAAGCTGGTAGAAATTATTTAGGTACAATTTGTGTACATCATAGATTTGGTGGTAATAAATTAAAAAAATATTATATAGATTGATATAGAAGAATTGAAAGTTTTGGTTTTTTATATAAAATATTAATTGATGCTAATAGAACGGCTTTTATAGGCAGTGTAATTTACGAAAATGGTTTATTTGGTAATATAATATTATCTGAAAATATAAAAGTAGGTGATAAAATTTATTCAGGTATTTTAAATAAAAATATAAATTTAGGTTATACTTGTTTATTAAATAATATTAGACTTTTCACTACAATTAATAATATTGAATACTATCCAGGTAGAGGCTTTTCTTTATCTAGATCTGCAGGATCAAGTTCATTATTAACAGGTATAAATAAAAACATAGCTACTTTGAAATTAAAGTCAGGATTTAATATGTTTTTATCTGTATATAATTTGGCTAATTTTGGATCAGCATCAAATATGCAACATAAATTTTTAAATTTAAATAAAGCAGGTAAATCATGATCTATGGGTGTAAGACCAACTGTTAGGGGTGTAGCCATGAATCCTTGTGATCATCCACATGGTGGTGGTGAGGGAAAAAAAAGTCCTCCAAGAGCACAAAGAAGTCCTTGAGGTTGGTTAACTAAAGGAACACCTTCTTTAAAAAAAAAATATATGAAAAAAAAAAAAATGTATAGGAAGTTAAAAAATAAATAATGGTTAGATCTAGTTGAAAAATGCCTTATATACCTTTAACATTATTTCAAAAAAGATTTATAAATAATTATAATTTAAATATTAGATTTAGAAATTCTGTTATACCATTTATTTTTATTGAAAAAAAAATAAAAGTAAATATTTATAATGGTATATGATATTTATCTACATTAATATCAAATTTAATGGTTGGCTGTAAATTAGGTGAGTTTTCTTATACTAAAAGATCAGATACTCAAACACATTTAAAGAAAAAAAGAAAAAAAAAACCTAAGGGTAAAAAATAATGGGTCATATAGTTAATGCAAAATCTACCAGGTTAGGTAAATCAATAGCTTGATGTGATCAATGATATTCAGAAAAATTATATTATTCTGAATATTTGCATGCCATGTTTAGAATTAGATTATATTGTTATTATATTTTTACAGAACGTCATTTTGATAGAAAAGCTATATTTACTAGTCATTTTGAGCTTTATAGACATTTTAAGCAGGTTTTTGTAGAAATTTATTACTATGATGGTAAGTGAGAAACAGAATTTGAAGAATACAAAATAGAACTGTATAGGCAACATTATGATATGCCTATGAACAAGGATCCAGAAATGAGAAAGCCCTATTTTTTAATTTCTTCATTAAAATTTCTAGTATTATTTAATTGAATGTTTTATATAAAAAGACGTAAAAGAATAAAAGTTTTAATAAAAAGTCGTCTGATTAGATTATTTAGATTGGTTAGAATAGCTAAATATAGTGCTTATGTTAAAAGTTTTATGTTTCGTAAAAATAAGAAATTTTTTTATTGGAATAAAGTTCATTTACATTTTGTTTTATTTTTATTGATTTATGTTAATGCTAAAATTACTATAGGTAAAACATCTCTTTGAACTATACCTACTAGAAATACTATATTTAGACGTATATATTATGTAGGTGGTTGTATTTTTGAAGTTAGTTATTGATTAGTTGCTGGATCAAAATATTTAAGTTTTATATTTGAAAATATGACAAAATTTAACAAAGTTTTTGTAAATTTTTTTCTAACAAATAATAATTGTGTTAATGCAAAGTTTCTTTCTAGATATATAGCTAGAAAATTACAACAAGGTTATCCTATTAAAGTATTGTTAAATCCTATAAGGAAAGAATTAGCTTATCTATTAGCTATATCTACAATGCCTATATCTTCTTATTGAAAAATAAGTACAAAAAAATATAGAGAAAAAAGATTAAAAAATGATGCTTTAAAATCTTTATTTAGATTATTATTATCTTATATTTTTATTAATTTTAAAAAAATAAGAAAATGTATTTTATTAAAAGAGAATAGTTATTTATATTTAGATATATTCATTTTATATTTTTGATTAAATAATTATAATAGTAACAATATTATTAAGTTCGGTATTGATTATTTTAAAAAGAAAATAGCCTATATTTTATTTTTTGAGGATAGAAGTCTATATTCAAATGTTAATTATTTAGTATTACCAAAGTTAAAAAGCATATTTTTATTATCAAAAGAATTAAAATTTTTATTTTTTTTTGATCAAATATTTAACTATTTTTATGTAGGTAAATTTTGTATTAACAGCAATATTTTATTTAAATTTGGCAGTAGTGGATTAAAAGGTTTAGGAAATAATATGTCTAGATTTTTTAAATATTATTATATAAATTATTGCTATAAATATGGTTATGATAGTTTAAATGTTAATTTCCTTAGATCAAGGACTATTAAAAAAACTAGAGCTTCAAATTTAATAGGATATAAAATGTATTTAATGGGTAGATTTACAAGAAAACAGAGAGCTGGTCATTTATGATTTTCTAAAGGTAAAACCCCTTTAACATCAATAATGTCTTTTGTTGATTATGCTTTCCATTCATTAGCCTTAAAAAATAGTACTATAACTGTGAAAGTTTGACTATATAAACATAGTGATGTTGAAAATAAACATTATTTAAGAATGTATTAATTTATGAAGCAATATCCTAGTTATTTAAAATATAAAAAATATCAAAAATTAAGTAGTTTTAAACTTAAAACTATTGAAAAAAAAAACTTTTATATAAATAATGGTAATTTAGCAATTAAAAGTTTAGAACCAGGAAAAATTAATTTTAAACAAATTGAATCTTGTAGGCGTACTATAAAAAGAGGTTTAAAAAAAATAGGTTATTTATGGATACAATTATTTACAAATATACCTGTTTATAAAAAATCTTTGGCTTCTAGGATGGGTAAAGGTAAGGGTAATTTAGCTTATTGAATAGCTAGTATTAAAAAAGGTACTGTTCTATTTGAAATAAGTGGTTTAAATATGAAAAAAGCAGAATATGTTTTAGAAAAATCTAAAACAAAGTTGCCAGTTAAAACTAAAATAACTAAAAATATATATTAATTTATGATACAGGTTGGTTCTATAATAAAAGTTTGTGATAAAACAGGTGTTAGTTTAGTTAAGTGTGTTAAAGTTTTTGGCCCAATTAAAAAAAGAATAGCCTTAATAGGTGATGTAGTTCTTGTTTCTGTTAAACACATTAATCCAAAAAAATTTTTAAAAATGAAATTATTTAAACGTAAACGTTTTTTTAAAGGTACTTTGCATAGAGGTTTAGTTGTTAGATCTAAAAAAAATTTTAAAAGATCTAATAATACTTTTATCAAGTTTAGTGAAAATTCTGTAATATTAGTAAATAAAAAAATAGTACCTATATCTAATAGAGCTTATGGTCCTATTTTAGTTGAATTATGTCGTAGATTACCTTCATTGGGTTGTATAACTAGAAATATGATTTAATTATCTATGCTAATAGAACCTTTTTTTAATTATAAATATGTTATACGTTTTATTTTATTAAATAAGATTAATTTTATTAATACTTTTGATTTGCCTAAATTTAAAAGATTAATATTTTTTTTTAATTTGTCTAAGATTGAAGATTTAAATGATATTCAACTTTATAATTATTTTTATTTAATAAAATTTTTTTTTGGTAGAAATTCTTTCTTTAGTAAAATAAAAAAATATTATTTATTGGGTACTTGATATTATAATTTTAATGTTCAATTATTTATTAATGATAATCAAAAAATATCAAGTTTATTATATTATTTATTTAATAATATAATAGTTAATGTGGAAAAAAATTTATTATATTTAAGTATAAAAGGTAAAAAAATAAATATATTTTCTTTAATTATAAAGGATAAAAATATTTATAGTGAATTGAAAACTAATTTAGGTTTATTTAATATAAAAAAAAATTTTAGTATTAATCTTTATTTTTTTGGGGATAAATTAATTAATAATAAATTATTAATGAAAAATATAAAATATATTTAAAATAATTAAATATTTATTTTTTTAGCATTAAGAAAATATAAATATTTCTATAAAATTTTATAATTTATTAGTGTTTAAATATACTAATGGCTAAATTTAAGATAGTGTTGGCTTTATGTTAAGTATATATTAAATTCTCTATTTTTTTTTTCTATAAAAATTATAATTATATTTTATGTTATTAAATTTAAATGAATTATATTATAATGAAGTTATTGCTGAAGCAAATAGTGAAAGCTATTTTGAAGAATTAGGTGTTGTTTTAGAAGTTAGTGATGGTATAGTAACTATTGAAGGTTTATATAATGTTGCCTTTGGTGAAATGATAGAAATTATAGTGCCAGGTAGTGATCCTGTAGTTGGTATTATATTAAATATTGAAAGTTCACAAGTTAGTGCTGTTATATTCTCTAGTGATATAGATATAGTTCCTAGTTATTTAGTTATGCGTAAATATATATTAATGAGTGTTCCTACAGGTGAGGCTTTATTAGGTAGAATAATGGATCCTCTGGGTAATACTTTAGATGACAAAGGCACTATGGCTCATAAAGGATTTCGTGCTATTGAACAAGTGGCTCCTTCTATTATATCAAGATCAGCAGTTAATACTCCATTAGAAACAGGTTTAAAAGTTGTTGATAGTATGGTTCCTATAGGTCATGGACAAAGGGAATTAATTATTGGTGATACTAAAACAGGTAAAACTTCTATAGCTATAGATGCTGTGTTAAATCAAAGAACAGAAGATACAATTTGTGTATATGTGGCTATAGGGCAAAAAAGATCATCTGTTGTTAGAATAGCTAAATTATTAGAAAATAAACAATGTCTAAATTCTACAGTTATAGTGGCTGCCACAGCCTCAGATTCAGCAGCTATGCAATATATAGCACCATATAGTGGCTGTGCCATAGCTGAATATTTTATGAAAGCAGGTTTAAGAGTTTTAATAATTTTTGATGATTTAAGTAAACATGCTGTTTCTTATAGACAATTATCTTTATTATCAAGAAGACCTCCAGGTAGGGAGGGTTATCCTGGTGATGTTTTTTTCTTACATTCTAGATTATTAGAAAGATCTGCAAATTTAAAACAAGGCGGTTCCATAACAGCATTACCTATTATTGAAACAATACAAGGTGATGTTTCAGCTTATGTTCCAACAAATGTTATTTCAATTACAGATGGACAAATTTTCTTAGAAACTGAATTATTTTCAAAAGGTGTTAGACCTGCTGTTTCTCCAGGTTTATCTGTTTCTAGAGTTGGTTCAGCAGCTCAAAATAAAGTTATTAAAAATATGGCTGGTACTTTAAAATTAGAATTGGCGCAATTTAGGGAAGTTGAAGGTTTTACTAAATTAGGTTTAGTTTTAGATGATGCCACTAAAAATTTAGTTGATAAAGGTAGCAAATTAACTTCATTATTAATTCAAAAAAGATATGCTCCTTTACAAATTTTTGAACAAATATTATTATTATTTGCATCTTTAAATGATTTTTTAAAAAGAGTATCTGCTAGTCATATTAATTTATTTGAATTAGAATTTTTAAATTTTTTTAGAGGATCCATATATTATTATCCTATTTCAAGATCTTTAAGTTTAATGAAATTTCCAGCTATTTTAGTACCTTTTATGCTTAATAAATTTGTCAAAGAATTTATGATTTATTTAAATGTTAATTATTCTATTTAGTTTTTAAATGTTTTTTGATGAGGATACTAATAAACATGATGTTAGTAAAAGTAAAGAGAATTTTGGTTTTTTTACGCCTAATAATACTGATTATAATATGAGTTTATATGAAGCTATATATGAAAGAATATATTCTAGATGAAAATATCATTATATAATAGCATCTAGCTTATTATTTTTGTTAAGTTGTAATTTCCCTATTTTTTTTGCTATTTTATTTTTAGATATAATTATACAATGATCAATGTTAAGATATGGTGTTGATAATTTTATAGCACAAGATTCAGAATATAATATGGATCAACATGATAGTCAAGTTGAAGGTGGTGATATACGTATAGATCCTTTTGTTTTTTTGTGTTATGATAGTTTAGGTTATATTATTTATGGCCTTTCTAATATAGGCGAGCTCATTTGTTCTGAAGTTTATGATTATAATAATTATATTGGTTTACAGGATAAAATTTTAATTTATTCTAATAAAATTTTATCTAATAAAATTTTATTAAATGTAAACCATATTAAATATGTAGATAATGATATATTGTATTTAAAAAATAAAAATAATATTAATTTAGATAGGATAAATATTAGTGAATTATCTAGTATAATTACTGATATTAATATCAAAAAATATGATTTTAATTTTTATATTTTTAATAACAGTGATTGTTGTTATAGTTATTTTGATTTGAAACAAAAATAATTATTTAGATTATATTTAATTATTTATTATAATTTATATTAGATAAAGGTTAAAAATAAGATTTATCTTTTTTTTTTGTTGTTAGTTTTATTATTTTAGATTAATTTGTGGTAGATAAAAAAATAAATTAGAAAATTTTATGTGAATTTATGTTAAAATTTATATCTCTAATAAATCTATTATTTATGTATAATTATTTATTTTTAAATGATG
>Ga0157369_10010389_pt1 | contig 10610 bp, 9 predicted proteins | sample C25metaG_FD_113461 | JGI IMG/M metagenome (GOLD analysis project Ga0157369, IMG submission 113461) | Corn rhizosphere microbial communities from Kellogg Biological Station, Michigan, USA - C2-5 metaG | ecosystem: Host-associated > Plants > Roots > Rhizosphere > Soil | place: USA: Michigan...
CTGCCATCGCCAGGGCGGTCATGTCGCCGAGGCCTTGCAGCCTCGGTGTAGCTGTTGGCACGAGCGCGGACAGCTGGACTTCGAGCTGTGTGACCATCGCGATTTCGTGCATCGCTCTCGATCCGACGTAAGAAAGGGCCGCAATTCTCTCGGCCTGCAGATCAGCTTCCTGATCGATTCGCGCCAGTTCAAGCCGTCCGCGACCGTCAAGACGCGACAGCTCCCTTCCCACGAAGCGGGCGTCGCGAGGCGCCAGTCCACCATTCCTGCGAACAAGATCGTTCATAACAGCCTCCTCTTAGACGGAAATGTCGCGTAGGGAATCGGGAATCTCGACGGACAACGGCTTCTCCACCACGTCGTCGGCGTCGTCGAAGCGAAGGTCGATAAAGCCGCCCTCGTCTTCCCAGACTTGGATCGCGTACTCTTCGGGTGTCATTTCAGCCTCCGTTGCTTGAGCCTGGACATATCGACTGCCCTCAAAGGGTCAGCGCCGCGCGACGTCGGGTGCCCGCTGCTTTCAGGCATGAGTGGCGCTGTGTCAGCGGCGAGGCGAAGCTGATTTCGGAGGCACTTCGCGTTTTCTTCGCAGTCGTCGCGTTACAGTCGGCTCGTGCTCGCGACGCCAGATGACGCACAAGTGACATTGGAGGCGGACGCCACCGAGGAGATTAAAGACGAGCTTCTCGCCGTTCTTCGCGGCCGCTTGTCGAATGAAGCGATCCTGGCGAGTCCGCAGCTCACGGCGTGGCTTCGCCTGCCCGTTCCGAAAGCTGCACCGGCGGCGGCAGCCGTACAGGTACGGCTCGCGATTGAGCGCGCGATCACCAACGGAGTACCCCCCGATCTACGCCCCGGGCTCCAGGCGATGTGCGGCCTCACGGCGGCGACGAAGGGTCACCGTGTCACCCGGAAGACGATCCACAAGGAGATGGGGAAGGTCCTTCCGCGACGCAGCTACAGCCCACTCCACGACGTTGACCTGACTGACCGGCAACTGCTGACGATTGAGCGCGAGGTCTTGGTCCCGGCCGTCCTCCGCGCTCTCCAACACGAAACCTCGGCTTCTGAGGCGTACGACGCCGCTGACGTTCGCATAAAACTGCGAGACGGGACTTCGCCTGGTCGTCTAGCCATGACCCTCGAGTTCTCGGCTGATGTTGTAACCGACCGCTGGATCGTTGGCGTGACGGGCGACGAAATCACAGCCGACTACGTCTGCGCCGTTACAGACAAGGTCAACGAGATGCTGTGCCCGGGTCACATTCGGACGGAGAGCGACATCCCTGTACTTCGCCTAAACGTGCGGCCCCTGGTTGCTCGGATTCCGCGAGCGCTGCCGCTCCAGTTCGTCAACCACACGTCGGCCGCCGTTGCGGAGCTCGTCGAGTGCACACAGCTCGAGGACCTCAGTGAGGTGCGTTGGTTCGTCGCTGAAATTCCGGAAGCCCATCGCCGCGAACCGGTCCGCCTGACGTTCACAAGCGAGCATCGGATTGAGTATTGCGGACGCTATTGCTACTGGAGCGCTGCCCGGAGGATGTACCTCCGCACCGTCGTGGTCGACGCTTCTGACTTTCCAGACCGGCCGGCGCACGTTCTGTGTCTCCAGCCGTTCCTCGTATCACCAGCGGTCGGCGGCGACAGAGAAATGGACGGCATATACGAGCTCGCGGTCGATGGGTTTGTTGAACCCGGCAATGGGTTCGCGTTCATCTGGGGAGACAGAGGATGACCAATTTGAAAGTCGTGCTGATCGGCGAATTCGACGACTCGGATCTCATTCGCGTCCGAGACCAGTTCGCGACCGCGGATCACGAGGTGACGTTTCTACCGCTCGGTTTGTCCGCCGACGATTACGAAGTCAGTTGGGAGATCGGGAACTCCCCTGTCATTTCACACGCGGATACCAGTATCGACGTCGAGGTGCTGAACATGTCGCACGGAGTGCTCTTCAAGCTTTGGACAATGGACGAGCGCCCGCTTGTCGCATCGAATCTGAAGGACCCGAGCGACCGACCCTTTGCCGAGCGGGAGTGGAACGCAACACTGCTCTGCGCAATACAGACACTGCTCGGAAGCACGACGTCACTGACCTACGGCTCACCTCGCGAGGCGGCATGGCACGACTGGAAGCCGTTCGTGCTCGGAGAAGCCATTCGCGCCGGGCTACACGTCCCGGCCACCAGAATCGCGACAGCTCATGCCGACTTCGCGGAGAGTGTCGTGAAGTCGGTCAACGCGAATCCGAGCGTCGCTGACAGCGAGTACTTTCCAACGACCGCCGTGACTAGTGAGGTTGGGCTCGCGCTGCGAGAGAGCACTGGAGTTCCCAATCTCGTTCAGAAGCGTGTGCGCCGAGAACGAGAGCGTCGTGTCATCGTTGTTGGCGACAGGTTGCTCACAGTCGAGTTCCGCGTTGATAGTGACGTCATCGACGCGCGGTACCTAGACCACTTCGAGATCACTGACGCCGCAATTACGCCAGCTCGAGCAAGTGCGCTGGGCAGGTTCGCACAGCACATGGGGTTTAGTTACTGCTGCTTTGATTGTATAATTGATAGTCGTAATTACGAGTGGTTGATCGACGTCACGCCGCGTGGCTCTTGGCAGTGGCTTGAGGAAGAAGACGATCCCACCATTTCGCGACTCGTCGCGGAGATCCTGAGGAGTTGATATGAGCGCAGTGTTCGCGAGACCCGCCACGCTTGTTCGCCCCGTTACGCTCGTCGAGAGCAAAGAGGGGAGCCTGCATTGTCTGCAGGCGGCCTTTCTTATGGCGGCGAACGCCTTTGGAATTGACAGCCTCGGGTGGCCGGAAGCTGAGCGGCTCACAGGTTACGTCGCCGGGCGGGAAACGTGGCCGTACGAGATGTTCCTAAGTCTCGCCGATTTGGGCTTCGAGGTGGTATCCATCGAGGTCATTGATCCGCGCGCGATGTCGAGCGATCCCGCGGCCGAGATCAAACGTGTCTTCGGTGACGGCGAAATCGGCCAAGCGATTATTGGGTTCACTGACCTCGACAATGAACGGCACCGGGCAGAGCGCTGCCTCACCAGGGACGAGATCACGTTCGAGGTTCGGCCTCCAAGTGCGAAGGACGTCGTCAATGGGATCAGCACGGGCTACCTCCCCATTGCGAACGTTGATTATGGCCGGCTTCACTCGTCCACGGACTACGAAGGGCACTTTGTCGTAGTAAGCGGAGCGGGCGCCGGCGAAGTGGAGATTTTTGACCCCGGGCCGTCGTCAGATGCCGCTCGCCTAGTGACCACCTCCTTGTTCGAGAGTGCGCTTCATCAGCCTCATGACGATTCAGGGATGGTCATCCTCATTCGGCCTAAACAACAGTCGACAGCAGGAGTAGATTCACCAAAGAGAGGAGGTGATCACATTGGCACCGGTCTTTAAGCTCGCAGCCACGTCCGCTCCAAAGCGGAAGGGTGGCGGTGGAGGCAGTGGCAGCAGCGGCGGCGGCGGCGGAAACGCAACGCTTGAGCCGCTGAACCCGTGGGGCCGGCGAAGCTCGCCGGGCGGTTGAACTGAAGGCGGGGCGCGTGGGTGCTCTCGTCCCTGCGCGCTCCGCGCCTAGCCTCGCTGTGTGCGGCAAGCGCGCGATGTACCTTGGCGGCAGTCGAGCAGCTGAGACCCGATTCGTTTTAGGCCAGTCTCCTAACCGAGCCGAAACGGTCGGCCGGCGGCCCTTCCTCGACACGGGTCGGCCCCGCCTGATAGGGAAGGGCCATCGCCAGAGAATCGCCTTCCAAGGCCGTCCGAGGCCCTCGTCATGATGTCGCCGTGAAGCCAGAGGAGGAGACCTCGGCCGTCCCGGCGAGGACTCGGCCTCTCGAGATCGGTTACAAGACCGGTCTCGGCAAGATGTACGTCTGCAAGGTCGAGGACTTCCTCTTGTCGCGCGAAGGGAAGGCTGCTCGCGGCAAAGTTCAGCTGATCCTGACCTCGCCGCCTTTCCCGCTCAACCGCAAGAAGAAATACGGAAACCAGCAGGGCGAAGAGTTCATGAACTGGCTCGCTGGACTTGCCGAGCCACTTTCGAAGCTCCTCAAGCCTGACGGCTCGATTGTCGTCGAGATGGGCAATGCGTGGGAGCCCGGCAAGCCGGTGATGTCGACGCTGAGCCTGCGCTCACTTCTCAAGTTCATGGAGCTGGGTGAGCTGAACCTGTGCCAGCAGTTCGTCTGCCATAACCCAGCTCGGCTGCCGACACCTGCTCAGTGGGTCAATGTCGAACGCATTCGCGCCAAAGACTCGTTTACGAACGTCTGGTGGATGGCACCGTCCGAACGGCCAAAGGCCAGTAATCGGAACGTCTTGACCGAGTACAGCGGGTCAATGCGTCACTTGCTGAAGACGCAGAAGTACAACGCCGGCATTCGCCCGTCCGGCCACAACATCGGCAAGACGTCATTTCTTACGGACAACGGCGGTGCGATCCCCTCCAATGTGCTGACGTTCTCGAATACATCGTCCAGCGACGCCTACCGGGATTACTGCCGCCAGACGAAGCTGGAGGTTCATCCGGCTCCAATGCCCTGGGGGCTTGTCGACTTCTTTGTGCGAATGCTGACCGATGCGCGCGATCTCGTGTTTGACCCATTCGGGGGCAGCAACACGACCGGGGCAGTCGCTGAGCATCTTGGGCGCCGTTGGATTGCCACCGAACCGATGATGCGCTACGTCGCCGGGTCGAAGGGTCGCTTCACCTCGACCGGGCCGGGCGAGGAACTGCGCCCAACGGGATAGAAGACGCGAGCTCTTGCGACCGTACGCTTGAGTCGCAAGAGCTCGGTGCTTCTCTTCAAGCCGCTTCGTCGACAGCGTCGCCCTTGCGTCGCTTGACGCCAAGCTTGCCAGTCCGTGGCCCGATAAGCGCGTCCTCGCTGATAAGCCCTAGCAGCGAAGCTGATAGCGCCGGATTAAGCAGCATCTCGTCGCGTTTCTCCTCGGAGAAGACTGTGCCAGTCAGGGCGTGGAGGTGCGCGACCTTCGCCACTGAGACCTCCTCGTATGCGTCCTTGACGAGCTTCTCAACGTCATGGGCCACTGCGGGCGAGTACTGGCCCTGCCAGTGCTCGACCTGGCTGAGGATGATCGGATGGCTCTTGTCGAGTTCGATGCAGCCGTTCGGCCACTGGACACTGGGCTTTTGCCAGGCGGCGATCATCCCCTCGTCGTTGATGTCCTCGGCTGTGACCCAGTGGCAGTCGGGCACGCCGACTGAGACGTTCGTCCTTTTGGCCGGTGTGGAGCCGGTGTCCGGCTGGCCGATGACCGTCTCGCCAGAGCGGCCGCGCACGACCACGACGCGCTTCTTACGAGCCTTGCGAGTTTGGGTCGGGCTGTCGATCGGCGGGCGCGGGGCGGTACCCGGGCCTGTTGGCGTCGTGGTGGTATCGGTGCCGGCGTTTTGTACGCGGGCACGCGGCGCCTTCCAACGGGCGGCGAAGCGATCCATGACTCGCTTGAGCCGCTCTTCGCGATCGTCACTGTCTTCGCGGGACTCATACTCCGCCTCGATAGCCTCGAGAATCTCCTTCGGGAGGTTCTCGTTGAACTCCGCCGACCAGTCGGCAGGTTTGACCGATCGGGGCGAGGCTCCGGCGCCCATCCAGTAGAGGTCCGCCCGGCCTGTGGACGGCGCGACGCCAGACGCACCTGAGACCTCGTCAAACTCCGGCGGCTCGATCACCAGGAAGACCCGCCGCCGCACCGAGTCACTGCCGATACCGAACTGGCGGTAGACGTTGGCACCGCTCTTTGTGTCGCCGTCGTCAGCCTCCGTGTATGCCTGCCCATATAGCTCGGCGCGGTACAGCACGCCGATGTAAGCCGACGTTGCCCCGAGCCCGCCCGTCTCGACTTTGGGCTCCGTGCGCAACCACCAGTGAACATTGGTTCGATCCGGCAGTGCGACGACACCGCTCGACTCGATGAAATCGGTGTCGTCTGACTTGCGGTATTCAATAAGCGACTTTGCACCGCGGACGGTCCGGTTCTGGCCCTTCCGGACGCCCCACTTCGATTGCTCTTCCGGCATCTCGTATACCCGCAAAGTGACGCCTTCGGGCAGATCCCAGAAGCGTGTGTTGAAGTACTTTCGGCCGAGGAATCGATGTGATTCTCCACGCTCTGGATCGCCATTGATCGTGTGGTCGGAGCTGCCGCGCCCGAGCATCGTGAAGGTGGTTCCGTGGCCGACCTCGTGGATGAAGTCGGGGATTGTCTTCGACCAGTCGACGCCAAGCTCAGGGTCGACGTACGGTGGGTAGACGGTCGCCATACCCTCCGTGCCGTCCTCGTCCGCCCACTGAACCTCCTCGAGGACGTACTCGCCCTCGCCGCTTGCGGCGTCAGGATCAAACATCATTTTGACCATGTGGGCCTCGCCGTCGACCATGCTGATGACGACGACACCTGCGGGGTTCCACGGCAGGAGGGTCATGCGCGAGCCGAGGGCGTAGTTGTCGTGCGGGCCGCCGACGACCTTGCCGCCCTTGCCAAGTGTGCGCATGTAGTCGCGCAGCTCGTCCTTCATCATGCCGCGACCGTTGTCTGCGTACTGCATCCGGTAGATCCCACCGGCGTTGACGGCCTCCCATTCGGGCCCGAACTGGATGATGGTCGCATCGGCTTCAAGGCCATTGCGGGCGAGTTCACGCCCCCATTGGTAGGCCGGACTGTTGCGGTACTCACGGTCCAGCAGGTTGCCGACGCCCAAGAACTGCAGCGGGGTATTGCCACTCATGGCGATGCTCCGATCTGCCCTAGACGGTGACTAGCCCGGCATGGGCTAGGCGTTCTAGAACTCGTGTTGCGCCATGCTAGCACCCTAGGGGGCGACGCAATGCACCCTAGGGGTGGAATGCCAAAGGCTAGGGTGCCATTTACGGCGCATGCGGCTGATCGCATTCGTCGTTTACGCCGCTGTTCCGGCTATCTCGGCCTGGTACACGCGCAACACGTCGGTTGGGCGCCAGACCTCGATGCCGTAGCTGTAGATGTCGCGACGCCGACTCCAAAACGATCGGAGATCCGTCGTCAAGATCGCCGGAATCCCTGCTCGTATCGCGTCGCGGACAAGCGCGCGATCACCGACATCCGGGAGAAGCGCCAGCGGCTCGTCCGGTGCAGCGTGTCCGGGAACAGCGGCCTCTAACTTGAACAGCGCGAGCTGGCTTGACGAGACATCTGGTTGGGGCCAGCCAAGACCGGAGCAGTCGATCTCAGGGAAGAACTCCTGGCAGGAGTGCCAGTAGTGCCATAGGTCACTCCACCACCGCAGAAGAGCAGCACCGCGAGCACCGTTGACTTGCTCAAGTTCGAATAGAGATGTCTCGGACACGGCCCACGGCGGCCCGTTGTAACCCAGGAGTCGGCTCAGGTCTGCGAGTGCGACGAGTTCCGCTCCTAGATCCGGGCCGTAGCGCGCGACGAGGTTGCGGGCGCACTCCTCGTCAAGTTGTCGACCATCGCCGCAGAGGGTGAGCACCGTGTCAAGGTGCTGTACCGCGCAGGTGTCGAGAAGCATCGGCGCCGGCGGCGTGCGACTGAAGCGCTGCGAGGGATAGTCAGGGCTGAGATCCATGTGACCATCCACATGGCAGCAGCTCCATCAGACGTTGCGCCGCAACTTGCCATTACGAGTCGCCTCCACGCTCTGGGCGCTGGACTCTCGACAGGCTTCTGTCGTAAAATGAGTTACAAGTAGGGCGTTTGCGAGGGCTCTACGGTTAGGGTGCTGCCGCGGCAAACAAGGCCGACAACCTCTCAGAGAGGTTGTGAAGCTGCCCGGTTAGGTCCACCTCGGAAGGCCCCGCTAGCCCGGGGCCTTTCGTCTCTCGGTCTCTTACGATGTCGGTTCAGCTTCGACGACGGGCGTCGCACGCGCGGCCCCGGTCGGCTCGAGCGCGTCGTGCAGGTGCCGTTGAACGTGCCGGTCCGGCCGCGCGAGGAAGAGGTACACGGCGCCGACGAGCGCGATGACGGCGATGACCAGAAGCGTGATCCAGTCGAGGTTGAAGTAGCCGCGCGGGCTGCTCAGGCCAGTCGGTGCGACGACGTTGGCCAGCATCAGGCCGAGGTAGGCCGCCGCGAGGATGAGGACGGGCCAGCCCCAACGGCCCAAGCGGAAGCTGCCCTCCGCGACCCAGCCGCGCCGGCGCGCGACGATCGCGCCGATCACGGTCAGGAAGAAGGAGAGATAGATCCCGCTGACTCCAAATGAGACGAGCGACACCAGCGCGTTGATGTTCGCCGGGTAGGTGACGAACCAGACCTTGATGTTGTGGCTGGGCGTTGCGAAGACGAGCAGCGCGAACAGCACGGTGATCACGGCTCCCGCCAGCAATGCGTTGGCCGGCGTCTTGAACCGTGAGTTGATCTTCGAGACCCACCCCGACCCGGGAAGCGCGCCGTCGCGTGCGTACGAGAATGCGAGCCGGCTTCCGGCTCCCTGCACGGACGTGCCGCACGAAAAGAACGCGAAGATGATGATCAGCAGCAGGAAGTCCTGCACCCAGCTCGCGAGTTGCCCAAGGATGAACGGCACTCCGCCGCCGTTGACCGTCGCCTTGAGCGGGTTGGCAGACGGCATCGCGAGCAGGAGTGCCGAGATGAGGATGAACGAGCTGACCCCGCCCCAGATCAGCGCGTGGCGCATCGAGCGCGGAACCTGCCGGCCGGCATCCTTCGTCTCCTCGGAGATGTCGCCTGCCGACTCGAAGCCGTAGAAGATGTAGACAGGCGCAAGCACGGCCACGAGAGCCGCACCGGTGAGCCAGTGCCCGCTGAAGTTCAGCCCAAGCGGGTTGCTCGACGCATGCTGGACGCTCTGGGTCGTGAAGAGGAAGCCGAGCCCGTGGTGGAAGCCGTGGATCAGCAGGATCAGCGCGATCCCGACCGTGCCGACGATCTCGACGTAGACGCCGAATTGCGCGACGCGTGCCATCACCTTGGAGCCGGTGACGTTGAGGGTCGTCTGCACCGCCAGGAGGAGGACGGTGATGACGAGGATCGTCAGGTGATCCGCCGGATTGAGATTCCAGCTGAACCAGTTGTGGGTGAGCGCGGTGACATAGCTGACGACCCCGGTGTCGACCGCGGCGACCGTGATCAGGAGCGCCATGCCGTAGAACCAGCCGACGAACCAGCCGTATTTCGGCCCGACCGAGAACTTGCTGTACTGGTAGAGGGCGCCCGCAACCGGATAGTGGCTTGCGAGCTCACCGAACACGAGGGCGACGAGGAGCATCCCGGCGACCGGAATCCAGGTCAGCCAGACGTATGCAGGCCCGCCTGTTCCGACCCCGAGCACGAAGAGCGAGTAGATGCCGACCATCGGCGACAGGTAGGTGAAGGCGACGGAGAAGTTGGCGAACTGCCCGAGCACGCGGCTCAGCTGCGGCTTGTAGCCCAGGCTCTCGAGGCGAGCATCCTCGACTGCGTTCGCACTGCCCACCGGCGGTGGTACGTCTGCCATCTGCTGTGCCTCCAGGTCGGATGAGGCGCAAACCTACGGCGTCCTGGTTCAAATTGCAACGAGGCGGCCTTCGTGGAGCAGTACGGCTCCGCTGAGCTGCCCTTTTCCGGTTGCTAGGCCCGGGCCTCCTGGCACACCCAGCCCTGCGGCATCCTTCCGGAGTCGAGGAAGGCTCTCAGCTCGGCGGTTGCCGTCGCCGCCAGTCCCGGATCGGCCCGCGTGTAGAAGATCGGTTCCTCTTTACCGTTGTGGCTCGCGAGTCGGGCCAGGAGCTCGCGGCAGAGGCCCCGCAGAGACGCTTCGGAGGCTCCCTCGGCCTGCTTCTCCTCCAGTTCGTCCAGCGTCCGCCACAGCTCGCCGTGCTCGCGCAGCATCACGATCGTCGGCACGGCCAGCTCCGAGCGCAGGGCCGGAAAGAGGAACTCCTCCTCGAGGTAGATGTGGCGGCGAAGCGCCGCGATCGCGGCGGTGAGCGCCTCGACTCGGCCTTCGTCATCCACAGGCTCGTCGCCGAACGCCTCGATTCCCGCATCGATCTCGCGATGCTCGCGCTCGAGGGCTGCGGCGAGTGTCGTCTTCTCCATCCCCGTCACTTTAGACGGGTCAGCCGGCATGCCGGCCGCCGCGCGTGCGGCCAGCCTCGCGACCGATGAAGACGTCGAAGATCCAGACGACGCTTGCGAATCGGGAAACTATGCGGCGTTCGAGGCGAGCATCCTCGACTTCGGACATCCCACCTCTGCGGACAACCCGCAGTTCGGCTCCGGGTTCATCCCGATGGCGACTCGCCCTCCCGGCGCGAGGCTCGCAGGAGCAGATCGAGTGGAGGGTGGAACCATGATCTTCAAGAGCACGTTTGCACTGTTCATCGCAGTCGTCGTCGCCGGGGTACTTCTTGCCGGCTCCGGTTCGGCCGCACCGACGAGCCATGCGTCGCTCGTGATCCGCCATCAGCTTCACGGCTGTCACGCGTGGTCGCTGAACGGCGGCGCCTTTGCCGCAAAACAGACCGTCTCGCTGTCGCGCGGAGGCGCTGTGACCGTCGTCGATAACGACGTGATGTCACACAAGCTGATCAAGACGAGCGGCGCAGCAGTGACGATCACCAAC
>Ga0157369_10010390_pt1 | contig 10608 bp, 11 predicted proteins | sample C25metaG_FD_113461 | JGI IMG/M metagenome (GOLD analysis project Ga0157369, IMG submission 113461) | Corn rhizosphere microbial communities from Kellogg Biological Station, Michigan, USA - C2-5 metaG | ecosystem: Host-associated > Plants > Roots > Rhizosphere > Soil | place: USA: Michigan...
GAGCGAGCTCGATGCGCTGTTCGACCTCGATTATCACTTGAAGCACGTCGACACGATCTTCGGCAGGGTGTTCGAACAATCAGCCTAAGCGCTTCATCCTCCACAATTTTCATGTGCGCTCGGCCGAAATTCCGCTATGGCTGAAACCGGTTTTGCCGGGGGACGGATGGAGACCATCGAAGAAGCGACCGCCGAGTTGCGGTACGAAGACGCCGTGGCGATTCAGCCGGGCGCCTTTGCGCTCGAACTGTCGCTCGACTGGATCGTCCTGCGCGCCTCCGAGAACGTCCATCACCTGCTTCGTGAATCGCATGTCACGCTGATCGACGAGCCGCTCGGCCGCTTCGTTCACGCGCAGGCGCTCCACGACCTTCGAAATCTCTTTTCGCGGCTTAGCGGAACGACCGGCATCGCCCGGGCCTACGGGGTCCGCCTGACCGACGAACCCGAGCTCGTCGACGTCGCTTTCCAGCTCAGCGACGGCCGGGTGATTCTCGAGGCCGTTCCGTCGGCGGGCGAATTCGGCGAGTGCTTTGGAAGTGTCGGCGGCCTCATCGCCGGTCTCGCCGAAACGGAGGGACAGGCACTGCTCGACAATGGCGCACGGCGGATGCGGGCGCTAACGGGCTATGACCGGGTGACTTTGGTCTGCGGCGACCAGCGCGCCGAGAGCAGTCGCGGTGCATTCGCAAGGCCGAACCCAATGGAGAAGGTCCCCGCGATTATCGCCGACACGGAATTCAGGCCGGTCGCTCTGTTCCCGCGCGATGAAGAGGATACCTCGCTTGCCGAAGCGCTGATGTGCTCCCCTAGCTCCGGGGCGTTGGCCAAGCTGCGCGATCAGGGCCTTCGCGCATCGCTTCGGATCCCGTTCGAGTTCGAAGGCAAGGAAGGCGAATTTCGTTGCGACAGCCGCGCGCCTCGCGAGCCCTGCTTCGAAATGCACGCCGCCGCCGAGCTGTTCGCCCAGCTCTTCGCCATGCAATTGCAGATCGACCGGCTTAGGAACGCTTGACTCGTCGGTAAGTAACGACTAACTGTAAGTGGTGACTAACGCAGCTCGAGTCATTTCAGCACTTGCCGATCCAACCCGCCGCGCGGTCCTTGAGAAGCTTCGCGATGGTCCCAGGCCGGTCGGCGAGATCGCGCGCGATCTCCCGGTCACTCGTCCTGCGGTTTCGCAGCATCTCAAGGTCCTGAAGGATGCCGGACTCGTGGGCGACCGAAGCGTGGGCACGCGGCGCATCTATTACATCGATCCGAAGGGGCTTGGGGCCATGCGCGCCTGGCTGGACCAATTCTGGGAATCGGCCCTCGCGGCCTTCGCCGCCGAAGTCGAACGCAGCGCGACAAAGGAGAAGGAATGAGCACGCAGATTCGACCAGCGCCGGTGCGCAAATCGATCCACGTCAATGCCACGCCGGAGCACGCCTTCGACACCTTCGCCAACGGAATCGGGAGGTGGTGGCCCAAGACTCACAAGATCGGCCCCGCCGACCTGGACCGGCCGATCATCGAGCCGAAGGCCGGTGGCCGCTGGTACGAACTCGACGTGGACGGATCGGAGTGTGAAATCGGCAAGGTTGCGGTCTGGGAGCCGCCGGCGCGCCTAGTCCTCATCTGGCAGCTTACGCCCGAGTTCACCTACGATCCCGACCTCGTCACTGAAGTCGAAGTGCTGTTCACGCCCGAGGGTGACGGCACGCTCGTTCAGCTGGAGCATCGCGATCTCGAGCGCCTGGGCGACAAGGCCGAGGCGATGCGGGAGACCGTCAGCGGTCCGGGCGGCTGGCCGGCGCTGTTGCAACTATTTGCCGAAGAAGCGAAAAATTAGTTCTGGGAGAACGCATGATGTCGAAAATCAACGTCTTTGGAATCCCTGGAAGCCCGTTCCTCCGGAGCGTCGAGATCACGCTCAATGAGAAGGGTCTGGATTATCAACTTCACGCGTTGAAGCCGGGCGAGCACAAGCAGCCCGACTATCTCGCTCGACACCCCTTCGGCCGCGTACCCGCCTTCGAGCAAGACGGCTTCGCGCTATACGAAACCCAGGCAATCATCCGCTATCTCGACGAAATTGCTCCGCAGCCGCCGCTAACTCCCGGCACTCCGCAGCAGCGCGCGCGGATGAACCAGGTCATCGGAATCATCGAATGGTATTTCTTCCCGAAGGCGGCGGCCCCGATCGCGTTCAACCGGATCATCGGACCCCGCCTTCTCGGCATGACGGGCGACGAAGCTGCAATCGCCGAGGCAATGCCGATGGCGCGGACATGTTTTGCGGAACTGAGCCGCCTGCTTGGCGACAAGCCTTATTTCACGGGTGATGCCGTCAGCATCGCCGATATCATGCTTGCGGCACAGCTCGATCTGTTCGGCGAATGCGCGGAAGGTCGCGAGCTTATTGGCGGCGCCGCGAACCTGAAGCCCTGGCTTGAACGAATGCTGTCACGGCCAAGCTTCGTCGCGACGGCCCCGCCGCAGGTGCTTCGCGAAGCAGCCTAGCTGGCGAAATAGTCGCGGGCGCGGGCGAAGAAGCTTTTCGCCGCGGGGCATTCGTCGCCAGTCTCGGTGGCTCGGAATTCCTCGAGCAGCTTCTTCTGCTCCTTCGACATGTGCGTCGGGGTTTCGACGAGGATTCGCGCCATCAGATCGCCGCGGCCGCGGCCATTGAGCACGCTCATTCCCGAACCTCGGTGCCGCAGCTGCTCGCCGGACTGAATTCCCGCGGGGATTTTGAGCTCGATCTTGTGTCCGTCGATGCCGGGAAGGCTGATCGCTCCTCCCAGCGCCGCAGTCGTGAAGCTGACCGGGCATTCGGCGATCAGCGTGCTTCCTTCGCGCGCATAGATCGGGTGCCGCTTCATGTGCACGAACAGGTAGAGGTCGCCGTTCCCCGCGCCGCGAACACCGGCTTCGCCTTCGCTGGCAACGCGAATCCGAGTGCCATCATCGACACCCGCTGGGATTTTCACGGCAAGCCTGCGCTGGCTGATCGCGCGGCCCTCGCCATGGCAATTGCCGCAGGGATTCGTGATCACTTCGCCCGATCCGCGGCAGTTGGGGCAGCCGCGCTCGACCATGAAGAAGCCCTGCTGGGTCCGGATCTTCCCCATTCCGCCGCAGGTCTGGCAATGGCTGGTGCAGCGATCGAGGCCCGTGCAGCCCCGCCCGTCACATACGTCGCAAGTCGCCAGCGCCTCTATCGTTATGGTCTTTTCTACGCCGGTGAATGCTTCTTCCAGGCTGAGCTCAAGGTCGTAGCGGAGGTCGGCGCCGCGCGCCGCATTCTGGCGAGCGCCGCGCGGATCCATGAACTCGCCGAAGATTGACGAGAAAATGTCGGAAAAGCCGTTGAACCCGGCATCGGCGAAAGGATCGCCGGAGCCGCCGTTCTGGAACGCGGCATGGCCGAAGCGGTCGTAGGCGGCCCGCTTCTGGGGGTCCTTCAGTACGTCATAGGCCTGGTTGATGGCCTTGAAGCGCGCTTCGGATTCCTTGCAGCCGTTCTTGCGATCGGGATGGTGCTCCTTCGCCATGCGGCGATAGGCGGCTTTGATGGCAGCGTCGTCGGCCCCGCGCTGCACGCCCAGCAGTTCGTAAAAGTCCTGCTCGACCATCAATCCTCCCCACTACGCCTTACAGGATGTGGCGCCGCCTCCCGAAGGTGACAGCGCCGCATCATCAGCCTTTGTTCTCGGAATCGTCGACTTCGGAGAATTCGGCGTCGACGACCTCTTCCTGAGTCTCGCCCGGGTGTTCCGACGGACCCGAGGTGCCGGCATCGGGCCCGGCAGCAGCTTCCGTCTCGGCCTGCTGCGCCTTGTACATCGCCTCGCCGAGCTTCATGGCCGACTGGGTGAGCGCAGCGGTCTTCTGCTGCATCTCGTCGGCGTCGCCCTTCTCGACGGCGGCCTTGGCCTCCTCGAGCGCCTTCTCGATCTCCGACTTGATGTCGGCCGAAACCTTGTCGCCATGCTCGGCGAGCTGCTTCTCGGTGGAGTGAATGAGGCTTTCGGCGTTGTTCTTCGCCTCGGCCGCGCCGCGCCGCTTCTTGTCTTCCTCGGCGAACTGCTCCGCCTCGCGAACCATCTTCTCGATGTCGCTGTCGGCGAGGCCGCCCGAAGCCTGGATTCGGATCTGCTGCTCCTTACCGGTGCCCTTGTCCTTGGCGCTGACGTTGACGATGCCGTTGGCGTCGATGTCGAACGTGACCTCGATCTGCGGCACGCCGCGCGGCGCCGGAGGAATCCCGACGAGGTCGAACTGGCCGAGGATCTTGTTGTCCGCAGCCATTTCGCGCTCGCCCTGGAAGACGCGGATCGTCACCGCATTCTGATTGTCCTCGGCGGTCGAGAAGACCTGGCTCTTCTTGGTCGGGATGGTCGTGTTGCGGTCGATCATCCGCGTGAACACGCCGCCCAGAGTCTCGATGCCGAGCGAGAGCGGCGTCACATCGAGCAGCAGCACGTCCTTGACGTCGCCCTGGAGAACGCCGGCCTGGATCGCCGCGCCCATCGCGACGACCTCGTCCGGGTTCACGCCGGTGTGCGGATCGCGCCCGAAGAACTCCTTCACCCGCTCGCGCACGCGGGGCATGCGGGTCATTCCGCCGACGAGCACGACATCGGCGATGTCCTTGGCGTCGATGCCGGCATCCTTCAGCGCCTTCTTGCACGGCTCGATCGTCCGCTCGATGAGGTCGTCGACCAGCTTCTCGAGGTCTGCGCGCGTCAGCGTCTCGACCAGGTGAAGCGGCGTGGTGGTGCCGCCTTCCATCCGCGCGGTGATGAACGGCTGGTTGATCTCGGTCGTCGCTGCCGAAGACAGCTCGATCTTCGCCTTCTCGGCGGCCTCCTTCAGCCGCTGCAGCGCAAGCCGGTCGGTGCGAAGGTCGATATTCTCCTTCGCCTTGAACTTGTCGGCGAGCCAATTGACGATGCGGGCGTCGAAGTCCTCGCCGCCGAGGAAGGTGTCGCCGTTGGTCGACTTCACCTCGAATACGCCATCGCCGATCTCGAGGATCGACACGTCGAACGTGCCGCCGCCAAGGTCGTAGACGGCAATCGTCTTGCCGTCCTCTTTCTCGAGCCCGTAGGCGAGAGCGGCCGCGGTCGGCTCGTTGATGATGCGGAGCACTTCAAGGCCGGCGATCTGGCCGGCGTCCTTGGTCGCCTGGCGCTGAGCGTCGTTGAAGTACGCGGGAACGGTGATGACCGCCTGAGTGACGCTCTCGCCGAGATAGGCCTCGGCGGTTTCCTTCATCTTCTGGAGGATGAAGGCGCTGATCTGCGACGGCGAATAATCCTTGCCGCCTGCTTCGACCCATGCGTCGCCGTTCTGGCCCTTCACGATCTTGTAGGGCACCAGCTCGGTGTCTTTCTTGGTGATCGGGTCGTCGAAGCGGCGGCCGATGAGGCGCTTCACCGCGAAAATGGTATTGTCGGGGTTGGTGACCGCCTGCCGCTTCGCCGGCTGGCCGATCAGCCGCTCACCGTCCTTGGTGAAAGCGACGACCGAAGGCGTCGTGCGCGCGCCTTCGCTATTCTCGATGACCTTCGGCTTGCCGCCTTCCATGACGGCAACGCAGCTGTTGGTCGTGCCCAAGTCGATTCCGATGACCTTGGCCATGTGTCCTTATCCCTCTTCCTACAGCCCCACTCGGCCCCTTCGGAGGCGACCGAAATGTTGATTTCATTCGGGATATAGGTGGCGGGGAACCGACGACAAGGAGCGGAGCAAGGAAGCGTTAACCGCCGGGCGAACGGCTTTAGGGCATCGCCATTCCGCCGTTCACGTTCAATGTCTGGCCGGTGACGTAGCCAGCCTCCTTGGAAGCGAGGTAGACGCAGGCGGCGCCAATGTCCTCACCGCTGCCCATCGTTCCAAGCGGAATTCGGGACAGAATGCTCTCACGCTGCTGGTCATTGAGCGCATCGGTCATCGCCGAGGTCATGAAGCCGGGCGCGATTGCGTTGACCGTAATCCCCCGGCTCGCGAGCTCTTGCGCCACGGACTTGGTCATTCCGATAAGGCCCGCCTTGGAGGCGACATAGTTCGCCTGTCCCGGATTGCCGGTGATGCCAACGACGGAGGTGATCGAGATGATCCGTCCGAAGCGAGCCCGCATCATTGGCTTGGCTGCGGCCCGCATTAACCGAAACGCCGCTTCGAGATTGATGCGAATGACGTCCTCGAACTCCTCATCCTTCATCCGCATGAGGAGATTGTCGCGAGTCACCCCCGCATTATTCACGAGGATGTCGAGCTTGCCCCCGAGCGCCTCGACCGCCTGGGGAACCAGCTGATCGACCGCCGCGCCGTCCGAGAGATTGCAGGGCAGCGCGACGTGATCGCCTCCGAGCGACGAGCGGAACGCATCCAACTTTTCAACATTGCTTCCGGAAACCGCGAGCCGAGCTCCCTGCCCAGCCAACGCCCTCGCAATCGCGCTTCCGAGCCCGCCCGAAGCGCCGGTCACGAGCGCAGTCATTCCTGTTAGGTCGAACACCTATGCAATCTCCTTTGCTGCGGCTTCGACGTCCTCGATCGTCACCACGCTCGTAACCTGCGCGTCTGGAACGATGCGCTTGACCATGGAGCCGAGTACCTTGCCGCCAATCTCGACGAATTCGTGCGCGCCCGCATCGAACATGTTCATCACGCTTTCGCGCCAGCGGACCATGCCGGTGACCTGCTCGACGAGCTGGTTGCGGATCGTGTCAGGGTCGCTCTCTGGCTGCGCTGTGACGTTCGCGAACAGCGGTACGGACGGCCGGTCGAGGACGACGTAGCTCAGCGCATCGCGCATGGCCTCGGCCGCAGGCTGCATCAGCGGACAATGGAATGGCGCGGAGACGGGCAGCGGCACCGCACGCTTCGCGCCCATGTCCTTGGCGATGGCGATCGCCCGGTCGATCGCGCTCTTCTGCCCAGAGATCACGACCTGCGACGGGTCGTTGTCGTTGGCGACCGTGCAGACTTCGCCGTTCGAGGCCGCTTCGGCGATCCTTTGCGCGAGGTCGAGGTCGGCGCCGAGCAGCGCCGCCATCGCCCCTTCGCCAACCGGCACCGCCTGCTGCATCGCCTGGCCACGCAGCTTTAGCAACTTCGCCGTGGTGGTAAGGTCGAACGATCCGGCAGCGCACAGCGCGGAATATTCTCCTAGGCTGTGCCCAGCGACGAAGCTCGCGACCTCCTCCAGCCTGACGCCCAACGTTCGAAGCACCGCGATCGAATGCGCCATGATCGCAGGCTGCGCATTTTCGGTAAGCTTCAGCTCCTCGTCCGGCCCGTCGCGCATCAGCCGGAACAGATTCTGCCCGAGCGCTTCATCGACCTCGTCGAACACGTCCTTCGCGGCACGGCTCGCGTCGGCGAGCGCCACGCCCATGCCGACCGCCTGGCTGCCCTGCCCCGGAAAAATGAATGCGCGCATGTGGGCCCCTGTTCCGCTATGGATGGCTGGGCGGGCGGTTAGGCCGGGGCGGCTGGATTGCCAAGCTCGGGAGGGTCACCATGGCCGACGAACCAAACGCTCGCCAGCTCGGCTTGCCAATGACCATCGCGCTGATCGTCGGCAACATGATCGGTGCTGGCATCTTTCTCCTACCGGCGCAGCTCGCTCCGTTCGGACCCAACGCCACCTACGGCTGGTTACTGACGATCGCGGGAGTCATGTGCCTGGCGACGGTGCTGATGATCCTGTCGGCGCGCATCAGCGGCGGCCCATTTGCCTATGTAGAGGAAACGCTGGGCGCTCTGCCCGCATTCCTGATCATGTGGGTCTATCTAATCGGTTGTTGGGCCGGCCTGCCAGCAATCGCGATTGCTGGCGTCAGTTATCTTAGCCATGTTGAGCCGGCGATTGGCCGACCCGGTGTCGCTCCCGCGATCGCCCTCGTCGCCATTTGGGCAACCGTCGCGATCAATTCCCGCGGCGCGCGCTCGGGCGGCGCGGTTCAGCTGGTGACGTCTGTCCTGAAGGTATTGCCGCTAGTAGCTGCAACCGTGGTCGCGGCGGCTTCCTTCGGCAGCGGAAGCCATTCGGCGATCCAGACCAGCCAACCGCTCTCGGGCGGCTCCCTCGCGGCTGCTGCGACACTCGCGCTCTTTTCAATGCTGGGGTTCGAGTGCGCAACGATGCCGGCGGACAAAATCCGCAACGCCAAGCGGACCGTTCCAATCGCGACGATAACTGGGCCCCTCATCACTGGCGTGATCTACGTGGCTGCTTATGCGTCCGTGCTATTCCTTCTCTCCGGCCCGCGAACAGCGGCTTCGCCCGCCCCCTTTGCCGACGCAATCGCACCGCTGCTTGGTCCAGCGGCGGCAACCGTGGTCGCCTTGTTCGCCGCGATCAGTGCTCTCGGCTGCGTCAACGGCTGGGTTCTGGTCGCCGGCGAAGTACCCCTGACGCTGGCCCGTGACGGCGTCTTTCCGATGTGGTTCGCCAAAACCAGCCGGCTCGGAACGCCCGTCCGCGCGCAACTTGTCGCCGGGGCCGTCTCAACGCTGTTGATCCTCGCCAATTACAGCAAGTCGATGGCCGGCCTGTTCGCCTTTTCGGCGCTAGTAACGACGGTCACGAGCCTATTCCTCTACGCGGCGGTATCGGCGGCGGCGCTGGCATTGGTCGCGACAGGGCGGGTGCGCTCATGGGTACTGGCTGCCGCCGCCGTGCCGGGCCTGATCTTTTCGCTGTGGGCCTTCTGGGGCGCCGGCGAGGAGCCGAGCTTATGGGGTGTGGCGCTCCTCGCGACCGGAATCCCGATCTTCTTCCTCATGCGGCGGGGCGAGCGCTCCAGCCAGCCGCTGGAGGCTGCGCCAGCCCCGATTCCGGAATGAGGCGGCGCAGCTTGGCCGCGAAGCTTCGCAGACACACTTCACTGGTCCCAAGCGGCCCCGCTTCATAAGTCGGCGATTGCATACCGAGCTGCACGCGCGTGATCAGCTCGGTATCCTCGGCGTTCACGCGGCGGTTGATGCGCCAGTTCAAATAGCGCGCAGCCTTCATCTCGCGACGCTCATCCGGAAGCGCGTAGCTGATCTCGCGGATCACGGTTTCCGTGGCGCTCACCGGTAGGAACTGCATGAAATCGACCTGGTCGGGGTAGATGTCGAACGCTACGTTCGGAAACAGCTTGTAATAGAGCCACTTGCGCCGGTGCGACGCCGGGAGATGGGTTAGTTCCGGGAGATACTTCTGATAGGCGCGCTCCGACGGATTGACTGATTCCTTATCGACCAGATCACCTTCCATCCGGTCGACATGTTCCTGCGCCTCGATCCGGTAGTTGCGGCCGAAGAGGCGCGTCAGCCCCGGATGTCCCACCGGAATGTGCAAGTGGTCGGAATAATTGTCTGCGATGGTCTTCCAGTTGAGCGGACGCGATCGAAGTGTCACCCGGCCGATCGCCTGCAATTCCTCGAAGCGGTAAGGAGCAACCTCATCCTCATAGGGCGCCATCATCTCCGCAACCGACGGAGCGCCGGTCTCGAGCGTTACGAACAGAAAGCCGTGCCACCGCTCCAATGGAACCGGCTGCAGCCCAAGCTTTTCGGTTTGAAGCCCTGGATATTCGTGCCGATGAGGCACGCCGACCAGCCGGCCGTCACGCGCATAGCTCCACGCGTGATACGGACAGGTCACTACCTTCACACATCCGCCGGCGCCGTCGAGAAGCCGCGAGCCGCGATGGCGGCAGACGTTGGAGAAGGCTCTGACTTCCCCATCGTCGCCGCGAATGACGAACAAGCTCTCGCCGAGATATTCCAGGCTCCGCCACTCGCCGGGCTCGGCGATTTCGCTTTCATGGCAAACGATCTGGGGCGCGGCGCGGAGGAATGCCCGCTTCTCCGCTTCGAAGAACTCAGCGTCGTAATAGAGCCAGCCCGGCAGGCTCATGCCGTCCAGCGGGTCGGCCGCAGGTTCAACAGGCTTCAGCTGGGTCGCCATCCGCCCGATTTGCCATGACTGGGCCCCGGACCGCAATCCGGGGCTACGTCAACGGATCTTAGTAGCCGCCGTGTGGCGGGAACTGCGCGTTGATGATCGTTCCCGTCGGAAGCTGGCACGTCCCGGCGCCGCCGCCCGCCATGCCGGAGCTCGGTCGCATCAGGCGGAAGTCGCAGCGCATGAAGCCGCCCGGTCCCTGCAGGTTGGCGAGGACTTGTCCGCTATAGTTGGTGATGGTGTCGATCGACGGACCCCACGGGCCCCAGCCGCCCCAGCCCCAGCCCCAGTGCCTGCCGCCGAAGCCGCCGCCCCAGCCCCAGCCGGGGCCCCAGCCGCGCCAAAGCGGGTCATAATCGGCCACGCTTTCGGAGGTGATCTGGAAGAACGGACCCTGGAACACTTCGCCGTTGCTGAGCTGGGCAACCATATTTCCGCGGGTGCCGCCACTTTCGGTCCACGTGAACGTGGCGCCGACGTTCTGGCCGACAACCTGCCCGGTCCCGACGCCGGTGGTCGTGCAGGCCGCGGCCGCGAGGACAATCAATGAGGCCCCCGCAAGCCTGATCGAGAAAGCCTTCATCGTCTTACTCCTTTACTCGTCCCGATATAAAAACTGATAACCGGGCTATCTGCTCCCGAGGCTGAACGAC
>Ga0157369_10010391_pt1 | contig 10608 bp, 10 predicted proteins | sample C25metaG_FD_113461 | JGI IMG/M metagenome (GOLD analysis project Ga0157369, IMG submission 113461) | Corn rhizosphere microbial communities from Kellogg Biological Station, Michigan, USA - C2-5 metaG | ecosystem: Host-associated > Plants > Roots > Rhizosphere > Soil | place: USA: Michigan...
AAGCGAACGCCAAGCTCAGGACGCGCAACGACGCGCTCGACGCCGACGTGCGCGACCTCAAGACCGGCTTCGAGGCGATCGAGGAGCGCGCGCGCGCCGACCTCGGCATGATCCGCCATGACGAAGTGCTCTTCCAGATCCAGAGCGGCGGCGCGGCGCAGAAGCCCGCGCCGGCAAAGCCGCCGACGAAAGCAGCAAGACCGAAGTAGGGTCAGAGACGACTTTCCCGACGCAACCTCACCGATGCCGCTGACCGTTCGGGAAATTCATCCCTGACCCGTGCGCGTCGAAAGCCGCCATAACGCGCGCCTGCGCGAAGTCGCACGCCTCATCGCCTCGTCGCGCGACCGGCGCAAGTCGGGGCGCTGCGTACTCGAAGGCACGCATTTGGTCGACGTGTACGGCGCACGTGTCGGTGCGCCGGAAACGCTGGTCGTCCTCGACGAAGCGCTCGAGCGCCGCGACGTGGCGAACGTCGTCGAACGGGTGCCATCGTCGCGCACGATCGTCGTATCGCGCAGCCTGTTCGCCGAGCTTGCCACGCTGCCGGCGGACGTCGCGATGCTCGCGGTCGTGCCGACGCCGAAGCCCGCCGTGACTTCGCCGGGCTCCTTCTGCCTGCTGCTCGAGGACGTACAGGACCCGGGCAACGTCGGAACGATGATTCGCACGGCGGCGGCCGCAGGTGTCGACCAGGTGCTGCTGTCGCCGCACTGCGCATTCGCATGGTCGCCGAAGGTGCTGCGCGCCGCGCAGGGCGCGCATTTCCTCACGACGCTGGTCGAGGACGTCGATCTGCTCGCATGGATCGACGCGTTTCGCGCCGGCGGCGGGCGAACGCTCGCGTCGGTCGTCAGCGGTGAGCCGTCGCTCTACGCGGCCAACCTCACGGGCAGCATCGCGATCGCCGTCGGCAGCGAAGGCGGCGGGCTGACGCCGCCGTTGCTCGCGCAGGCCGATGCACGCATCGCGATCCCGATGGCGGCGGGCAGCGAATCGCTCAATGCCGCCGCGGCCGCCGCCGTGATGCTGTTCGAGGCGGTGCGCCAGCGCACGCGCCCGCCGCGCGCAGACGGCTTCTAGTAAATATGCCGCGCGAGCTTCGCGCGATGCAGGATGGTCGTCGCGATCTCCTCGATCGACTTCGACGTCGTGTCGAGCATCGGCATCGCATGCTGATGCATCAGGTGCTCGGCTTCGCGCACCTCGTAGCGGCAGTTCTCGAGTTGCGCATAGCGGCTTCCGGGCCGCCGTTCCTCGCGGATTTCGCGCAATCGCTCGGGCTGGATCGTGAGCCCGAACAGCCGGTCGCGGAACGGCGCCACCGACGCCGGCAGCCGGTGATCGGCGAAATCGTCGGGCGTGAGCGGGAAGTTCGCCGCCCGGATGCCGAACTGCAGCGCGAGGTAGAGCGACGTCGGCGTCTTGCCGCAGCGTGAGACGCCGACGAGGATCACCTGTGACTTGTCGAGATCACGCGTCGCCGCGCCGTCGTCGTACGCCTGCGTGAAGTTGATCGCCTCCATCCGCGCGAAATATTCGTGGCTGTTCGCAATGCCGTGCGAGCGGCCGGCCGCGTGCGAGCTCTTCGCGCCGAGCTCGGCTTCGAGCGGCTGGATGAAGATCTGGAACATGTCGAGCGTGAGCGCGTGCGTGTCGCGCCGGATCGTCTCGCTCATCGTCTCGTCGACGACCGAGCTCACGACGATCGGGCGCCGCCCCTCGGCCGTGGCCGTCGCGTTCACCTGCCGTACGGCATCCGCCACCTTTTCCATCGAATCGACGAACGGAATGGTGACGCGGTGGAAGTGCATGTCCTCGAACTGCGTCAGCAGGCTGTTGCCGAGCATCTCGGCGGTGATCCCGGTGCGGTCCGAGATGAAGAAAACGGTGCGGCGATCGGACATCGCGAATCGGAGCGCCTACCAGCCGCCCCAGACCGGGTCGACACCCGCCGGCAGCGGTGGCAGGTCGCCGAAATCGAAGCGGCTTTCCCCGGGCCCGTGGAAATCGGTGCCGCACGACGCCTTCAACCCGAACGTGCGCGCGAGCGTCGCAAACTCGGTGTACTGCGCCGGTGTGTGCGAAGGCGACACGACCTCGATCGCCTCGCCGCCGAGATCGCGAAAGTCGGCGATGAGTTCGCGCATGTCGGTCGACGTGAGCTTGTAGCGGCCCGGATGCGCGATCACGGCCGCGCCGCCCGCGGCGTGGATCCAGCCGATCGCCTCGGGCAGCGTGGCCCATGCGTGCGGCACGTGACCCGGCTTGCCACTCGTGAGGTAGCGTCGGAAGGCGTCCTTCATGTCGCGCGCGTGCCCCGCGTCGATCAGATGCCGGGCGAAATGCGTGCGCGAGATCAGCCGCTCGCTCGTCACGTACGCGAGCGCGCCGTCGAACGCGTTGGGAATGCCCGCCTGCCCGAGCGATTCGCCGATGCGCCTGGCGCGCGCATCGCGGCCCGCGCGCACGCCTTCCAGCCCACGCACGAGCGTCGGGTTGTCGGCGTCGATGCCGAGCGCGACGATGTGCACGGTGGTGTCGCGCCACGTGACCGACAGCTCGGAACCCGCGATGAACGCGATCCCGGCCTCGCGGGCGGCCTCGCGGGCCTCGTCGAGCCCGGCGACCTCGTCGTGGTCGGTCAGCGCGATCGCCTCGACGCCGCGCTGGGCGGCCCGCCGCATGACGTCGGCCGGGCACAGAAGCCCATCCGAACGTGTCGAATGGCAATGGAGGTCGTAGCGGATCATTGGCTGGCGATGTGGACGTCCCCATTGTGCCGCAACGCGCGGCTCACCACCGGCGGACGCATGTTGTTGCATTCATGCCGACAGGGATACCGCCCGTCGGGGCCGCTTGCATGACTTGGTTGCAGGCGTGAGGATATGCCAATGGTATAGTAAGAATGCGTTTTAACCCTTTGACCATCGCGGAGTTTCCGTGAAATTCCTAGATCGCGTACTGAACCCTCGTGAGATTCGCCGCCGGCTCGGCATGAATCAGGAGCAGTTCTGGACGCAGATCGGCGTCACGCAGAGCGGCGGATCGCGTTACGAAAGCGGGCGCGAGATGCCGCGGCCGGTCAAGGAATTGCTGCGCCTCGTTCACGTCGAGCAGATCGATCTGTCGCAAGTGAAGCGCATCGATTTCGAGATCATCAGCTACCTCAAGGAAGCGCATCCCGACCTGTATCGCAGCCTGCGCCGGGCCGCGCGCAGCCGCGCCGGCGGCCACGAGGTTGCGGGGTTTGCCGATCTTGCCATTCCCGCGGCCAGCGAGGAATTCGCGCCGCCGACCGGATCGCCGCAGATGCCCAGCGGCGAGGCGCGTAACGACTGACGCGTCCGGCCCACGCCGCAGCGCGTGGGATTGCAGCGTATTGCGCCACACCGCGCGCACGAGGGCGAAGGGCGGGCGCGCGCGCTGCTAGAATCGCGAGCAATGCGTCGTCCTCGGCGGCGGCGGTTCTTCGGCGTCATTTCCTTCAAGGCTCGTCGCATGTCCAATCCCGTGCGTGTCATTCCCCTCGAGCGCGTCCGCATGCGCGATCTCGCGCAGGTCGGCGGCAAAAATGCGTCGCTGGGGGAGATGATCGGCGAACTGTCCGCCGCCGGCATTCGCGTTCCCGGCGGATTCGCGACCACGGCCGACGCCTTTCGCGAATTCCTGGCGCAGGACGACCTTGCGTCGCGCATCGAAGGCGCGCTGGCAACGGTGAACGTCGACGACGTGCGCGCGCTCGCGCGCGCGGGCGAGCGCATTCGCGGCTGGATCGCCGATGCGCCGTTGCCACCGGCGTTCATTGCCGATATCGAGCGGGCGTATGGCGCGCTGGCGGCGGAAAGCGAGGGCGCGTCGTTCGCCGTCCGGTCCTCGGCCACCGCCGAGGATCTTCCCGACGCCTCGTTCGCCGGTCAGCAAGATACCTTGCTCAATATCATTGGCTTGCAGAATGTATTGCAAGCTATTTCTCAGATATTCGCGTCGGTCTACAACGACCGCGCGATCGCCTATCGCGCCCATCACGGCTTCGCGCACCGCGATGTGGCGCTGTCCGTGGGCGTGCAGCGCATGGCGCGCAGCGACAAGGGCGCGGCCGGCGTGATGTTCACCCTCGATACCGAATCGGGCTTCGAGGATGTCGTGCTGATCACGTCCGCCTACGGGCTCGGCGAATCGGTCGTGCAGGGCGCCGTCAACCCCGACGAGATCTACGTGTACAAGCCGAACCTCGCGGCGGGACGACCGGCCGTCCTGCGCAAGAGCCTGGGCAGCAAGGCCTCGCGGATGGTCTTCGGCGAGCAGGCGGCAAGCGGCACGTCGACGCGTGTCGTCGACGTGCCGCAGGCCGAGCGACGGCGCTTTTCGATTACCGACGCGCAGACGGAGGAACTCGCGCGGCAGGCGGTGACCATCGAGCGGCACTATGGCCGCCCGATGGACATCGAGTGGGCGCTCGACGGTGTCGATGGCCAGCTCTACATCCTGCAGGCGCGGCCCGAGACCGTGAAGTCGCGCGACGACGCGAGCGCGCTTCGCCGCTATCGGCTGAAGTCGCACGGTAAGCCGCTCGTGAGCGGCCGCGCGATCGGGCAGAAGATCGGGCAGGGTCCCGTGCGCCTCGTGCGCTCGGCCAACGAGATGGACCGCGTGCAGCCCGGCGACGTGCTCGTCACCGAGCTCACCGATCCCGATTGGGAACCGGTGATGAAGCGCGCGGGCGCAATCGTCACCAATCGCGGCGGGCGCACGTGCCACGCCGCCATCATCGCACGCGAGCTCGGCATTCCGGCCGTCGTCGGGTGCGGCGACGCAACGCACGTGCTGCGCGACGGCGTGCCGGTCACCGTGAGCTGCGCCGAAGGCGACACCGGGCATGCGTACGAAGGGTTGCTCGACATCGAAACGGTCGACATCGCCCTCGACCGGATGCCCGAGTGCCCGACGAAAATCATGATGAACGTCGGCAATCCCGAGCTCGCGTTCGAGTTCCGGCAATTGCCGAACGAGGGCGTCGGTCTCGCGCGGCTGGAATTCATCATCAACAAGAACGTCGGCATTCATCCGAAGGCGCTGCTCGAGTTCGACCAGCAGGCGCCCGACGTGCGGCGCGACATCGAAGCGCGCATCGGCGGCTACGCGAGCCCGACCGAGTTCTACGTGTCGAAGATCGCCGAAGGCGTCGCGACGATCGCCGCGGCGTTCTTCCCGAAGCCGGTGATCGTCCGGTTGTCCGACTTCAAGTCGAACGAGTACTCGAACCTCGTCGGCGGCACGCGCTACGAGCCGCACGAGGAGAATCCGATGCTCGGCTTCCGCGGCGCATCGCGCTACGTCGCATCCGGGTTCTACGACTGCTTCGCGCTCGAATGCGAGGCAATGCGGCGCGTGCGCGACGTGCTCGGCTTCACCAACGTAGAGCTCATGGTGCCGTTCGTGCGCACCACGCGCGAGGCCGCGGAAGTCGTCGCGCTGCTCGCGAAGAACGGCCTTGCGCGGGGAACGAATGGATTGCGCATCATCATGATGTGCGAGCTGCCGTCGAACGCGCTGCTCGCGGACCGCTTCCTCGAGTATTTCGACGGGTTCTCGATCGGCTCGAACGACATGACGCAGTTGACGCTTGGCGTCGATCGCGACGCGAGCGGCGAGCTCGCGGCCACGTTCGACGAACGCGACGATGCGGTCAAGGCGATGCTGAGCATGGCGATCGCCGCATGCCGCGAACGCGGGCGCTATGTCGGCATCTGCGGCCAGGGCCCGTCCGATCATCCGGATCTTGCGCAGTGGCTCGTGGACCAGGGCATCGAGAGCATCTCGCTCAATCCCGACACCGTCGTGTCGACGTGGATGATGCTGGCGGCCGCACGCACGCGATAGCGATGCGTTGAGGCCGCCTCGGCCGTTCGGCCGAATGCACGGCGCGCGCGATTGCGGTGTGATGGGCGCATGCGCTGGCCGCCGCCCGTTCGCGTGTCGCTCGCACCGTCGCTCGCTGCATCGCTGCTGATCGCAGCGCTCGCGTCGGTCACGTGCGCGGTCGTCGCCATGCTGCCATTCGATCGGTCCACGATCACGCTCGCGGTGCTCGCCATCGTCGTGTGGGCCGTCGATCGCATATGGGTGATCGCATTGCGCCGCGGCGCACGCGCGGTGCGCGGCCTCGAACTGCGCGGCGATCTCACGCTCGTCGTGCAATGCGGCGACGGCAGCATCTGTGCCGGGCGCGTGCATCGCGACAGCTATGCCGGTGCCAATCTGTCGACGATCGTCTGGCGCCCATTCGGCCGGTGGCGCTCGCGCACGATATTGCTGCTGCCCGACATGCTGCCGGCCAGCGACTTTCGACGGCTTCGCGTGCTGCTGCGCTACGGGCGCAGCGACGTCGCGCAGGGCGAGCCGGCAAGCCATGCCTGAGCGTCGATCAGCATTTCGCTGTTTTGCTTCTGCTGGCCGGCAATCAGGTGCCGATAAAGCGGTGCGAGCATCTCCGCGGGCGGCAGTTGCATCGCATCCTCGCCCGGATGTGTCTGCAGGCGCAGCGGCGAGCGTATCGGACCGGGCACGATCGCGTTCACCCGCACGTTCGCGCGATTCTCCCATTCGTCGGCGAGCTCGCGGGCCAGTGCGGCAATCGCTGCTTTCGTCACCGCGTAGCCGCCCCAGTACGCGCGCGGCTCCTGGCCGCGGCTGTCGAGCGTGAACACCACGCTTGCATCGGGCGCACGATCGAGCAGCGGCATCAGGATGCGCGTCAGGCCCATCGGCGACGCGACGTTGACACGCAGCAGCGCGAGCCACATCTCGAACGATTGATATTCGAGCGGGCCAAGCGAGCCGAGCATGGCCGCCGTGTGCACCAGCGCATCGAGGCGCCCGAACTGCGCTTCGAGCGCGCTGCCCACGTTCGCGAAATCGGCGGCTTCCGCGCGCGCCAGGTCGAGCGGAAGGATCACCGGCTCGGGAAGCTTGCCCGCGACGATCTCGTCGTACAGCGCTTCGAGCTTGCGCACCACGCGCGCATGCAAAACGACCGTTGCGCCGGCGCGTGCGCACGCGAATGCGACCGCGCGACCGACGCCGCCGGTCGCGCCCGTGACGAGCACGACGCGGCCGTCCAGCGGCAACTGCGGCAGATGTTGAGACGCGGCCAGCGCGAAAGGCGGCGAAGGCATCCGCGATCATAACTCTGGCCGATTAGCAGGCGCGCCGCGTCAATCCGCGTTGCCAGCGCCTGCCCGGCTCGGCTATAATTTCGCGTTCGCCGTGGGGGTATAGCTCAGCTGGGAGAGCGCTTGCATGGCATGCAAGAGGTCAGCGGTTCGATCCCGCTTACCTCCACCACCGACCTCATCGCATCTTCTGCGATCGCCTCGCAGTCCCCATCGTCTAGAGGCCCAGGACATCGCCCTTTCACGGCGGTAACACCGGTTCGAATCCGGTTGGGGACGCCAATGGATTCAGGCAATTAGGACTAAGACCGCGAGTACTTTCTATCGCGTGCCTCAGCCGTGTCTCAGCGCCGTTACTGAGCGCTGATGTGCGGATGCCTTGCAACCTCGATCAGCAAGTCGAGCCCATTGCGCAGTCGCTCGATCTGCCGCGCCTTCGCACACCAAACGACGTACCGCGTCAGGAACACGATGACGAGCTCGCGCTCCCGCGGCGTGAGGCCGGGCGGTCGGCGATGCGCGTGCACCGTATAGCTCGGGACCGTCGAATGCCGGCCGCGATAGTGGTCGACGCGGAGGATGGGCGAACATCAGTGCACGTGCACGTCTCCTGGGCCGTGGAGTCGCACCGGCGATCACTGCGCCGTCCGTTAAGATGCCGTTTCGAGAGATCACGTTTCCTTCGCCTTCCGACAGTTCGCCCCAACGCTTTGCCATGTGGCGGGACATCGGGATGCGCCAGTGCCGGCCCGGCGAGGGCGGCGGCCTTCCCCTTCAATTCGGAGAGCAGCGCAACGAGCAGCACGTCGATGACGACCCGCAGGAACGGTCATTGTGGGGAAGAATGTGTGCTCTTCGGATATCGACGTCCTGGCCATTCATGACGCTGGTTGTGCTTCTTGATCGCTGCGCAGCCTTGTCTCGGTATGTCCTACCTCAACAATGCTTGGCCGTTCCCCACTCGATCGCACCGACAGGAGTCGAAGCAGTTTCAACATCAGTTTGTCGCCTGATGGCGGCGCCTTTGGTCTCGCCCATTCGATGAGCTGCGTGGCGCCGCGCCGCATCGTTGCCTCGAGCTTCCTCCTGCCAAGAGCACGCGCAGCGACGGTGTCGCGAACGACGGCCGGCGCTGCCGCTCGGAGTACCCATGCCCCCGCGAAAATGAGGTATCGCGACTCAATGAAGCGTGGACGATGCAGATGCGGGTAGCGGAATTCGTGATTAAGATGGATCTCTTCCGCGAACGCGAGGATCCGTCGCACACGCAGTGGCGGCTCTCGCATTCCAGCAACATTCGCCTGTGCTAACGCTCGACGAATAGAGTGGCCATTGTGCATACGCCCACGCTGCACTGCCGTGAACATGCTGCCTCGACGAACGTAGCCCAGCTCGCTGTCCGAGCATCTGTTGCTTTATTCGCCGGAGAATAGTTAGAGCTTCATGGCTGTTGAAGCGTTCAGCCTCACGGATTTGACGCCGCACCTCCGCCAAGGATAAGCGACCACTTTCCGCTTCAGCGATGACAGCCTTGCGGTTGAACGATTTCTTACGAGGGATGTGGCTTCTCACAGCGTCACCACTTCCCCAATCAACACTTCTGACTGTTCTATTGTCATTTGCGCTGCCTTCTACGGCTCGTCCGCCGCGTCCAACAAGCTTCTCCGTCTCGGTGCCACGCAATTGGACGCCGTAAGGTCAGGCCGGTCAAGGTCGCTCGCGCGTGAACGTATTGCGTGCGGATACTCGCCCGGTCGTCGGTGCGCGAGCGCACGCCCGGAACGGACTTGTTGTAACCCTTAGCCGCCGCTCGGCATTGAGCGCGCTGTGGGCCGTGAGCCGGGATTCGTGGTTGCGAATCGCATGGGGGGTCGCCTATTGCGCCGAGGCGAAATCGCTGCCTACACTGTTAGCGTACTCGTTGGGAGGACCCATGCGCCGCCAATGGACTCGCTGGCATTCGTTCGTCGCCTTTGTCGTTCCGGCTTTGCTGATCTGGATCGCGCAACGATTGTTTCAGCCTCCCGGCTGGGCACTCGAGACGGCGGGTGCGTGCCTGGCGGTCTGGATCGGCGCTGTCGCCGTCTGGTTGAGCGCTCACGGGAAGGACGAGGGCTGAAGCGCCGGGGAGTTGCAAGTCGTCGCCGTTCTGACTGGAAACGTAATTCATCATGGCTCAATCGGATCAAGTGAATGCGGAAAGGCTCGTCGCGGAACTCGAACAGGCCGAAGCCTACGAACAGCGCTTGCGGCAGATCATTCTCGAGGTTCGTGACCAGCTCGCCGCCGGCAATCACGCAGCCGCGCTATCGATGTTGAACGCAGCGTTGAACGAGATCGACTGCCAGACGGACGTGGTCGTGCATCGGGGCTGACGCTCCACCTTCGCGGGGGTCAGCCATGCCACTCGACGGCACCGCGGCGCGAATACTCTCTGTTCTTGATCTTCAACGAGCTCGACTGCCGACCACGCTCATTAGCCTCATCGGATAACAGAACTCAGACTGATCGGCACGCGGCAGACAATGGGGACCGGCGCGAAGCGCCTCACCCCGGCGTTTCCATGCTCCGGCCCGAATTTCGCGCCGCCCGGCTCGTTTGCGACCTTGCTCACGCGATCGAGCCTTTCTCGATCACTCGGGCTGCGCCTAGATCAAGCTCTGGCCTCTCGGCGTCTGAACGCAAGTTTTCTATGTCCCGCCGGATTACTGACAACCGCAAGTAAAACGCCATGAGGTCTGACGGAACGCCGTTACCGAACAGGGCACGATGGTACGCGTTCGAGTGAAAATGCTCGGGGCATCAGGCGCGAACTTTCCGGCCCTGAATTTCGGCAAACACTCGGCCTTTCGCGCATCGCACCGAATTGCCGGCGGCTGATCGGCCGGCCGATCGCGCGCACGAGTTCGACGGATACTTCCTCCACACCCTCGTCGAGCACATCCCAGCGAAGCGCAATAAGATCAGGCGTGACGGTCACGCGGTCGCCCGCGACCTCGAAGAGCATCGCGAGATGATGCGGTTCGTCCCAGCCGCTGCCGTCGAAAGCGGGATGGGACTTGAAAGGGACCACCCCGCGGCGGGCGGCTCTGACGAGTCAATGGAATCGGGTACGAGCCAGTTGGCAATCGCGGCAATGGCGCCGGCCCGGAAGTCGCCGCCTCGGTCGATCAATGCGGTGATGCGAGCGGCAAGGAGCAGCGACGAGCGATGCTCGTTGTTCCGATGAGCGTCATCGTCGTGTATAAGCTCTCCGACCTCCATCAGCGCATCGCCTAACGCGTACGCTCCGTCGCTGAACTCCCGGGGCATCAGCTCGCCGCGGCAAACGACGGTAGGCTTCGTGGGGACGGCCGCGGCCGCGGTCGGAACCGGGCTCTTGGTGGTACGCTTTCCTGGGCGATGATGCGAACTCCTCTGATGAGTTGCGTTG
>Ga0157369_10010392_pt1 | contig 10607 bp, 8 predicted proteins | sample C25metaG_FD_113461 | JGI IMG/M metagenome (GOLD analysis project Ga0157369, IMG submission 113461) | Corn rhizosphere microbial communities from Kellogg Biological Station, Michigan, USA - C2-5 metaG | ecosystem: Host-associated > Plants > Roots > Rhizosphere > Soil | place: USA: Michigan...
CGGGCACGCGGCGGCAGGGACTCGTCGTCTCCCCGCAAGACGGCCAGGGGCGTGGCGGCTTCGCCGCCTGCGACACGCAGAAAATCTGCGTGAGCGGACGTTCAATAAAAGCACTGGTTAGTGCGTGACGTGGTACTCGCTAGCAGTTCCCGGTCGGCCCAGGGCAACCCGGTGCCGGCTAGCGCACCGGACACGGCAAAGGTCCGCCGTAGCAATTCAGGGTCAAGGCTGTGCGCGCGGATAATTCCAGCCGCATCGCCGTGCGGGGGACGGTAGACTGGCGGCATTGGCCTGTTGTCTACCATGGCATAGGCCTCGGCTAGCGCCCCTGCCGATTCTGCTTGCGAAACAATTCTCAGCCATGCCACAGGCTAACGTTATCATGCGCCCGGCCGGGGATTGTACTGAGATCGCGGTTTTGTCGGGAATTGCGCAGTTCCCTGTCGCCTCAGCGACCGCCCCTTCGCCTACTTTGCCCTGCCCCCGCCGTCGGCCCGGAGCCCCGGTCAGGCCGCAATCCGCGAGCGGCAGACGAGGAGGATGTGGCGTAACTTCGAGTGCGCCGGGGCGCGGGCCGATGAGTTTGGCACGTACCGCCGGTCTTATCGGATGGCAACCTATCGGCCGCGAAGTCAGGTGAGGCAGGTTATGGCTCATGGTGCTGGCCGCAACATGGCGGGAAACGGACGTGAACCGGTGAAAACCGGCGAAGAGTGGGCCGTGGTTTCCTCCGGAGCAGGGTATGCCAGTGTTCAGCGGAGTTTGCTGGGCCTGCTGCGGGAAATCAAGGGATCCGGTGAGCCCCTGGTGCCCGCTTGCCCAGGCTGGAATGTCCGCGACGCGGTGCTTCACTTGCTGGTCATCTGCCGTGATGTCGAGGCCAGGCTGGATCCCGGGCCGGCCGCGCGATCCGGCCTGACCGTGGATGGGCTCCGGGAGCTTGGCATGAGCTCCCTGCTAGACGAATGGGAACGCGGCGGCGGCGTGGTTGAGTCCGCCTTGACGCGGCCTGAGCATTCGCACAAAGGCGCGGTGCTCGTTATGGATGCCTTCACCCATGAACTTGACATCAGGCTCGCGCTTGGCGCTGGGCCACCCGTGGACCACCCCGCGTTCCGTGGCGCGTTCGAAGTCGCGGTCGGCGGCCTGTCCGGGTCGGTCATGGCCCGGGGACTGCCGCCGTTTCTCTTGGAGACCGATGGCGGAAGCTGGATTGCTGGAGTCGGCGAACCGGTTGCGGTCGCCCGTGGCTCCAGAATGGAGCTTTACCGTTCGATAACCGGGCGGCGCACTCATGAGCAGATCAGGCAGGTCAACTGGAGCGCCGAGCCGGGACCGTGGCTTCCCGCGTTCAGCTGGGGCCCGTTCCGGCCACCGGGCAAGCCAGTAGAGTAATGCACTGCCCGCGGCAGGCCGGCCCGGTGCGCGGGCGCCTGCTACATTGCCGGCCCGAAGTTGCTGATGAAGCGGCCATGGGAGGCGGCCACCGATGCTTTCGCGCGGTCCCGTTCATCGCCTGCCCCCACCATCAGGCTGGTGAGCTGCTGCTCCAGGAAGCCATTCCCGTCATATGGCGGGACGAGGTACCGGCCGAGCTCGAGCATGGTCGTTCCGTGGACGCCGATCCACATGTGGTGCGCGATGAGCACCGGGTCGTCGGGGGTGAAGCGGCTGGCGGCGACGCAGCGCTGCGCGCACTCCACCACCATGCTCAGCGTGTACCGGCCATGCTGGCGGTCCTCTTCCGTCAGGGCGAAGCCGGCCAGGTTAGATGAGCCGAACATCACTTCGAAGGCGTGCCCGTTGGTCATGGCGTTATAGCGGTATATCCGCCCGAGCACGGCCATGTCGGCTACCGGGTCGTCGGTCTGCCCGGCGAGCATGAGCAGGCGCTCCAGGCGCTTGAACCCGTCGCGGGCGATCTCGCGGACGATCCCGTTCATGCTGCCGAAGTTCGTGTACACGGCCATCGGGGACATCCCAGTGGCCGCGGCTAGGCTCCGGGCGGACAACGACTGCGGCCCTCCCATCGCGATCAGCCGCGCGGCGGCGTTCAGCAGCGTGACGCGGTTGCTCGGTTCCTGCCGGCGAAGGCTCACTCTCGACAGGATGGCATAACACCGTTACCCCACGGAAGCACAATAGCGTTACAAGAAAATGGAGACCCCGGCCTGCCGCAACTGGCGAGACCACGTGCCCGATCGATGGGACCGTTCCCGCGGAGCCGGCCGGCAGGCCATGAATGGCCATTGTATTCTCAGTTTTCTCTTGACGGATGCTGGACGGCGCCGTCGCATTCCCATGCGGAATATCCGCTTGGCCCTCACTTCCCGGCTGCGCTGCCGGACGTGCCGGGCGCTCGGCGAACGGTGTGCGGCACAGCGGCAGACAGGCAGAATGTGCCATCTTGGAACTCTACGGTCAGCGTGCCGCCGATTGCCGCCAGGCGAGCCTCCAGGTTCTCCAGCCCGACGCCGTCACGGCAATCGATTCCAGGCTGCGGGGCGCCGTCATTGGCAATGAGCAGCGTGACAGACTCCCCGGCCTGACTGGCCATGACCCGGCAAGTCCGCGCCGCGCTGTGCCGCAGCAGGTTGGTCACCCCTTCGCGGAGAACTGTCGCCAGCACAGTATCGACCTTGTCGTCGAGGCCGCCGCAGTCGATCTCGATGTCCGCCATGATCCCGGCGGCGGCCAGCAGCGACGCAGTCGAAACCAGCTCCGCGGCCAGGGACATGGCGCGATAGTTGGTCGCCACCAGGCGCACGTCCGCCACCGCCTGCCGGGCGAAGACCACGACGTCCGCCAGTTCTTCACGGGCCAGATCGGGCTTGGTGTCCATGATCCGCCTGCTGAGCTCCGCCTTCAGGGCGATCGCCGACAGACTGTATCCGAGCAGGTCGTGCAGGTCCCTGGCGAAACGCGTGCGCTCCCTGATCTCGGCCAGCTGGGCTATCTCCCCCCGCCTGGCCTGTTCGTGCCAGACCAGCAGCGTCAGCTGGCCGAGCCCGAAGACAACAATGCCGGACGCCACGCAGAAGATCGCCATGCCCGCGATGTCGCTGGGTTCCTGCCACGTCAAGATGGCCACGGCGAACATCATCATGGCCATGGCGGCGAACGGCGCCCACGCCTTCCAGCCCGTGATGAGGAGCAGCAGCGATCCGGCGAGAAACCCCGTCATCCCCGCCCACGCGAGGTGGAATGCCACCAGAGGCAGGTAGGTGGCCAGCCCCTGGCCCAGGACTATGGCGCCTCGTTTCCACGTTGGCCAGCGCTGGGCGCTCCGAGAGCAGCTATGCAGCTGGAGGGCGAAGACCGTGGCCGCCGAAGCCAAGGCGAAGGCGACCTGGAGTGGATGCGACGGCGGCACTTTTCTTAGGATGAAACTTACCTGTATTCCGAAGAAGCTGCTATACGACGCCAGCAGGATCTTATACGAGATACCTCCGTCATATTGAATCACGCGGGCGCGCGCTTTATCGAGTCCGGTGATGACCGTGAAATTGTGCACTCTGTCCTCGTTCGACACTTCCTTTGTGATGTTTTGTAGCTTACGAAGGCCCCTCTGCCCGCCAGTCATGGCTCCCCTATTAACGTTTGTTGTCGCGCGCCGAGAGCCGCCGACAACTCGGACGGTCGTTTTTGTCCCATATTGTAGTATATCGGGCAAAGTGGTACACGGGAGATTAATCCTACTTATTCCATTTATGCGAACTTGCTGTCCATACGTCCGCCTTGCGGCCGTTGCCCAGGCGCGCCGCTGGCACTTTGCGCCCGTCCTGGCCGCCGCCGGTCGGGGCCGCGACTTCACCGTGGAAGCGCCCAGCGAGTCCCGGAGGTGGCACTCCCGCGCGGCTGCACCGGCAACATGGGCATTAGCCACTCCTGTCAATCTGGTCACTCGGCGCCAGAACCGGAGACCAGCCTGGCCGGCTGCGGCAAAGGAGCATCCTGGGCGACCAACTGACCGGCCGTGCGCGGACAGCGATTACTTGATATTGCTGAACACGTCGCCTTCTCTAGGCGAATGCCGGATGCCGCTGCCATACTGGAGTCAGTGCGCGAGTCCGCTATAACGGACCGGTCGAGTCGGACACCTGATAAACTCTGGAGAGCCAGCAGTGGAGACAACCTGGGCCGGCAGGCTACGCTGCCGCATTTTCTTGCCAGATCAGTCGGAAGTCACGTGGGAAGCGCGCGGGTTTTATGCGCCTGACGCACAGCGGCAGGCGAACCTGGAGAAAGTAGTGGCGAAGTTCCTCGAGGGTTTCGCCTACGGAATGGGCGGCCGGTCGCTTTCGGACATGGAGTCGTCGCTCGAGATGATCGAGCCCACATTTCGCGGATTCGCTTACGAGGGCTGTGCGATGGCACTAGCGGTGCGCGACGGGATCACGCTGGGCAACCGGCACTGGGTGCGCGACCTGCTGGCCAGCAGGGGAGCGGCCCACATCTACATGGCCTACATCGGCGTCGGCTGGGCGATGGCCCGGCTGCCCCGGGTCCGGTGGCGCGCGATTACCCCGCGCGACCCCCTGCTGCGCTGGCTGGCGCTGGACGGATACGGCTTCCACCAGGCGTTCTTCCACACCAGGAAGTACGTGGCGGACCAGTACCAGGCGCCGATCCCGGGCTGGCCGTCCGGCTACGCCAACCGGGTCGCCGACCAGGGCATCGGCCGTGCCCTCTGGTTCGTCAACGGCTCGGATGTCGCGCGGGTCGCGGACACGATCGGCAAGTTCGCGCCATCCAGGCAGCCGGACCTGTGGAGCGGCGCGGCCCTGGCGAGCGTCTACGCCGGCGGGGCCGACGCCGGGGAACTCGAGGAGATGGTGCGGCTGGCCGGCCCGTACCGGTCGAACGCCGCCCAGGGGGCCGCGTTCGCGGCCGGCGCCCGGGTCCTGGCGGGCCTGGTGACACCGGGCACGGAGCTCGGCGTCAAGGTGCACTGCGGCATGTCCGCCGCCGAGGCCGCCGCGATCACCGACGAGGCGAAGCTGGGCCTGCCGGGAACCGACGGTCCCGTCCCTGCCTTCGAGATCTGGCGGGAGCGGATCAGGGAGCGATTCGCGTGAGCGCCCTTCCGGTTAGCCGTGCTGCCAACAGGAGGAGATAATGCCGACCGCTCTTGGCTCGGTGCGCAGGTTCGTGATGACGCCCAAGCTCGTTGACGTCACCTTCGCCAAACGCGGCTTCCCGGCCGTCCCGTCCGCCGCGACGCAGCGGCTGGAGGCCATTCCCCAGGCCGTCATCTGCGGGTTCGAGTGGGGGATCGACGCCCGCGATCAATGGGAGGTGGAACGGCGTCTTAACCTGGTGGACCGCGAGCAACTCGGCTTCGCGTACGAGGGCGCGACGATGGCGTTCACCATCCTGGACGCGACCGGGCGCGGGCACCGCACCCGGGACCTGCTGCGCGGTCCTGGCCGGCCGCACATCTTCCTCGCCTACATCGGCATGGGCTTCGCGATGGCCAGGCTGCCCCGGCCGGTGTGGAAGAAGGTCCTGCCTGACTTGACCGGTGACCCCTACTACCCCGTGATGAGCTGGCTCGCGGTTGACGGCTACGGCTTCGACCGGGCCTACTTCGACACCGGGCGCTGGGTGGACGAGCAGCGGGTGCCGAAACCATACCCCTGGGCAGGAGCGCCTGACTATTTTCCGCGTGCGGTTGACCAGGGCATCGGGCGCGCGCTGTGGTTCATCTGCGGCGGCAGCGCACCGGATGTCGCGGCCGCCGCGGGGCGGTTCGCGAGCCACCGGCAAGCCGACCTATGGAGTGGGATCGGGCTCGCCGCCACCTTCGCGGGCGGATGCGACGCGGACGGGCTGGCGGCGCTGCGCCGCGCCGCGGGCGGCTGCGGACCGGACCTGGCCCTCGGTGCCGTCTTCGCGGTCAAGGCGCGCGCCTACGCCAGTTTCGTGCCCGAGCACACTCAGGTCGCCTGCCTGGCACTGACCGACGCGTCCGTCGACAAGGCGGTGAAAGTCGCCGACGACACGGCGGTCGCCGCGGCCCCCGAGCCCGGATCCGAGCCGCCCTACGAGACCTGGCGGCAGCGGATACGCGCTCACTTCGCGGCTGACTTATCCGCCCAGCCGACCCGGATCAGGCAGCACGGAAGAAGCCGGAACGGGTATCGCGCCGCACAATGCAAATGACGATAACCTGCCAGCCGGTGGAGGAAAAATTGCAAAACCTGACCGTGGAGCAATGCCGGACAATGACGCTTGAGGCGTTCGCGGATACTTTTGTGCCGGGTGCGAAGCGCTTTCCCGGTGATGTCGCGGTGGCTGGCGCCGCCGCGGGTCCCGGCGCCGTCGAGGCCGGCGCGCTGGAGCTGCTTGAGACACCCGCCACTGGCGTGTCTGACGGCCTGGCGGACCTCGCCGACTCACTCAATGAGCATGCCGCTCAGTACGCGGCAGAGCGCGGAATTCCAGTTGACCGGGACCTCCCGTCCTTTGCGGCGCTCGGCTTCAAGCAGCGCACGGAGCTCATCGAGACCCTCGTCGCGCCCGATCACCCGGAGAAGGAGTTCTGGATACTCACGGCGCTGTTCTGCTTCATGGCTTTTGACACCGCCGCGCATACGGACACGGTCAGCGCCCTTGCGGCCGGGCATCCGGGGCTGACGACGATGGGCTTCGCGCGCCCCGACCCGGACGGCCTGTGGCGGTTCCCCGACTTTTCCTATGGTCGCCAACTGGCGCGCACGCACCCGGCCACCACACCCTCAGGAGACCCGGCATGACGAACGCCACCACCAACGGCTCGACAAGCCCGGAACAGACCGACGTCGTCATCGTTGGCAGCGGCTTCGGCGGCGCGATCACGGCCTATCACCTCGCGGCCGGCGGGGCCAAGGTCGTCGTCCTGGAACGCGGCCCGTGGGTACCGAGCGATGAGTTCGAGCATGACTTCAAGCTGGGCACGTCCTCCACGCGCATCTTCGACTTCGTCGCGGGCGATGGAATGAGCGTGCTCGGGGGGAACTGCGTGGGCGGCGGCAGCGTGGTGTACTTCGCCACGATGCCGCGTGCGCCCCGCTTCGTGTTCGACCGCCAGGGCAGCATCGGCAGGCGGATGTGGCCGTCGGCCATCACCCGCGACACGCTCGAGCCGTGGTATGACCGGGTGGCCGAGGCCCTGCCCATCAGCAGGCAGGACTGGAGCGAGGCCACCTATCCAGGCGGGCTGTGGGCCGCGCTCTGCGATCACGCCGGGCGGACGGCCAACCCGCCGAACGTCGCGATCGACACCGCGCAGTGCACCAACTGCAACTGGATGATGGCCGGCTGCCGATTCGACGCTAAGCGCTCCCTGCTGCTGAACTACCTGCCGGCGGCCGTCTCGCACGGCGCGCAGATCCGGCCGCTGCATGAGGTCCAGCGGCTGACGAGGGAGGACGGCCACTACCGGGTGCACTATAACGTCATCGATGACGAGGACTACCGGGTGACGGTCGGCAGCGGGACGATCGACGCCAAGATCGTCATCCTGGCGGCGGGCGCGGGGGCCACGCCGGTGATCCTGCAGCGCTCGGAGGCGTCTCTCGGCGCGATGCCTCATGCGGTCGGCCGGTACTTCTCCGGTAACGGCGAGCGGCTGAACACGGCCATCATCGACGAGGACAAGGTCCGCGACGTGCTCGGCCTGTCCCGGCCCGGCGGGCTGGCGTACGCGGCCAACCAGATCGGCCGCGGGCCGAGCGTGGCCAGCTGGGACCGGCTCGACGGCTCGCTGCCCGAGTTCTCCCGGTTCTCCCTTGAGCAGCTGTACTTCCCGCCGGGCCTGGGCACCATCCTCGCGCAGGCGCCCGGCGCGGAGGGGCCGAGCTGGTTCGGGGTGGATAAGAAGGAGATGCTGCGGCACTGGAAGTCCTGGCTGACGATCTTCATCATGTCCGAGGACAATAACGAGGGCGTCTTCGGGCCGCCGCCGCCTACCGGCAACGCGGTGCGGATCTCCCAGCAGATGCTCGGCCGCGGCAACCTGTCCTACGAGCCGACCCCGCAGACGCTGCGCGGCTGGGCCGAGGCAGACGCCGAGATAAAGGACATCATGGAGCGAGATGGCCTGGCGCGGGTCCGGCCCTGGACCAACGACGTGGTCGGCGCCTACACGGTCCACCCGCTGGCGTCCTGCCGCATCGGCGATGATCCCGCCACCTCGGCGCTTGACGACCGCCACGAGCTCCGCGGCCACCCGGGCATCTTCGTCACCGACAGCTCCGCGGTGCCGGGAGCCCTGACCGTCAACCCCGCCCTGACGATCGCCGCGTTGGCCGAGCGGGCCGTCCCGGCGATCGTCAGCGCCGCGCGGGAGCGTGGCATCAGCGTCAGCTACGGCGCGCCCGCCCCGGACGGCGCCACCAGCGCGCGGCGTGAGGTGTTCCGGCTGCAGCCCTCCTGGACAGCGTGATGAACGCCAGACTGCTCGCGAACGGGGTTCCCGGGCCCGTTGCCAGGTACGGTAAGTCTCCCCGGTCCGGCCAGGTCCGTGCCCGTGCTCGGCCCGGCAACTGGCGCAGCAGCGCAAGCCCTGCAGGCGACACGATCATCATGTAACGTTCACGCAGAAAGTGCTCCCCGACTCGGCCGAAAAGGTTTCGGCAATCGCCATCGTCCCAGTTCAGTGGCACTTTTCTGTTGAGCCACGCTGGTCAGCGCGCTAACTCCGGTAAAAATCCAGGGCAAGTGAACGTTTAGGCCGTTTAGGCGTTAATCTTTTGCTTATGGGCCGTCGCCGTGTAACGGAATTAATGCGTCGGCTCTACGCATGCTCAAGGGAGACTCGGATCTCGTAATACGACACAAGGGCACATATGCAAACATATTCCGAAGAGGTGCGCGCCTGGCTACTCGGCGGCTCGACGGTACGGCCGCAGAGGCGCGGGCGGGTCGTCTCCCCGCGCGGCTTTGCCGCCACGCTCCGGGCATACGGCTCCCAAGTGTGCGGCAGGCCGGGCGACTCACGCGGACGACGGCCCGCCCGGGCGGCATCAGCCCGGGCAATGGAATGGTAATTTCACATGAAGGATGCAAGCTCTTTGCCCTGACCCCATGCAGCACGTAACGAGAACCGCCATCCGAGTTGCCTGTGCGCAGGCGTGGTGCCGCTGCCGGACTCGCGCCCCGCGAAATATCACCGCGCCAGTATTGAGCGGAGACACGGGATGTGACTTTATAGCCAGCGGCAGGCGCGATAAGCTAACGTCGCCATTCCCGGAAGTCCAGTATAGCCGGAGGCTGCCATATGCGATCATGCTGACGTCGCTGAGCGCCCTTTTCGGGCTGCAAATTACGCTGATCGTACAAGTGGCAGGGGTGTCACATCCATTCCGGCTCGCCGGTGCCCTGGTGTCGGCTGCCGCGGTCTTCGCGCTGCAGCTGGGCAGTTCCTCTGCGAATGCGGAGCGCTGGCGAGCCCGGCAGCGGGGCGCCATGGTCGTGGGCCAGGCGGCCGCCAGCTACCTGCCGCTGCTGGCCTTGGGCATCATGTGGACGGGGATGACCGGCTTCCTCGCCGGGTCGGTACTGCTGCTCATGCCCGGCTGGAAGGCATGGGTGCCGTTCACGGCCGTCGCGCTGAGTATGCTCGCTGCCGCCATCGTGGCGCGGACGGGAGCCTACGACATCGCCCTCGCGGTGACTGGGGACCTGGTCATGGGCATCGTGGTCTTCGGGCTGTCCCGTCTGGAGGCACTTGTCAGGCACGCGGACGTCATGCACCAGGAGATCGCCCAGCTAGCCGTCATCAGGGAGCGCGCGCGCTTCTCCCAGGACCTGCATGACCTGCTGGGCTACAGCCTGTCGGCGATCGCGCTGAAGGCCGAGCTCAGCCGGCGGACCATGGTGGCCAAGCCGGAGCTAGCCCGTGAGGAGCTGGCCGACGTCGTGGTCTTCGCCCGGCAGGCGGTGGCCGACGTTCGCCTAGTGGCGAACGGCTACCGCGCCATGTCGCTGGTCGCGGAGGCGGGCTCGGCGGCGTCCCTGCTGGCCGCCGCCGGGATCATGGCGGACATCGAGATCGACTGCGGTGCCCTTGACGAGAAGGTCGACACGGTGCTCGCCACGGTCTTGCGCGAGGCGGTGACGAACTTGCTGCGGCACAGCTCCGCAAGGACTTGCCGGCTGGCGGCGAGCCAGGCCGGTGAGTGCGTCACGCTGGTCGTCGCCAATGACGGCGCGTCACGGTCAGGGGTGCCGCACCGCGATGGCGGCGGGCTGGAGAACCTGGTGGCGCGCCTGAATTCCGTCGGCGGCACGTTGACCATCGAGTCGCGCAACGGCTCCTTCGGCCTGTTCGCCACCGTGCCGCTCGCCGCCCGCAAAGCGCCTCGACGGTCGGCGCCGTCGCAGGGAAGCGCGAGTGCGCAGGCCGCTAGCTAGCCGTGCCCCCGTGGCGTGGCTCAGGCGGATGTCGTGCCGCTGAACTGTCCGGGCTGGCGTCCCGGGCCGGGGGAGCCGCGGTAGGCCTGCGCGATGTCCAGCCATTGGTCGGCGTCTGCCCCGGTCGCGCGGACTGCGAGGTCGTCGCGGTGCCTGCGCCTGGTGACCAGGAGGCAGAAGTCTAGTGCCGGGCCGGTTACCCGCTGGTC
>Ga0157369_10010393_pt1 | contig 10607 bp, 13 predicted proteins | sample C25metaG_FD_113461 | JGI IMG/M metagenome (GOLD analysis project Ga0157369, IMG submission 113461) | Corn rhizosphere microbial communities from Kellogg Biological Station, Michigan, USA - C2-5 metaG | ecosystem: Host-associated > Plants > Roots > Rhizosphere > Soil | place: USA: Michigan...
GCGATCGTGTCCTTGCCGAAGTCGACGCCCTCGCCCTGGTAGAGCTCGGTCAGCTCGTCGTCGCTGCGGAACGTGCCGTCGTCGTTCGCGGCCTTGCTCCACGGGATGTTCTTCGCGGTCGGCACGTGGCCGGCGCGCTGCGACTGCTCCTGCGGAAGGTGCGCGGGGGCGAGCAGCTTGCCGCTGAACTCGTCCGGCGACCGCACGTCGACCAGGTTCTGCACGCCGATGGACGCGACGACCTCGTCACGGAACGCGCGGATGTCGTTGTTCGGCGCCTTCGCGGTGTACGCCGTCTGCGCCCGCTGCGGCTGCTCCTCGACCAGCTCGCGGCTGTCGAGTTCCCACTTCTTGCGGCCACCGTCGAGCAGCTTGACGTCCTCGTGCCCGTACAGCTTGAAGTACCAGTACGCGTACGACGCGAACCAGTTGTTGTTGCCGCCGTAGAGCACGACGGTGTCGTCGTTGGAGATTCCCTTCTCCGACAACAACTTCTCGAACTGCGCCTGGTCGACGAAGTCGCGGCGTACCGGGTCTTGCAGGTCCTTCTTCCAGTCGATGCGGACCGCGCCGCGGATGTGGTTCTTGTCGTAGGCGGCGGTGTCTTCGTCTACCTCGACCAGCACGACCTTGGGGTCATCGAGATGCTGCTCGACCCAGTCGGCGTCGACGAGCACGTTGTTCCTAGGCATGTGCCTCTCTCCTCCGGTGATCAGTGACGTAGCGGGTTACGGGCCGGCCGAGCAGCCGGGTCAGTCGTAGGTGCACCTCGCAGCCGAGGCAGAAATCGAACGCTGCGTTGAGGAACGCGGCCGCGAGCGCGAACGCGGTCGCGGTGACGCCGACCGCGGTCACGCCGCTGAGGTAGCCGATCGCGCCGACCGCCGCGAACGCGAAGCCGACCCCTTGGGCGAACCGCGGCGGCGCCTCCGCCTCCAGTTGCGCCGGCGGCCCGAGCCGCGGCCGGACGAGGACGCGGAACAGGACGCCGTACGGCGCGAACCGCAGCCCCGCGAACGCGCCGATCGCGAAGACCACCGCTTGGGCCGCGAGCAGCCAGCCGCTGCCGGTCAGCAGGACGGCGGCGAGGACGGCGGTGGTGAGGACCGCGCCGGAACGCGGCCCGCGAGGGTCGACGTACATGGGGGAAGCTCCCTGACGAGCGGAGACGGTGGGCACACGGCCCGGGACCAGGCTCTCGAGATCAGGGGGTTGGACAGAGGCAGGTCGCCACGCGGCACAGGTCGACGGCGCGCCTGCTCCACAGCACGGGGGACCTGTCCACGTAGAGACCTTACGTTTCCGATGCTTGCGCATGCAAGTGAGGTCACCCTGAGCGGGCATGGTGGCGACGCGGGCGGGGCCTCGGGATCGTGGGGGGGTACGTCCCGAGGCCCCGCTGACCCCACCGTACGACGGTTACCTTTCGACTACATCGGCCGCCCGGGGGAACAACCGGCCGGGTCACTGCGTTTTCGACGGAAGTGCGCGCTCCCGCCCTCATGACGACGTCCGATGTCGACCGTCCCCGCGGCACTCATTACAAATGGATCGCGCTGTCCAACACGACGTTGGGCATTCTCATGGCGACGATCAACAGTTCGATCCTTCTGATCGCTCTCCCCGACATCTTCCGCGGCATCAAGCTCGACCCGCTCGCGCCGGGCAACTCGTCGTACTTTCTCTGGATTCTCATGGGCTTCATGCTCGTGACGTCGGTGCTCGTGGTGAGCCTCGGCCGGGTCGGCGACATGTATGGCCGGGTGCGGATGTACAACCTCGGCTTCGCGGTGTTCACCGTGTTCTCGGTGGCGCTCGCGGCGACATGGATGACCGGGCAGGCAGGCGCGCTTTGGATCGTGTTGATGCGTCTCGGTCAGGGCGTCGGCGGCGCGTTCCTGTTCGCGAATTCCAGCGCGATCATCACCGACGCGTTCCCGGCCGACGAGCGCGGTTTTGCCTTGGGTATCAACGGTGTCGCGGCGATCGCCGGCTCGTTCCTCGGCCTGCTGATCGGCGGCGTGCTCGCGCCGGTCGAGTGGCATCTCGTGTTTCTCGTGTCGGTGCCGCTCGGGTTGTTCGGGACCGTCTGGGCCTACCTGAAGTTGCAGGACAACGGCATTCGCGTGCCGGCGCGGATCGACTGGATCGGCAACGTCACGTTCGCGCTCGGCCTGGTCGCGATCCTCACCGGCATCGTCTACGGGCTGCAGCCGTACGGCGGCCACACGATGGGCTGGACGAAGCCGTTCGTGCTCTTGTGCCTGTTCGGCGGCGCCGCGGTGCTCGCGTTGTTCGTGGTGGTCGAACTCCGGTCGGACCATCCGATGATCCAGTTGCACCTGTTCGGCAACCGCACCTTCACGATGGGCAATCTCGCGGCGTTGCTCGCGGCGCTCGCGCGCGGTGGACTGCAGTTCATGCTCATCATCTGGCTACAGGGAATCTGGTTGCCGTTGCACGGATATTCGTTCGCGTCGACGCCGTTGTGGGCCGGCATCTACATGGTGCCGTTGACCGTCGGTTTCCTCATCGCGGGTCCGGTCGCGGGCCGGCTGGCCGACCGGATGGGGGCGCGGCCGTTCGCGACCGCCGGTGTCGCGCTGACCGGCGTGACGTTCCTGCTGTTCGACCTGTTGCCGATGAACTTCTCCTACGTCTGGTTCGCGTTGCTGCTGCTGCTCGTCGGGTTGTCGTTCGGCCTGTTCTTCGCGCCGAACACGTCGTCGGTAATGAACTCGCTGCCGTCCGACATGCGCGGCGCCGGAGCCGGGATGCTCAACACGTTCCAGAACAGCGCATCCGTGCTGTCGATCGGCGTGTTCTTCACGATCATCACGCTCGGTCTCGCATCGCAGCTGCCGCACAGCCTCTACAGCGGGCTGTCCGCGCAGGGCGTGCCGGCGGCGCAGGCGCATCAGGTCGCATCGCTGCCACCGATCGGCTCGTTGTTCGCGGCGTTCCTCGGCTTCAACCCGATCCAGCAACTGCTCGGCTCGGCGTCGGCGGCGCACGTGTCCGCGGCGCACTACTCCTACCTCACCGGCCGCGGGTTCTTCCCGTCGCTCATCGCCGGCCCGTTCGGCACCGGCCTGCACTTCGCCTTCGCCGTCGCGGCGGCGTGCTGCTTCATCGGCGCGGTCTTCTCGTGGCTGCGCTCCCCGGAGACGGCGCGCCGCCGGCGGACCGGCGAGGGCGAGGGGTACGCCGGAGCCGGTGACGTGGCGATGCAGGAGGTCGGGGCCGGAGCACCGGCCACCGCAACCGACTGAGACCGACCCGCGCGAAGATCATCGCCGTCACGGCGACATAGATGTCGCTGTGGCGGCGCGACGAGTTCGAACCCGCGACGTCAGTCGATGACATCCGCGAGCGCGGCCAGCACGGCCTCGCGCCGCGGTACCCCGGTCGCGCGGCGGCGGACCCGCCCGGCGCCGTCGAGCAGCAGCGTCGTCGGCGTACTCATGACGTCGAGCCGGCGGACCAGATCGAGGTGTGACTCGGCGTCCACCTCGACATGGACCACGCCGGGGACCGAGCCCGCGACGCCGCCGAGCACGTGCCGCGTGGCGACGCAGGGCCGGCAGAACGCCGACGAGAACTGCACCAGCGTCGCCCGCGCGCCGAGGGATGCGCCGAGCAACTCCGCGGGCACCCGGTCGTCCGCACCAGCGACCCAAAGCCGCCCACTGCGGCGCCGCCACACGAGCCCGAGCGCCGTCGCCGCGACGAGCACGGCGGCGACGGTGACGAGACCCACGACGGACACAGACAAGAACCTAGACGTTGGTACGCAACAACTCCACGCCGTCGTAGGTCCGTACGACGAACTGCTTGAGGTGCGCGTACGGGATCGCGGTCGTGCCCTTGATGACCGCGGTGCCGGAGTACGTCGCCTCCCACGAGCTGGCGACCTCGCTCGCGCCCGTGTCGGAGACGGCGATGAGCTCGCAGTGCTCCTCGGCGCGCACGCCGGACAGCCAGATCGTCAGCGCCGTACCGTTCGACGCCGCCGCCATCTCTATCCGCAGGTGCACCCTGCCGGACGACGCGGACACGGCATGCGTGGACTGCGCCGTCGCCGACCGGTAGAGCGCGACGCCGCCGACCGATCCGCCGATGAGGACGACGGCGGCCGCGGCGGCGAGCAGCCGCAACCGGACGGCGGACGTACGGCGTTCGCGGGTCGCGGCGGTGAGCAGCCGTTCGAGCATCGCGTCGTCAACCGGAGGGGGGCCGCTGACCGCCTCCTCGACGGTGATCCGCGACATGAGCCCGGGCAGCGGCGCGAGGTCGGCGACCTCGTCGCGGCAGCGGCGGCACTCGGTGAGGTGAAGTTCGACCTCGGCGCGCTCTCGGGGGTCGAGCGCGCCGAGGAGATAGGCACCCAGCGCGACGTGTTCGGCTGAGGTCACGAGGTCACCCCCCGCTCCTCCAGTGCGAGCTTGAGGGCTCGCAGGGCGTAGAACGTGCGGGACTTGACGGTACCGGCGGGGATGCCGAGCACCGCAGCGGCCTCGGCGACGGACCGGCCGAGGTAGTAGGTCTCGACCAGGACGGCACGGTGGTCGCTCGACAGCGCCGCCATCGCGTCGGCGACCAGCCAGGAGTCGAGCGCCTTCTCGATCTCGTCGGCGGCGGCGACGAGTGCGAGCGGTTCGTCGCCGACCTCATTGGGTCGCGCGCGGCGGGCGCGGTGCGCGTCGACGGCGACGTTGCGCGCGACGGTGAACAGCCATGACCGCACGGGGCCGCGCTCGGGATCGAGTGCCTGCGGGTGCCGCCACGCGCGCAGCAACGTTTCCTGGACGATGTCCTCGGATCGGCCGCGGTCGCCGCCGGTGAGGCGCAGCGCGTAGGAGAGCAACGGGGCCGCGTGCTGCTCGTAGAGCGTGCGCAGCGCCGCATCCTCGGCTCCGCTGACGACCATCACCTCACTGTCCACGAAGACATGCCACTGCGGGTTCAGCGCGGGTGCAAAACCAGCTCCTGCGCGGTCGCCGTGACCTGTATGCCCCGATTCGTCGCCGTCGCCGACCGCAGCGAGATCCCGAACGGCAGCCCCGCGAGAGGTACGGAGACGGACACCGCGTTGGCCGCGCGCAGCAGCAGCGAGTCGGACTGCACCTCGATCGTCGCCGTACCGCTGGCCGACACCGTCTGACCGGCGACCGTCACCGAACCGGAGATGCGGACGCGATCGCCGCCGGCCGACGCGATCGTGACGCCCTTGCCGCGCAGGTAGGCGTTGAGGTCCTCGTACGACAGCAGCACGCGCGCCGTGGCGGAGTCGACCGGCACCGACGACAGGTGCTGCGAGAACACCGCACTGAGCGGGACGTGCACGCCGCGAAGCTCGACGCTGATCGTGTCGACCGCGACAAGTGACCGGTGGAAGTGGTGCACGGTCAGCGTCACGTCGTCGTACTTTCCGCCGACGGCCTGCGTCAGGAACGGGAAGCCGCCGATCGAGACGGACGGGCGCGACGGCAGGTGCTCCTGCGTCTGGATGCGCGCGGCGACGACGTGATCCGCCTCGACCACCGCGATCCGGTCAAGGACGACGAGAACCGCGGCGAGGACGACAACGACGATGACGAGCCGGCGCACGCGCACTCAGCCCAGCAGGATGCGACCGGCGACATAGGCGACCGGTCCGGCGAGTACGACAGGGAGGAGCATGCCGAGCGGTGTCAGCGCCGACAGCCGGCGCTCGTCCGGCGGCGGTGCCTGCGCGAGCACGGCGTCGACGGCGATGTCGGCGATGACGGCAAGCACCGCCGCGATGACCGCGAGCCGCAGCCCGACGCCGGTCCCGAGCGCGCTGGCCCCGGACCCGTAGGCGGCGCCGACGGCGACCGCGGCACCGATGCCGGCGACGACGCCGAGCAGGCCGCGACGGCTGCCCGGCGCGACCGCGGGCCTTGTCGTGACGAGGTCGGCGAGGCGCCCGACCGCGAGCGCGACACCGGCCCCGAGCAGCGCCGCGGCGACCGCCTGATCGCCGCCGAGCTCGCCGCGCAGCGCGACGTACGACGCGGCGCACAAGCCGAACCCGAGCGCCGCCATCGTGCCGGCGAGCGAGAGCGTGACGCCCGGGCGCGGGCGGCGGGCGAGCTGGTGCAGCAGGCTCACCGAGAGCGCGACGCCGACGACCGGCGCCGCTTGACCGATCGAGGAACCGTCGCTCGCGCCGATGACGGCGTCCATCGTGCCGGCGGCGACGACCGCGATGGCGAACGCGCCGAGGCTGCCGCGAGCGTCGAGCGCGGCCAGCCAGGCGAGCGCGACGACGACCTGTACGACGAACACCCCGGCGCCGAGCACCGGCGTACCGACGAGCGCGAGCCCGGCGAGGGCGGCCGCGACGGCACCGGCGGCGAGACCGCTGCCGACGTCGGGAAGCGCGGCGCGGGTCACGCGTCCATGGTGTCAGACGGCCCTACCTCGTCGACTGTGACGTTCGAGGCGGAAGTCGACCCTTGGAAGCGCCTCGAACGTCACAGTCGACGTGGAAAGAAGGGTGTCAGCCGCCGGCGAACGGCGGCAGCACCTCGACCGTTCCACCCTCCGTGAGCGCCACGCTGTCGTGCGCACGGCCGCCGACCGGAGCCCCGTCGACCACGAACGTCGAGCGCGCGATCACCTTTGCGAGCGCGTCGCCGTGCGCCGACCGCGCGGCGTCGAGTGCCGCCGCGAGCGTTGCGGCGTCGTACTCCTCCTCCGCGACCCCGGCGGCCGCCTTGGCCGCGGCCCAGAATCGCAACGTGCCGCGGGCCATCTCAGACCTCCATCTCAGATTTGGGCCCGCTGCGCGACGAGCGCGGGCAGGTGCGCACCGATGCGGGCGAGCAGCTCCGGCGTCGCGCCGCTCTCGGCATGGCCGAAGCCCTCGACCAGCCACAGCTCCTTCGGCTCACGCGCGGCCGCGAACAACGCCTCGGGATGCTCGAGCGGGAAGTAGTGGTCGGCGTCGCCGTGCACCAGCAGCAACGGGATCGGGCTGATCCGCCCGACGAGGTCGACCGGCGCCTCCGGCGTCACGTCCCAGCCGGCGGACGAGATGCGGGTGCGGAATGCATGCCGCGCGACCAGCCGGCCGAGACGGGTCTCGATCGCCCAGTGCACCCGCCGCATCGGCGCGGTGTCGCGGTAGAACCACCGGCTCACCGCCGACACGCTCACCACCGCGTCCACGCCACCGCAGAGCGCCGCGTGCCGCAGCACGACCGAACCACCCATCGACCAGCCGCAGGTGACGACGTCGGCGTACCCGAGCCCGCGGGCGTGACGGACGACCGCGTCGAGGTCGAGCACCTCCTTGTCGCCCAGCGTCGAGCGCCCGCTCGACCGGCCGTGCCCGCGGAAGTCGAACGCGACGACCCCGGCGTACGACGACAGCGCGCTCGCGACCCGCTGGAGCTGCGGCCGCGCGATCGAACCGGTGAACCCGTGCGCGAGCACGACGCAGAGCCGGCCCTCGCGCGGGACGTGCGCGACGGCCAGCCGCTCATCGTCGGAGGTGACAACCGGCTGAGGCTCGGGACGCACTCGGCTATTGTGAAAGACGAAGATCTTGCCTCGGGCAGCGCCGCCCACCTCGCTCGATTCCGCCGCTGAATGAGGTGACGACGGTTTGGCCCTCCTGCTGCTGCTGACCAACGCCGCCGGCTCGTCCGCCGACGTGCTGCCGACGCTCGGGCTGCTCGGCCACACGGTCAGGGTGCTGCCGCTCGACGCCGCCGCGCTGGTCGACGCCCCGCCCGCCGACGTGGTCCTCCTCGACGCCCGCCGCGACCTCGTCGCGGCCCGCGGCACCAGCCGGGTGCTGCGCACGACCGGTACGTCGGCGCCGCTGCTCGCCGTGGTCACCGAAGGCGGGCTCGCCGCGGTCGCGACCGACTGGGGCCTGGACGACGTACTCCTCGACACCGCCGGCCCGGCCGAGGTCGAGGCCCGGCTGCGGCTCGCCCTGGGCCGCGCGCAGGCCGCGTCCGCGCCGGCCGAGCGCTCGGAGGAGATCCGCTCCGGCGACCTCTCGATCGACGAGGCGACCTACCAGGCGAAGGTCGGCACCGACCCGCTCGACCTGACGTTCAAGGAGTTCGAGCTGCTGAAGTACCTCGCCCAGCACCCGGGCCGCGTCTTCACCCGCGCGCAGCTGCTGCAAGAGGTCTGGGGCTACGACTACTTCGGCGGCACCCGCACCGTCGACGTGCATGTACGGCGGCTGCGCGCGAAGCTCGGCCCGGAGCGCGAAGCGTTGATCGGCACGGTCCGCAACGTCGGCTACAAGTTCGTCGTACAGACCGTCGATCCGCTGCCCGTCGATGAGCCGCAGGAGTATGCGCCCGTAAGTTGAGGGCGTGAACGTCGCCGCTCGCTCGCGCCTCGATCCGGACGAGGTCCGCGCGGTACTGCAGCTCGTGGACGACGTCACCGATACCGACGGCACCCGGCCGCTGTCCGAGCACGTGATGCTGCACCTGCGTTACGGCGGCGACACCCCGGCGAAGAACTACCTTGCGTGGAGCGGCGACGACCTGGCCGGCTACGCGCACCTCGACACCACCGACGTGGTCGAGGGTGCGAGCGCCGAGCTCGCGGTGGGGCCACGGCATCGCGGCATGGGCATCGGCAAGGCACTCGTCGAGGCGCTGCTCGCCGAGACCGGCGAGAGTGGCCGGCTGCGGCTGTGGGCGCACGGGCAATCGTCCGGCGCGGTCGAGCTCGCCCGGTCGATGGGCTTCCGCCGCGAACGCGTGCTCTGGCAGATGCGCCGGTCGCTCTACGCGCCGGTGCCCGCGCCGGTGTGGCCGGAGGGCGTGACGGTGCGCACGTTCGTCGTCGGCGAGGACGAGGAGCGCTGGCTCAAGGTCAACAACCTCGCGTTCGCCGAGCACCCCGACCAGGGCACGTGGACCTTGGACGACCTGAAGATGCGCGAGCGGGAGCCGTGGTTCGACCCGAGCGGGTTCTTCCTCGCCGAGAGCGACGGCCGGCTGGTCGGCTTTCACTGGACGAAGGTGCACGGCGCCGACCCGAGCGGCGGGCACGAGCACGACGCCGGCGGCCACGGGCACGAGCCGATCGGCGAGGTGTACGTCGTCGGCGTCGACCCGTCGATGCAGGGCCGCGGGCTCGGACCCGCACTGACCTTGCGCGGGTTGCAGCACCTACGGGCGCGCGGCCTCCCGCAGTGCATGCTCTACGTCGACGAGGTCAACACGAACGCGATCCGGACCTACGAGCGCCTCGGCTTCGCGAAGTGGGACGTCGACGTCTGCTTCCTGCAGGGCTGACCGCGTCTCCTAAAATGACGGCATGGCCGCGCCGGTCACCCACAGCATCGTCGTCAACGCCGATCCCGCGACGGTCTTCGACGTCCTGGTCGATCCCACACAGCATCCATTGTTCGACGGCTCCGAGACCGTGCGCGGCAACATCTCCGGCCCGCCGCGCCTCTACCTCGGCGCGCGGTTCGCGATGCGAATGCGCTGGGGTGCGCCGTACGTCATCACCAACACCGTCGTGGAGTACGACGAAGACCGCCGGATCGCGTGGCGGCACTTCGCCCGGCACATCTGGCGCTACGAGCTCGAAGCGGTCGACCGCGTCGACGGCAGCACCGGCCCGGCGACGCGCGTGGTCGAGACGTTCGACTACGGCCGCGCGCCGTTCGCCCGGCTCTACGGCGCGATGGGTTTCGTCCGCAACGCCGAAGCCGCGATCCCCGCGACGCTGCAACGGCTCAAGGTGCTGGTCGAAAGCCGCGCGATCGCCGCGCCGACGCGCTGAATGCTCGCCGTCGTCGGCCCCGGTGACACCGACGACGCCGCGCTGCTCGCGGCCGCCGAGGAGGTAGGCCGGCTGGCCGCGCTGGCCGGTCATGACGTCGTCACCGGCGGGCTCGGCGGCGTGATGGCGGCCGCGTCGCGCGGTGCGCACGACGCCGGCGCGCGCGTCATCGGCGTACTCCCGGGCGACGATCCCGCGGCCGCCAACGAGTGGGTGGACGAAGCGATCGCGACCGGGCTCGGTCAGGGCCGCAACGCGAAGGTGGTCGAGCTGGCGGACGCGGTCATCGGTGTCGGTGGCTCGTGGGGGACGTTGAGCGAGATCGCCCTCGCGCGCCGGATGGGCAAGCCGGTCGTGTGGCTGCACGGCTGGCGCATCGACGGGCCCGGCGACCCGGTGCCCGCCGCGACGACGCCCCAGGACGCCGTCGCGATCGCCGTCGCTCAGCCGCGGTTGCGGCGGAACCGGTCGCGCCAGCTCGACGCCGGCGCCGGCGACGATGACCGGGACGGCGCGGACGGCGCGGTCGGGGGCCGGGACGGCGGCGGGTCCGGACGCTTGTCGTAGTCGGTCGCCGCGATGATCTCGGTGATCTGCGCCGCCGACAGGTCATCGCTGTCGGGGATCTGCGGCACGAACCCGACGAGCACTCCGTCGCGCAGCACCATCGCCTCGAGCCCGGCCGCGCCGTCGTTGTCCCAGATCGCCTCGCGGCCGTCGGGGATCACGACCCGCACACCGACGTTGTAGACACCAGCCCGCCGGTTGACGCTGGCGAAGATGCGCCGGGCACGCAGCTGCTCGACAAC
>Ga0157369_10010394_pt1 | contig 10606 bp, 8 predicted proteins | sample C25metaG_FD_113461 | JGI IMG/M metagenome (GOLD analysis project Ga0157369, IMG submission 113461) | Corn rhizosphere microbial communities from Kellogg Biological Station, Michigan, USA - C2-5 metaG | ecosystem: Host-associated > Plants > Roots > Rhizosphere > Soil | place: USA: Michigan...
AGAAATCAAAAACGGGTAACTCCCAATTTGAAAAGGACACGACGGACTGTCGTGCGCCGCCAGCGTCGGAAGAAATGCGCAGGCGCAAACAATCACTTTCATTGATCACCTGGCGCAACGCAGACGCAAAAAGTTCTGGACGAAGCGGCCCGCGAATATCAACATATTCAGCAATGTTGAAAGCGGGACTTTCGGGATCCATCGACTGCGCGATCCAGATGCCCGACTGGGCATCAGAAAGCTGGCACTCCTGAACGGAATAAACTGGATTCACCTGCGGCTCCAAAGACGAAGGACACGAGCGGCGCGCGCAAAAAAGAAAAACATCTTATATCGCCTCAATGAAGATTAGAAATCTCATATTTTTCTCTCCGGTAAATGGAACAAGCGTTTCCGCTCAAGTATCCAAAAGGATAAAAGTGAAACCATTGCTCTGCTTTGAGCAACTAATTTAAGTTTTGCAAGGCGCTTGGAAGTGGAATCTCGTCCGAAGAGCTTGCTCTAGCTGTGAAACTCAGAAGCGCGGTGCGCATGGCATCAGCTTGAAGAAGCCAGTTCCTGAGTACGCAGCCTGCCGAATTGAGCTTGGCTATAAATTCATTTATCTTTGCTTTCCTTACGCCCAGTTTAAACATTCAACGCAGCATGTTGCAAGAGGGTCTCCGCGAATTTCTCACGCAGTTGACCCGATTTGTTTGAAAATAAACGTGAAAAAAACTAAAAAGCTCTCGATCACGTCAGCCGTGAGCGGCTGCACAGACACCCGCATTTGAAACTTCGCATCGCGATGAAAACATTCCCCGGCTGGTTCACATCAAAACCACAAGAAAGATATTCATCATGGAGAACTCAAATGACAATAAGTGATAGAGAAGCAGTGTCGCGCAACAGGGACAGTGAATCCAGCCTGTACCCCAACCAGTCCGGTGATCGGAGCAGCCTGAGGGACAGGATCAACGACGGAGTTAACAGGCTCAGGAATTCCGGAATTGATGAAACTATTCCAGACAGCTTTGCCAATGTTCCAAAGCTAATTTCGCCCAGAGTTCATGCATGGCTTGACGTGGCAGTCACGGGATATTTCCTGACGCTGGGCGCCGTTTTTGCCGCCCGCCGCAAGAGCGGTCCAGCTACTGCGGCGTTTATAAACGCCGGCATGGTCGCAGGAGTCTCTCTATTTACGGATTATCAGGGCACCGGCGAGAAACCAATCAATTTCAAACTGCACGGCACCCTGGACGCCGTCCAGGCCACCGCTGCCGCATTGGGGCCGGTACTGCATGGCTTTGCCAGCGAACCAGAGTCGACTTTTTTCTACGGACAGGCCGCAAATGAAGTGGCGGTGATTGCTTTCACTGATTGGGATGAAGGAATGCCCTACTCAATGGAACGCAAGGCAGCTTAACTCTTTTTTGACGGTTGCATGTTGACCCGGCAAGCGCTGCGAAACAAACAGAACACGACCGTTCCGAGTCGCTTAGGCTACGTTCATGAGTTTTGCCTAAACGCTTTGGGGGCCCGTGTAACTTGCCACGTCAACATGCGCCGTCCTTGCTCCGAATAGATCGGAGCAGAAAATCACAGTCCTAGGCGATTTAGCGTAGCGATAGGTTGAAAGGAGAGTTCGACTTTCAATAGAGTATCGACCTCTAATTAAGTAAGAGTTCTCGGCTCAGGAGAGCTTCCATCAAGACCTCTTAGCTCTGAGTTTTGGTTCATCCACACATCTAACCGCCGCAAGATTGTACCTGCGGCTTCCACCAGCTTTCCTCTTTCAGACCGTGGCTGGGATTCTGCCGCCGCAACCAGCTCCAAAGCAAGTTCCTGCATTTCGTGCGCAATGGCGCGCAGAGCATTGCTGCTCTCCTTGTTCCCGGAACTGTCACACTCCAGGGGCGTACGCGAGAGCCACTGATCGAGCTCTTCCCGAAAAGCTATGACCGCGCTGCGGTTCTTCCCTCTGGGCCGATGAACGGGCAGTTGCAACTCCGCTTCCCATCGTTGAACTGTCCTTACCCCACGGCCTAGATATGTGGCAATCTCTTTCCATGAATTAAGAACACCTGAATGTACTGGGACGGCACGCACCAGCTGCGGCGCTCGAACGACGGGGTTGGGGTCCTCTGCGGAATTTTTGCCGTCGTAGGTCGCGCGGTAATCTCTGCCGTTGGAAATCAGTTTCAGAGAATTTGACGTTTTATTGGGGGAATGAGAATGGATATTGTTTTGAACATATCGGAAGTTCATCAGTGGCACATCCTAACTGCTTTTGCATCAAGAATATTCGTTGCGACAACCGCCGTCAGTCTGGTATCAGACGTTGAACGACAAAGAGTCGTATACTTTATATTTTTCTACATATATCTAAGGTCATAGGCCGTATTGCTAAAACCCAACTTAGCCCTTAATACCCTACTAGGGTACCCACCTGGCTGGTGGCGCTCATGATCAACAGAATTCCTCCCATAAATCGGCATTGGCTCCATCCGAAATGGAAGCTACGCTCATGAGAATAACTCACTTCCAGGAGTAACTCACTTCCAAAAACAAAATTTTAGACGCTGATTTTCTAAGTTTAGACGCTGATTTTCTGCAGGAATGTTGCTCGGTTATAAAACCCGCGTCCACCTCGACCTTGAGTGTACAAAGCTCGAATGGTAAGGTGGATTACCCGAAACTGATTTGTGCAGCATATTCCTTTAAAACGGTCCTCTGTTGTTCTCAGAAGCCTTAGTGAGTCGCGTCGTTACTGGCCGCATCTGTTGGCCATTGCGGTCCTAAATCTGATTTCAATGTTGCTGGCGTTGGCATCTCCCTTGCCAATGAAAATAGCCGTCGATTCAGCTCTTGAACAGCAGCCGCTTCCCCGCTTTGTATCCACGTTCCTGCCCAGGCATGGAACTGAGATCCCTGCTTTAGGAATAGCGGTGGGATTGTTGCTGGCAATCGCGGTCCTGGCAGGTATTCAGGGGCTAGCAAGCTGGCTGTTGCAAACCTATGTAGGTGAGAAGCTGGTATGGGATTTTAGGGCCAAACTGCTCAACCATGTGCAGCGGCTTCCTCTGGCCTTCCATGATCATTACGGCGCAGGTGATTCTGTTTATTGCATTCAGCATGACGCGCCTTCAATTCAGTATGTCGTCCTGCAGGGAATCTTGCCGCTTATGATCGCTGCCTTCACTCTGGCAGGAATGATATTGATCAGCGTTCAGATCGATCTAACGATTTCATTGCTTGCGCTGGCGATCACGCCCATTCTCTTTGTGCTTTCAATGGCAAGCAGCCGGCTGGTGCGACTCCGTTCACGCAATATCAAGGAACTCGATAGCAGCGCGATGTCTGTTGTTCAGGAGGTGCTCGGGTTCATTCGTACAATCAAGGCTTTTGGACAGGAACACCGCGAGTATGAGCGGTTTGTACGTCACTCCAGCAAACGGCTTGCGGGCCAGGTCCGGCTCGCCCGCTTACAGGCCACATTCAGCACGCTTATTGGTTTGGTCATCGCCGCCGGCACCGCCGCAGCTTTATACGTTGGTGTAATGCATGTGAAGGCAGGTAAATTGACAGTCGGTTCCCTGCTCGTGGTCATGGCTTATGTAGTGCAGATGTATCAGCCGCTTCAGGCGCTCAGCACCAAGACCTCTGATTTGCAGAATTGGCTGGTAAGCCTGGAAAGAACGTTTGCATTGCTCGACCAGCCTCCTGAAATTGCAGAAAGCCGCTTTGCTATTCCCCTGGTACACGCACAAGGCAGGGTTGAGTTCAAGAATGTTTCATTTCATTACGGCCAAAGCCATCAAGGATTGCAGGATATTTGTTTTTCAATTCCCGCAGGCGCGCGTGTGGGAATCGTTGGTGGTACCGGCGCCGGAAAAACTACTCTCCTGAACCTGATCATGCGCTTTTATGATCCTGACGAAGGCCAGATCCTGCTGGATGGCGTTGACATCCGGGAATATCGAATTGCCGATCTCAGACGCCAATTTGCGACGGTGCTGCAGGAGCCAGTGTTGCTCGATGCCAGCATCGCCGAAAATATCGCCTATGGAAAGCTTACGGCAAGCGATGAGGAAATTGTCGCAGCCGCCGAGTCAGCTTGCGCTCATGAGTTCATCAGCGCTCTGCCTGAACAGTACGAAAGCAGCGTTGGTGAACGCGGAGCACGCCTCTCCGGAGGTGAACGTCAGCGTATCTCGCTTGCTCGAGCGTTTTTGCGTGATAGCCCTATCCTGATTCTTGATGAGCCCACCAGTTCTGTTGACACAATTACAGAAGAATCCATCCTTACGGCGACAGAGAAACTGATGCAGAAGCGAACGACTTTTATGATCGCTCACCGGCTGAGCACGTTGCGAAGCTGCGATACCATCCTAGTGCTTGAACGCGGCAAATTAATTGAAGTGCAGACGCCGAAAGCAGAGCCCGCTGGCCCTGTGCTCAAAAGTAGCGCGTCATAATAGCGGACACTGTCAACATAGCGGCTACGGTCAACTTAGAGAGACCGGCAGCTACCCCGCTATTTGCGCCTACTTTGCCGCGCATGATGGCGCAAATTGGCGCATTTGGCTGCAACTCTGTTTCAGCACCTAATTTTTGTTCAGCATCTATCTGGGGTGCTGCGTTGATCGTTGCACGACTCAATGGGAATCAATAAAAGTGAAAAGCTGATGCAGGCGGCAGTACTCACGGGACCGCGAAAGCTTGAGGTGCGAGAGATTCGCCAACCTACGCCGTCGCGCGGTGAGGTGCGCGTACAGCTTGAAGGCTGCGGAGTGTGCGCGTCCAACCTGGCAATGTGGGAAGGGATGCCCTGGTCTCAATATCCTACAGATCCGGGTTCTCTTGGACATGAAGGCTGGGGCCATGTGGAGGCCGTGGGCACTGATGTGGCGGGAATCAGGGAAGGCGAACGGGTAGCGCTATTGGGCTCACATTCTTATGCCGAGTACGATCTGGTTCCAGCTACATCACTGGTGGTTTTGCCTTCTTCCCTCGCTTCCCTTCCCTTTCCTGGTGAAGCCTTTGGGTGTGCGATGAACATCTTTGAGCGCAGCCAAATACAAGCTGGCCAGAGGGTGGCGATCGTGGGGATTGGATTTCTTGGCGCGATCTTGACGTCCCTCGCCTCCCGGGCCAATGCGCATGTCATTGCCGTTTCACGCCGACCGTACGCTCTCCAAATGGCACAGCAGATGGGAGCGAAAGACCTGGTGCCGATGGATGATCATTACAAAGTGATTGAATGCATCCAGCAACTAACCGGCGGCAAAATGTGTGAACGAGTGATCGAGGCTACAGGTAAGCAGTGGCCGCTTGATCTTGCCGCGGAGCTGACTGGTACTCGCGCGAGACTGATCATTGCCGGATATCATCAAGACGGCCCGCGTCAAGTCAACATGCAGCTGTGGAACTGGCGCGGGCTGGATGTGGTAAATGCTCATGAACGCGACGAGAAAGTTTATGTCCAGGGCATGTATAAAGCTGTGGAAGCTGCTGAGTCGGGCATATTCGATCCGCGGACGCTCTGCACTCACTCTTTCCCTCTAACGGCATTGCCGGATGCATTCGAGGCCACGATTTCTCGTCCTGACGGATTTTTGAAAGCAACGGTAACGTATGGGTGAGACACTTACCACCGCGACAAAGGACATCGCCTCTCAAAAAAAGCAACTGCCTCGTCTGGGTTTTCTCGGCGTGGGTTGGATTGGCAGGAACCGTCTTGAGGTAATGGCGCAGAGCGGTCTGGCTGAGATCGCGGTGATTTGCGACACATCCCCTGAAATTCTGCGGCAGAGCCTGGCTCTTGCTCCCACGGCAAAAACAGTCACCAGCTATGATGAGCTTCTCAGAGCGGACATTGACGGCGTGATCATCGCTACTCCGAGCGCGAAGCACGCCGAGCAGTCATTGCGAGCATTGGGACGTGGATTGCCTGTATTTTGCCAGAAGCCGCTTGGGCGCAACACAACTGAGACACGTTCCGTGGTGGAAGCAGCCAAAAAAGCCAATCGTTTACTGGGCATTGATCTGGCATATCGCTTTACCAGAGCAATGCAAGCCATTCACTCAGTGATTTCCTCCGGCGAGCTTGGAGAAATCTATGCAGCGAATCTTGTGTTTCACAACGCATACGGCCCCGATAAGCAGTGGTTTTATGATCGCTCACTCTCCGGTGGCGGCTGTGTGATCGATCTCGGCATCCATCTGATTGATGCGGCATTCTGGATGCTCGGCTTCCCGGCAGTTCTTGGAGTGAACAGCAGGCTTTGCTCGCAAGGAAGGAAGTTGGACCGCCAATCTAATGAAGTTGAAGACTATGCGACTGCTCAAATCGATATGGAGTCCGGCGTTACCGTCAACATGCAATGCTCCTGGGGACTTTCTGTAGGACAAGACTGCATCATCTCCGCCGAATTTTTTGGCAGCCGAGGGGGCGCGGCTTTTCACAATGTGAATGGGTCTTTTTACGACTTTGTGGCAGAGCGCTTTGAGGGAACAAAGCGCATTCAACTGGTTTCTCCTCCTGATAACTGGTCTGGACGAGCCGCCGTGGAATGGGTAAAACGCTTACAAGGGAATGAACTTTTCGACATCAGCAACGACGAATTGGTCCGAGTGGCCGAAGTCTTAGACGCCATTTATCAGGCAGTCTGAACCTCTCTCACAACTCACCCTTGGTGAGTAACTTCTTATAATTTTTGCTGCAAGAAATTTTCCAAATTTTCTGCTCTTGCACAACGCCTGTGCGACTACTTGAGAGCTGGCCGAAATTGACGCTCTGCCGGATGGCATCATTGTACCTTTTGCGGTCTTCTAAACTTTCCAGTTTGGGTAAGTAGGTTACAGAGTGCGTGCGCGCAATGGAAATTATGTTGCTGGACATTACTGGCGATTAACTCTGCTCCGGTTCTTCGTTGGCGCGCCGTGGAACGTTTTGAGTGTTTATTCAAAGAGTTGATCTTCTTCGAGCGAGGTTAAAAAGCAGTGGCTAAAAACGTGCTTGTCACTGGTGGGTGCGGTTTCGTTGGATCACATTTAGTAGACGCGTTGGTGGCACATGGCCACAATGTACGAGTGCTGGATAATCTTGACCCTCAGGTCCATGGCGAATCAATTCCTGATTACCTAAATCCTGAAGCTGAATTGCTGCGCGGAGACGTACGAGACTCCGGCGCGGTTACCAGAGCCCTAAAGGGAATTGACGTTGTATTTCATCTGGCCGCCGTGGTCGGTGTCGGCCAATCAATGTATGAAATTTCACGTTATGTGGGCACAAACACTCAGGGTACAGCAGTGCTGCTGCAGGCCTTACTAGGCCGGCAAAGTAAGGTGGAAAAATTGGTGATTGCCTCCTCCATGTCAATCTATGGAGAGGGGAAATACTCCTGCGCAAATTGCGGGACGGTAGCACCGCCATTGCGCCCCGCTCAGCAGCTCCAAGCTAAGGAGTGGGAGATGGTGTGTTCGCAGTGCGGGACCCAGTTGGAACCAATTCCAACGGACGAAACAAAATCACTTCAGTGCAGCTCAGTTTACGCGCTCTCAAAAAAAGACCAGGAGGAGATGTCTCTACTGTTTGGCAGGACGTATAACTTGCCGGTCGTCGCTCTCCGTTATTTCAACATCTACGGTCCGCGGCAAGCTCTGTCTAATCCTTATACGGGCGTTGCTGCAATATTCGCCTCACGCCTGTTGAACGGCAATCCACCTCTGGTTTTTGAAGATGGCAATCAGTTGCGCGATTTTGTGAGCGTCAAGGATGTACTCCGAGCCAACATTCTGGCAATGGAACATTCAGGCGGTGACGGCAAGGCGCTAAACATCGGTTCTGGACAGGCGATTTCTATTTCCGAAGTTGCCGGGGTCCTAGGACGCGCCCTGAATACCGAAATTAACTGCGAGCTCACCGAAAAATACAGGGCCGGCGACATTCGCCACTGTTTTGCGGACATTTCGGCCGCAAAAACATACTTGCGTTATAGGCCGCAAGTCCAATTTTCTGACGGCGTAAAGGAGTTAGTGGGATGGCTTAAGTTACAGAAGCCCACAGATCGGGTGGTGGAAGCGTTTGCACAGCTGAATAGTCTTGGGTTGGCAGCATAAAGTTCTCGACTATCGGGAGAAGGACGAAAATGCATAGTGATAAAAGGCGCTCTGTTTTGATATTTGGAGGCGCCGGATTTATTGGGTCGAATCTGGCGCAGTGGTTTCTTACTCAAACTGAGGCCAGAGTGCATGTTTTTGACAATTTGAGCCGGCAGGGTACGCATTACAATGCTGAATGGCTGAAGCAAATTGCCCGAAAGTCTGATCGGCTCCAACTAACAGTAGGAGATATCAGGAACCAGGCCCTGGTTGAAAAAGCCGTTGCAAACGCCGACGAGATTTATCATTTTGCCGCCCAAGTAGCGGTTACAACTTCGCTGGTTGATCCGCGTCTCGATTTTGAAGTCAATGTAGCAGGCACATTCAATATCCTGGATGCGGTGCGGAAATCGCGCAAGAAACCTTTTCTGCTGTTTACTTCTACCAACAAAGTTTATGGCGACCTTGGGTTGGGACTGCCGGAGCGCGCGGAAAAACGTTATTTCCATGCTAACCATCAGGGCATTTCTGAATCGCAGCGGCTCGATTTCCATTCTCCTTATGGCTGTTCTAAAGGAGCGGCCGACCAGTATGTCCGTGACTTTGGGCGCATTTATAACTTGCCCGTGGTTGTTTTTCGCATGTCCTGCATTGCCGGTCCTCGGCAATTTGGCACAGAAGATCAGGGATGGGTCGCGCACTTTCTTTATTCCGCGTTGCAGGGCAAGCCAATAACCATCTACGGCGACGGCCGCCAGGTTCGGGATGTTCTTTGCGTAAAAGACCTAATCCGCGCAATCCAGAGCGCCAAACAAAACCTTCCTCACACTGCCGGACAAATCTATAACGTGGGTGGCGGCCCTGAGAACACAACGTCGCTACTGGAATTGATGGACAAGATTCGGAAACTTACAGGCGTGACACTGAAGTATTACGCGGACAGAGCACGCCCGGGCGACCAACTGGTTTACATCACCGATTACGGCAAGCTGCGGAGTCATACAGGCTGGAAACCGCAGATCACTGTTGAACAGACGCTCAAACTGTTGCAAGAGTTTTGGCAGGAAAACCAAACGGTCACAATGCCAAATGTTGCGAATTATGCGGAGCCAAGCTGGACTGACATTCAGGCATTGGAGCGGGCATCGTAAAACTTTGCTGAGGAGTAAGGGTCGCTCCAAAGCTGCCCAAGTTTATCTTTAACAAAATAGTCTTCTGCCCCAGCAGACCCGACAGTCGCGCCGACTCATAGGTCTATTGCGCTTTGGAAAATCGCACTCCACCTGAAATGATCCGCGGCATCGCATAGTTCGGCACTGGAGTTGCTGCCACCTGGATTTTTGCATCGAGAATGTTTGTTGCGCTCGCAAACCAGGTCCATCGGCCAATCTGTTTTGAAATTGAAACACCCATTACGGAATAGGGTTGAAGTGAAAATTGGTTTAAGTCATCGTCGAACTGTCGGCCCGCTGTGCGAACTGACGCAACCAAAGTCCACGCCCGCGCCGTGAACGTTCCAGAAAACGTTGCGGTCTGCCCGGGTACCTGAGGTATTTTTTTTTCAACCAATATTGGATTCGCACTAAAACTGCCCACCACAGAATGGACATATTCATAGCCTGTGCGCAACTGGATATGAGGGAGGATCACCAAAAGATCCAAATCCGATCCCCGGGCGAGCAAACTGCCCAGGTTCTCCCGCTGACGCGTTAACAAGCTTGCGGTGGTCGATTGAGTAACATTCGCGACCGGATTTTCGACATTCTGCTGAAAAAACGTTCCGCTTACCAAAAACCGCTTGTGAAGATATCGAATTCCAGTTTCACCGCCGTAGAGGTGCTCTGCGCTGAGTTGATCATTCGCCAGTGTAAGAATGTTGCCCAGCCTAAAACTCCGGTATAGCTCATTCAAAACCGGAGCTCGAAAGCCCTCATATGCTGATGCAGTGAGCTTCCATTGTGGGGCGAGATCATAGATCGCGCCGAGGCGAGGGCTCCAGGCCGTTTCCACGTGCGGCTTCAGTAGTGTCTGTGTTGGACTAACATTTGTGGGCTTAGCAGTTCGATTAAATCCATCAGTGTTCAACCACCAGTCGAAACGAAGGCCCGCGGACAAACGCAGCCTCTTCTTGAACGTCTCAGAGATTTGAGCAAATGCGGCCACAAGGTTGCTTCGCCCACCAGCCGAAACAAGGCTTGTGGGTGAGCTGGCGACAAAGGCCGTTTCATCGGATTCTCCATGAATGAATCGACCATCGGCACCAACCAGAAGATTCGTTGAAGAAATTGGCCTGCTCCAGTTCATGGAAAAACCAATCTGGTCTGACGGAACAGTCTGCCAGCGCGTCAAAGTCTCGCTGTTTCGATCGGCGGAAATTGCGGAAAAACTCTGGTGATAATGTTCTCCTGAACCATAGATGCGCCCGGAAAACGTATTGTGGCCGACCGGCCAGGGCAGCGGCGCAGACGTTCCTGCAACAGCGCAATCCAAAACCAAATCACACAAAAAGAACACCCATAAA
>Ga0157369_10010395_pt1 | contig 10606 bp, 6 predicted proteins | sample C25metaG_FD_113461 | JGI IMG/M metagenome (GOLD analysis project Ga0157369, IMG submission 113461) | Corn rhizosphere microbial communities from Kellogg Biological Station, Michigan, USA - C2-5 metaG | ecosystem: Host-associated > Plants > Roots > Rhizosphere > Soil | place: USA: Michigan...
CCGGTCGCAGGTGAGCTGGAGCTGCTCGGCCAGGAGCCCTGGAGCCTGGGCAACCGGGAGCGGCGCCAGTTGCGTGCCCGCATCGGCCTCATCCATCAGGCGCCGCCCTTGCCGGCGCGCCAGCGCGTGATCACCGCGGTACTGGCCGGACGCCTCGGCCAGTGGTCGCTGGCGCGCAGCCTGGTCAGCCTGGTGCATCCCCTGGATCGTGACGGCGCCGCCGCCGCCCTGGCGCCGCTGGATCTCGCCGATCGCCTCTATTCCTCCTGCGATCAGCTGTCCGGTGGCCAGCTGCAGCGCGTCGGCATCGCCCGGGCGCTCTATCAGCAGCCGCAGCTGCTGCTCGCCGACGAACCCGTGTCGGCCATGGACCCGGTGCTGGCCGGCCATACCCTGGAGGTGCTGAGCGACGCTGCGGCGCGCCAGGGCACCACCCTGGTAACCAGCCTGCACAATGTGGAGCTGGCGTTGCAGCGCTTTCCACGCATTCTCGGCCTGCGGGCCGGCCGCTTGCTGTGGGACAAAGCCGCGAGCGCCGTCACCCCGGCCGATCTCGCCGCGCTCTATGCCAACGAGGGGCTGAGCGCCACACTGGCGCCCGCCGCACCGGCCCCGGCCGAGACGCCGCTCGACCTGCCGCGATGCTGACCTCGCCCCGCCAGGACCCGGCCGCCCGGCCCCGTCTGCTGCTCACCCTGCTGGCCCTGCTGCTGGCCTGGCCGACGCTGCGCCTGGCGGAATTCGATCTCTTCGGACTCTTCACCGGCGACAACGCCCGCACCATGGGCAACTTTCTCGCCGGCTTCTGGCCACCCGCCCATGACGCCGACTTTCTCGCCGTGCTCGGGCGCGCCACCCTGGAAACCCTGGCCATCGCCACCCTGGGCATGGCCCTGGCGGCGCTGATCGCCCTGCCCGCCGCTCTGCTCGCCACTCGCGTGCTGTCGATCTCCGCCCTGCCCCGCGGCGGACGTCCAGGCCGCTTGCCGCGCCTGCTCCGCGGACTGGTCCGCGGGGTGCTGATCGTCCTGCGCAGCGTGCCGGAGATCGTCTGGGCGCTGCTGTTCGTCCGCGCCGTGGGCCTGGGTCCCACCGCCGGGGTGCTGGCCATCGCCATCACCTACGGCGGCATGCTGGGCAAGGTCTATGCGGAGATCTTCGAATCGGTCGATCCCCGCCCGGCGCGGGCTCTGCTGCTGCAGGGCGCCGGTCGCCTGCAGGCCTTCGTCTATGGCGTGCTGCCCAATGCCGCGGGCGAGATGATTTCCTACAGCGTCTACCGCTGGGAATGCGCCATCCGCGCCTCGGTGGTGATGGGCTTCGTCGGTGCCGGCGGTCTCGGTCAGCAGGTGGACCTGTCGCTGCGCATGTTCGCCGGTGGCGAGGTGGCCAGCCTGCTGCTGACCTTCCTGGTGCTGGTGCTGCTGGCCGATGTGCTCAGTCGCCTGCTGCGCCAGGTGGAGCGCAGTCAGGGCGGCGGCCGCGGCGCTCTGACGGTGCTGGCCATGGGCGCCGCCCTGGTGGCGTCCGCCAGCTACCTGGGTACAGCCTTCGGCGAATTGCTGAGCGTTCGCGCCCTGGCGCAGATGGGCAGCTTCCTGGCCGATTTTCTCAAGCCGGACTTCTCGGTTACCCAGCTATTGGCCGTGGCCCACGGCGCGGTGGAGACCCTGGCCATGTCGGCCCTGGGCACCCTGCTCGCCGGGCTGCTCGGCATCCTGCTGGCGCTGCCGGCGGCCGGTCGCCTGGGCCTGGGCGCCCTGGCGCTGGCGCGGCTGCTGCTCAATGCCCTGCGCGCCGTGCCGGAACTGGTCTGGGCGGCGCTGATGGTGCTGGCCGCCGGCCTGGGACCCAACGCCGGGACCCTGGCCCTGGCCCTGCACACCGCCGGGGTACTCGGCCGGCTGTTCGCCGACGCCCTGGAAAACACCCCCAAGGCGCCCGCCGAGGCCATTCGCCTGGCCGGCGGTGGCGCGCTGGCGGCCTTTCTCTACGGCACCCTGCCGGCGGTCTGGCCACAGTTGCTGGCCTACCTGCTCTATCGCTGGGAAAACAACATCCGCATGGCCAGCATCCTCGGCTTCGTCGGCGCCGGCGGCCTGGGGCAGCAGCTGTACTTCAGCCTGAGCCTGTTCCAGCAGGCCCAGGCCGCCACCGTGATCCTCGGCATGCTGGTGCTGGTGCTGGGCGTGGATCTGCTGAGTAACTGGGCCCGGCAGCGCTGGGTCGTTCGTTAGAGCCTATTCAAAGGCTGCTGCGCGTCGGCCAAACGGCATTGAAAAGACCCTGGGTCGCCAGCCCGGCCGGAATGCTCATTTACTACTCGTAAACTCGTTCGCGAGCCCGGTCCGCTTCCTCAGGTCTTTTCGCGGGGCCGCCGAGGCCTTGTTTGGCTCTAGCTCGCGAGCCTTTGAACAGGCTCTTAGCGAATCTCCGGCAGCAGCAGCGCTGGCAATTGCGCGAGAAAGGCCGCTTCATCGTCGAGCTGACGCAGATCCAGCCAGAGCGCATCGGCGTCGATGCGCCCCACCACCGGAATGGGTAGCTGGCGCAAGCCCTCTTCCAATTTCCGCAGGGCGCGCCCACGCAGGCGCTTGCTGACCTGGGGGCGACAGCACAGCGCCGCCCCGGGCAGGCGTGCCACCGGCTGGGCGCCACTGCCGATCATGCCCAGCGCCGGCTCCACGCTGACCGCATAGGTCGCGCCCAGCACGGCGGCGAAGGCCGGCAGCAGCCGCTCGGCCTGGGTGGTGATGGCCTCGGCCGGGCGGGATAGCAGGCGCAGGCTGGGCAGCCGTTCGGCCAGTCGATCCGGATCGCGATAGAGCGCCAGGGTCGCTTCCAGGGCGGCCAGGGTCAGCTTGTCGACCCGCAACGCCCGCTTGAGCGGATTCTTCTTGATGCGCTCGATGAGGTCACGGCGACCGACGATGAGGCCACACTGGGGGCCGCCGAGCAGCTTGTCGCCACTGAAGGTCACCAGGTCCGCACCATCGCGCAGCGCCTGCTGAACCGTGGGCTCGGCGGGCAGCCCCCAACGGGTCAGGTCCACCAGGGTGCCGCTGCCGAGGTCTTCCAGCAGGGGGACGTTATGGGCGCGGGCAATGGCGGCCAGCTCCGCCGTGGCCACGCTGGCGGTAAAGCCCTGGACGCTGTAGTTGCTGGTGTGCACCCGCATCAGCAGCGCGGTACGCGGGCCGATGGCGGCTTCGTAGTCGCGGGCATGGGTGCGGTTGGTGGTGCCCACCTCCACCAGCTTGACCCCGGCGCGGGCCATGATGTCGGGGATGCGGAAGGCACCGCCGATCTCGATCAGCTCGCCGCGGGACAGCACCCCTTCCTTGCGCGCGCCTATGGCATGCAGGGCCAGCAGGACCGCCGCGGCATTGTTGTTGACCACGGTCACCGCCTCGGCGCCGGTGAGTTCGCGCACCAGGTCGGCGACCAGGTCGTCGCGATCGCCGCGCTTGCCGGTGGCCAGATCGAATTCCAGATTCATCGGCTGACGCGCGACCTCGGTCACCGCGGCGATCGCCTCTTCCGCCAGCAGCGCCCGTCCCAGGTTGGTGTGCAGCACCGTGCCGGTGAGATTGAACACCCGCCGCACCCGCGGCTGGCTATGCAACGCCAGGCGCTCGCCCAGGCGACCGGCCAGCACGCCCTCCTCCACCTCCACGGCGGTCAGGGTGCCGGCTCTCAGGGCGTCGCGCAGATCGTCCAGCAGCGAACGATAGCCGCCAAGGACCAGCTCGCGACCGTGGCGCTCCTCCAGCGGACGCGAAGCGGGATGGCGCAGCAGGCGGTCGATGGACGGCAGTCGAATGGCGGTCATGGGAGCCTCATGGATCGATTCGACCCCCAGTGTAGCCCGAACCCGCGGCGGGTCGACCAGGGCGCGCCGCGCTGCCGCAGGCCTGGCCCGTCCCGGCGTGGGGTGGCCGAACCCGGACCCGGGGCGTCCGGAAATGACCCCCGGGTTCCCGGTTTGCCGCGTGCCAGAGCCCGTCCTAGGATGGTTTTCGCGGGCTTTTCCCAGGCGCCTAGCGTGGTCCTGGCGTGGAAGGCCCTGGCCACCGCGTCCACCTCACGACAATAACAAAGGTGCCGTCATGTCCAAGAAAACCTCCCCCTGGGCCAGCGATGGCCTGCTCGACAACAGCGACATCGTCAGCCTCGGCAACTTCACCTACCTGCACACGCTGAAGAGCGCCGCGGTCACGCCGCTGGCGCAGACCAGTTCGGCCAGCACCCCCACCGTCAGCGAATTCCTCAACGGCGCCATCAGCGAGTACGTGCTGGGTGGCACGCCCGACGGCATGCGGCCGCTCCTGGTCGATGGCCAGCAGCTGACGCTGCACAACTCGCTCAACGGCGCTACGGCCCATACCTGGATCACCGCCGAGAACCAGGTGCTCATCAGCTATGCCGGCACTACCAGAGGCGAGAATCTGCTCATCGACCCCCTGTCCACCGCCGGTGGTCTGCTGAGCGATCTGCAGATCCTCGGCCAGCAGGTCTCCAGCGCCCAGCGCCAGTCGCTGGACTTCGCCCACCAGGTGATCGAGGCGGCGGCCAAGCAGGGCTATGGCACCCAGGACATCTTCGTCACCGGCCACTCCCTGGGCGGCATCTCGGCGGCCTACGTCGCCCAGCAGACCGGTCTCGGCGGCATCAGCTTCGAGGCCTCGGGCATTCCCCGCGATGCGCACGCGGCGGGTCACGGAGGCAACTTCGTCAATGTGGTCACCCTCGGCGATCCGGTGGCCAACTACAGCTCCGACATCCGCGGCGAGCAGCCCTTCGCGCCCAGCTTCGTCAGGCAGGCGGAGGGCGGCGGCAGCCTGCCGCACTATGGTTCGCTGTTCCTGATCGGCGCCCAGGCCGACCAGCACGACCTGACCCAGGCGGCAGCCAAGGTCGGCCACCTGTTCAGCGGCGACAACGGTGGCCAGGTCAATCCGCTGGGGGCCGCCCTGCATCCAGTCAGCGTGGCCGCCGGCATCGCCGAAGCGGCGCGCCTGATCGCCGAATTCCATCTGCCGGCCGCCGAATACACCAACCTCGGGGTGACCCCTACCGGTGGTTTTCTCGACACCCTGCCCGCGCAGATTGGTACGGCCCATGGCCCGGTGCTGATGGTCGGCAACTACAGCGTGGCGGAATTGCAGGCCTTCGCCGAGACCCACGCGACCTTCGGCTGAGAGCCGCTTATAAAACTACTGCGCGTCCGCCATACAGGCACGTGCGGTGCTCGGAATCCTCATGTACTACTCGTACACTCCGGTTCCTGCGCGCCGCACACACCTGTCTGACAACCGCTCGCGACGTTTTATAACCGACTCGCGCTTTTGCGGCGGCCTTGTTTCGCCGCCGCGACAGAACTCCCCCCTGCCATTCGGGTCTGCCCTCCTATCGTCCGGGATCCCGAGGGTCCCGCCCGCCTTAGTCCAGGAGAGCACCATGACCGCAGACGGTCCCCAGCGCATGACCGATGAAGAAGCCCAGGAATTCGCCACCGAGGTGTTCAACCTCGCGCGCACCGGCAATGCCGAGGTGCTGGCCCTGGTGCTGGAGAAGGGGCTGACCCCCAATCTGCGCAATCACAAGGGCGACAGCCTGCTGATGCTGGCCAGCTACCACGGCCACCTGGAGGCCAGTCGCGTCCTGCTGGAGCACCGGGCCGATTCGAATCTGGCCAACGACATGGGCCAGTCGCCCCTGGCCGGCGCGGCCTTCAAGAACAACCTGCCGATGGCCGAACTGCTGCTGGAGCACGGCGCCGCCGTGGAGGGCGCCATGCCCGACGGCAAGACCGCGCTGATGATGGCGGCCATGTTCAACCACGTGCAGATGGTGGAACTGCTGGTCGCCCGCGGTGCCGATCCCAAGGCCCGGGACGCCGCCAGCAACACGGCGCTGAGCGTGGCCCGCGCCATGGGCGCCAAGGATACCCCTGCCGTGCTGGAGCGGCTGGGCGGCGTCTGATCAGAGCCTATTCAAAGGCTCGCGAGCTAGAGACAAACAAGGCGAAAAAGCCTGAGGAAGCGGAGTTTACGAGTGGTAAATGAGCATTCCGAAGGCATTTTCAACGCGGTTTGGCCGACGCGCAGCAGACTTTGAACAGGCTCTTAGCGCTTCTGGTAGCGATAGAACAGGTTAGGCTCGCTGACCACATAGAGGTTGCCGGCGGTATCCAGGGTGACGCCTTCGGGCTGGCGGATCCGCCGTGACAGGCCACCAAAGGGCGCCACCAGGGAACGGGTATCCAGGGTATGGCCCTGGTCGTCGAGTTCGATCAGCACCCGCGATTCGTCGCTGAGCAGCAGCAGGTGGCCGGTGCGGCGATCGACATGGACCGCGGACAGGTCACCGGTGCTGGGCGCCTGGTCCAGCCAGGCCTGGCGATCAATGATGCGCAGGGCGAAGTCGCCGTCGAAGCTCCTGAGCAGGCCACGGATTTCATAGAGCTTGCGCGGCGAGTGCTCCTTGACCACGAACAGGCGATCGCGGGCGGCATCGTAGTCCAGCCCCTCGAAGCCCTGGTTGGCGCGGGGGAAGAGATCCAGGGTCAGGCTGCGATAGTCCTTGCGGCGGAGGACGTCGTCGCCCTCGGGGATGCCTACCAGGGTCAGGGCGTTGGCGCCTTCTTCCGCCAGCAGCAGGCGGTCGTTGCCCAGATAGGTCACGCCTTCGACGTCGTCGAAGCCCTCCAGGCGATGGCGTTGCAGCAGCTCGCCGTCCCGGCTCAGGGCCAGCAACTCCGACGGATTGTTGACCACCGCCCAGAGGCGATCCCGCTCCGGGTCATAGCTGAGGTCGGACAGATTCTCGCTGACGCCGGCCACCGGCTTGGCTTCCACCGCCACCCGGTAGCGACCGAGTTCCAGGGAGGTTCGGGGTTCGCTCTGCCACTGCTGGCCGAGCCAGAACAGCAATTGGCTATCCAGATGGCTGCTGCGCAGGCCCTGGGTCACCCCCAGTGCCAGCAGTAGGGCCAGGCCCAGCAGCCAGCCGGTCCGTCCGATCCTGATCCGTCGTACCCACGCCGTCATCGCCTTGCCCCGTCATCGTTGTACGGGGCGGAGTATCCAGGGCTGTCTTTATGGTTGTGTGACAGTCCTAGCGACGGGGCTGAACGGGGTTGCCCTCCCAGCGCGAGCGACCCGGCAGGGTCTCGCCCTTCATCACCAGCGACAGCGGGCCCAGTTCCACGTCGTCGCCGACGCGGGCGCCATAGAGCACCACGCTGCGCGGCCCCAGGTTGACGCCCTTGCCCAGCTCCACCTCGCCGACCTTCATCACCCGGTCTTCGAACAGGTGGGTCTGGGGCCCGGCCAGGGCGTTGAGCTCGCCATGGTCACCGAGGCGCACGCAGTCGAATTCGGTGAGATCGGTGGTATCCAGGTAGGTGCCGCGCCCCAGGCGGGCACCGAGCAGGCGCAGCGCCAGCGGCAGCCAGGGCGTGCCGCGCAGGGTGCCGAGCAAGTTGGGCACCGCCAGGGTTTCGTAGAGGCTGGTGATGGCCTCGCTGCGCCAGACGAAAAAGGTCCACATGGGCGCCGAACGCGGGCGATAACGGCCCACCACCAGCCACTTGAGCCCCAGCACGACCAGGAAGCTGGCCAGGGCGAAAGCGCTGCTGGCCAGCTGGGTCTCGCCGAGCAGTTGCAGCCAGGCGCCCTGCTGCCACAGCGGCACCAGGGCTTCGGCGATGGCGCAGCCGGCGGCCACGGTGAAGCCGGTGGGCAGCACGATGCGCAGTGCCTCGATCAGGCCACGCGCCACGCGGCGCCAGGGGGCCGGGCGGAAGGTCAGGCTTTCCGGGTAGCCGGTGAGGGTTTCCCGCGCCGGCAGCCGGACCGCCGGCGAGCCGAGCCAGGTTTCGCCCTGGCGCAGGGGCACGCCTTCGTCGAGTCGACCCAGGACACCGATCAGGGCGTCTTCGGGGATATGGCAGCCGTCGGCGACATAGGCGCCGTTGCCGACGAAACTGCGCCGGGCGATGGAGGTGCGTCTGAGGGTCATCCAGCCCTGGGCGACCTGTTCGTCACCCAGCATCACGGCATCGGCGATAAAGGTCTCGGCGCCCAGCTCCAGCAGCGAGGAAACCGGGCCCTGGGCGGTGGAAATCTCCGCATCGCGGCCGACCCGGGCACCCAGCAGGCGATACCAGAGCGCCGAATAGACGGTGGCATAGAGGCCCTGCAGGCTTTGCAGCGCCGACTCCTGGATCAGGTTGGCCAGCCACTTGCGCCAGTAGAAGAGGCTGTCGACCGACCACTGGCCTTCTTCCAGGCGCGGCAGGATCAGCCGCCGCGCCAGGGCACAGCCGAGCAGGGTCAGGGCGACGCTGACCACGCCCAGCGGCAGGGCCAGCACGCCGTATTGCAGGGCATCGAGCAGCAGCGAAGAGGTGTGCCACCAGGGCAGTCCACCAAAGCTTTCCAGTTCGTCGATCAGCAGCGCCAGGGGAAACAGCGGCATGAAGAACAGCACCGAGACCACCAGGCCGCTGAGGGCATAGAGGCCCTTGAGCAGGGCACGCTGGGCACGGGACACCGGGGCCGGCGGCAGCACGCGGGCACCGGCGGCACCCTGGTCGTGGGCCGGCGCGCCGCCCCAGTGGCGGCCGGCGGGGATGCGCTGACCGCTGCGCAGGGCGGATTGGGCCTGCAGGCGCGCACCGTCACCGAGGGCGGTGTCGCCTTCGAGGATGGCATAGGAGCCGACCTGGGCTTCGCGCCCCAGGGTCACGGCGCCGAGCAGCAGTTCGCCGCGCAGCACCCGGGCATTTTCGAAATTGACGCCGTTGCCCAGGCTGGCGCCCTGCCCCAGGGTCAGCAACTCGGGGACGCGCAGGGTCAGGGTACCGACGAAGGCCTCGGCGCCGACCTGGGCGCCCAGCAGCCGTAGCCAGCCACGGGCCAGGGGCGAACCGCTGAGCAGGTAGGCCGGCGCCAGGGCGAGGAAGCGCTCACCCAGCCACCAGCGATAATAGGTCAGGCCCCACAGCGGATAGCGACCGGGCTGCAGGCGACCGGTCAGACGCTTGCCCAGCAGGGCCACGGCGAATTCCAGGCCGATGGCCAGAACGAACAGACTCAGGGCGGTCAGCATGGCCAAGGGCAGCGCGGTACCGGAATGGATCAGCAGCGGGAAGGCCAGGAAGGGTGCCAGCCAGCGGCCCAGGCGCAGGGTCAGGAGCGGCGGCAGGGCCACCGCCTGGGCCAGGCCACAGCGCCAGCGTCGCCAGCGGCTGGGTGGCGCCCAGGCCTCGGTGGCCGTCGCCGTGCCCGCCTCGGCGGCATCCGCCTCCAGGGCGTCGGCAATGGCGCCCAGGGTGCGGCCGGCATAGACCGCCTTGACCGTGGCGCTGGCATAGCGCGGGTCCTGGCGCAGGCGCGAGACCAGGCGGGCGGCGAACAGCGAGTGCCCGCCCAAGTCGTCGAAGAAATCCATCTCGGCGTGCAGGGGCTGACCGGGAAACAGCTCGGCGGTGGCCGCCAGCAGCGCACCCAGGGCGCCACTGGCCGGAGTGACCGGCGCCACTACGGCAATGGCCAGGGGCCGAGCTCGCAGTTGCTTGCGGTCGATCTTGCCGGAGTTCAGCCGCGGCATCTCGCCGAGCCACTCGAAGCGACTGGGCACCATGTACAGCGGCAGGCAGCCGGCCAGCTCGGTCCGCAGCAGGTCGCTGCGCGGCAGCGGACCGCCATCGCCGACCAGGAAGGCCACCAGCTGCTCCACGCCGCCTTCTTCGCGCAGCACCACGGCCACGGTCCCGACGCCGGGTTGCCGCGCCAGGGTGGCTTCGATCTCGCCCAGCTCGACGCGATAGCCGCGGATCTTCACCTGGTCGTCGACCCGGCCCAGGCAATGCACCTGGCCGTGTTTGTCGACCCGTGCCAGGTCACCGGTGCGATAGAGCTTGCGGTCGTGGCTGCCGGTGCTCCAGGGATTGGGCAGGAATTTCTCGGCGGTCAGTTCGGGACGCCCCAGGTAGCCATCGGCCACGCCGGGACCGGTGATGCAGAGTTCACCCACCTGATCGCGTGGCAGCAGCGCCAGCGGCAGGCTGGCATCGGCGTGCACCACCAGCAGGCTGTAGTTGGGCAGCGGCCGGCCAATGGTCACCGGCTCGCCCGGTTGCAGTTGCGCCAGACTCGCCGAGACAGTGGCCTCACTCGGGCCATAGGTGTTGAACAGCCGCCGCTGCGGCCGACTCCAGCGCGCCACCAGGGGCTCGGGGCACATCTCGCCGCCGAGGTTGATCAGGCGCAGGCTGGGGACGTCTTCCGGCAACAGCGCCAGCAGGCTGGTGGCGGCCAAGCCCATCCGCAACGTGGCTCTCCGACTAATTTGATCAGGCATTATCAAGGTCCTCCCTTAAGGAATCGAATCGATAATACCACTGAGTAGCGCTAGAACGTGAGGCGCGCCACGATCGTGCCCTGGCGTTCGCCGCTGATGGTTCCGGTCGTGTTGATGGTGCCGAATCCGCTGACGTAGCGGCCATCGGGACCTTTTGAAAGCGCTGCGTTACGCGTTGTGCTCGGGTTGATGTAGGTGCCGGGCGTCGTGCCCTGCAGCAGAGACCGGTTGAATA
>Ga0157369_10010397_pt1 | contig 10605 bp, 11 predicted proteins | sample C25metaG_FD_113461 | JGI IMG/M metagenome (GOLD analysis project Ga0157369, IMG submission 113461) | Corn rhizosphere microbial communities from Kellogg Biological Station, Michigan, USA - C2-5 metaG | ecosystem: Host-associated > Plants > Roots > Rhizosphere > Soil | place: USA: Michigan...
TGCCTGCTGAAGATCGTTATCTTCAGACACAAGACTAAGACTAATATGATCATCAACATTCAGGCCAGCTTGTTTGCGAGCGTTCTGGACGTGGCGAATGACTTCACGCATCAGGCCTTCGCGTTTTAGTTCTGGCGTCAGTGTTAGATCAAGCGACAATTCTTTGCCTACTTTCACTTCCTTAACATTCAACTCTTCAGTTAAGATATCTTCAAAATTCACGAATTCACCCAATTGTGGAATCGTCACACTCGCGAGTGGCTGACGAACCTTCATACGCTCCTTGGCACGAATACTAAGGCCGGCATTGACATATTCACGCACCATTTCCATATCCTGAACGACTAATTCATTCACGTGTCCAGTTGCAGGCCAATCGAGTAAGTGAACACTCTCGCCACCTGTCAGCTTCTGGTATAGCTCTTCAGCCATAAATGGTGTAAACGGCGCAAGGACATAACTTAGTTGCACCAACACGTAATGGAGCGTTCGATACGCGTTATTCTTATCCGTATCATCTCCAGACTTCCAGAAACGGCGACGGCTACGACGCACATACCAGTTAGACGCGTCTTCGATAAACGGCAGGATTGGTTTAATCGCATTCGGAATGTCATAGGCATCCATATGCTTTTCAACTTCTGCCGTTAGCTGATGGACACGACTGACTACCCATTGGTCGAGTGGATTTTCAAGGCTTTCAGTTGGATCTGATAGATCACCATTGAACTCCCAACCATCAACTTCAGCGTACATTGTAAAGAAATCATACATGTTCCAGACCATTGATAGCTTGCGGGCGACGTCCCCTACTTCCTTGTCCTGCAAGGCAAAGTCCTCGCCGTTAAGAAGCGGGCTTTGTAGTAGCAAGAAACGCAAACTGTCAGCCGAGTACTGATCCATCAACACATTTGGATCAGTGTAGTTGCCATAGCTTTTACTCATTTTGCGGCCGTCATTACCAGCGACATTACCAGTCACGATGACGTTCTTGAATGAGTTTTCACCAAACAAGGCGACGCTCATTGAGTGCATGTAGTAGAACCACGCGCGGACCTGGCCGATGTATTCCACGATGAAATCACCGGGGAAATTCTGTTCAAACTTCTGTTTGTTTTCAAACGGATAATGGAACTGAGCAAATGGCATACTGCCAGCTTCAAACCAGCTATCCATAACTTTATCGATGCGCTGATACGTCACGCCATCAATTTCGAACGTAATATCATCAACCCATGGGCGATGGTAATCATCTAGTTCGACACCACTCAGTTCTTTGAGCTCAGCGTAGCTGCCGACAACTTTAACGTGTGTTTCGCCGTCTTTATCGACACCCTTCCAAACAGGCATGGCCGTCGCCCAGAAGCGGTCACGTGACAAGTTCCAGTCCGGAGCTTGTTCGATTGTCTTGGCAAAGCGTCCATTCTTAACATGTGATGGGAACCAGTTAATATTGCCGTTTTTCTCGAGCATTGTTTCGCGCTGCTCATCGATATCCATAAACCAGCTTGGGTGTGCACGATACATAAGTTTCGTGCCGCAACGATGGCAGTGTGGGTAGCTGTGACGGATATAATCGATCTTCCAAACGATGCCCTGTTCATGAAGTGTCTTAGCGATTGTCTTGTTAATATCCCAAACGTTCTCGCCCTTCCAGTCACTCTCGGTGAAATGACCATTTTCGTCAATGGTATGAACAACTGGGATTTTCTTTTCACGGGCCAATGCAAAGTCCTCTTCACCATAGGCAGGTGCGATATGGACGATACCAGAACCATCCTCAACACTGACATACTCAGCATGCCAAATTTTATGCGCATTCTCGCCACGGTCAACACCTAAGAGTGGTTCGTATGATTTGCCGACAAGCTCTTTGCCTTTTAGCGTGCGAATAACTTTATAGCTCAATGTCTGATGTTTATCATCAGTCAGCACTTTCTCGGCTAATTCTTTAGCTAGAATCAAACGTTCACCGTCTAGCTCAACTTCAACGTAGTCAACGTCCTTATTGACCGCAATCGCTGTGTTAGCCGGCAATGTCCAAGGTGTTGTGGTCCAGGCTAGCAAGCTAACATCTTCACCTACAAGTTTGAATTTTGTATAGACAGACGGGTCAGTGACGTCCTGGTAGGCACCAGCATCCATCGTTACCTCGGCTTTTGAAAGTGGTGTCGCATCAAGCGTACAGTACATGAGTACTTTTTCACCTTCGTAAATCTTACCCTTTTCATATAGTGTCTTAAACGCCCACCAAACAGATTCCATGTACTCTTTGTCCATGGTTTTGTAAGCACCCTTAAAGTCTACCCAGCGGCCAATGCGATCAATTGTGTCTTCCCATAGACTACTCGTCTGAACCATATTCTCGCGACACGCGATGATGTACTTCTCGATGCCATAATCTAGTACTTCTTCGCGAGAGTTAATACCAAGTTTCTTCTCGGTATAGCGCTCGGCTGGCAGTCCATGACAGTCCCAGCCCCATACACGCTCGACGTGCTTGCCTTTCATTGTTTGATAACGTGGCACGACGTCTTTTACGATCGAACTAAGCAGTGTTCCGTGGTGCGGCACCCCAGAAATAAAGGGAGGGCCATCGTAAAATACGTATGAATTATCTTTCGGTCGCATGTCAACCGACTTCTCAAATGTCTTATTCTTCTTCCACTGTGCAACGAGATCTTTTTCGTATTCCAGTGCGCGGCGACGGGTATTGGCTTTAAATTTCATTTTTATTCCTTTCAAAAAACAAAAAATCCCTGTTTAGTCACTGGAATCCGATTGCTCGGACGGTACCATCCAGTTTCTAAAAAGAGATTCTTTCTAGCGCTTAGTTGTTCGCTTTGACGCAGCGTGCGCGTTGAGTTCTACTAAGCCGAAGCTTTTCTTCCCAAAACTTCACGGCTGATAACCGCTCATCTGCAATACAGAACGTTTCTATTGGCTATTTTACACTCTTTTAGGCGGTAATGGAAGGAACTTGCTTGTTCGCTTCTCATAATCCGACCACCCAGGCCGGCCGACAAATCGCTGTTCGGTCAATGGCACACCGGAAACAAAGAGTAGCAAATACGTAATAGTTGCAGGCGCTATAATACTAAGCCACCCAAAAGGCACGCCAAGAGAAATCACCCAAATACCCCACCACTGCATCGCCTCACCAAAATAATTAGGATGACGGGTGTACCGCCAAAGCCCTGTCGTCATAAGTGTCCCCTTCTTTTGTGGGTCAGCTAAATGATGTCTTAGCTGCTGATCACCGATCGATTCAAATAAGAATCCCGCTAGCCATATCAGCCCACCAATATAAAACCATGGACTTAATGCAGACTCCCCCGAAAGATTAATCACCACCACCGACATGGCTACGATTACCGCGAGGACACCCTGGACAATAAAAATACGCAGATACGCATTTAACGCTGGATTACTTCGCCATTTAGCACGCATTGCCGTGTAGCGAGGGTCCTCTTTTGCTGATTGCCTAACGCGCCGAAATATATAGTACGCCAACCGAATACCCCAAACACAAACAAGACCGGTGACAAACAGCTGTAACACCCCTCGGCTTCCGGACATAAAACTACCAATGGCGATGACGATAAACGCCCCGCTCCACGCAATATCAATAATATCAAGACGACCTGCCCTCCAGGCAATCGCAAACGCACATGTCACATAGATAAAAACAGCAAGAGCTAAAGCCACCAACTCCATATTACAGGCCGAACCAAGCTGACAAAATAACATATGCAATAGTTGAAGCGGTTGCTGTAACAAATACACCCCATACTATATCAACCAATACAACCGTACGAGACCATTTTTTAAGCGTGGCTAAGTTTGTCAAATCATACGTAGCATATGCGACAAGGCCAAGCATTGCACCGTAGCCTGCAGCCACTATCCAGTTTTGCTGGTCTAGGGCTGGATCTACAGCAAAAATACTCATACCAACAACGTATATAACGTAAAATACTACAGCCGCGGCAAGGTTAGGTGTCTTCAATAATAGATCGCCAAGCTTGGCTTTGTAAAATTGGTTCATCAGCTTGAGCCACACCATATCAATCAGCGCAAAGACACTGGCGGTTACAAGGAATAGCACTGCGTACTGCATGGTAAACACCCCCTTCTTAAAGGAATAAACTTTGGCCGAACTTCATAAACACGAGGGCAGTCATAATCATTAACCACGTAGCCACGATCAACTTATGATAGCCACTTTTTGTAAACGACTGGATACGTTTATTTGTCTTTTTGGAAAAACCAAATACGTTATCTTGCAGGTTGTACGACGTAATAGTCGCTAATAGTAACGTCGTGCTAAATGTTACGATTAGACACCAAGGACACAGCACTTCGATATCATAGAGGCTGTTAAAGAATAGCCAGTACGCAAAAATTGCCCCAAGCGTGTATCCGACCTGGGCGCCTAGCCAAAACCATCGCGGTAATCGTGAGCCAGCCAAGCCTAAGCTTGCCACCAAAATAACAATAGGAAATGCCATTAGTCCAACAAACATGTTTGGGAAGCCAAAAACACTTGCCTGCCACGTTTGCATAACGGTTGAGCAATTAAGTACGAGATTAATCGTGCAGCTTAGTACGGTATCAGGATTTTTAATTAAATGAAATTCTTCGACGGCTAACGTAAAGCTTGCAATCAGTCCTGTGATACCAAAGATGAGCATTGTCAGAAACAGGCTGCGGTACGATTTTGAAGGAGTAAATAAATCTTTAAACATAATAGCTCACTTCACTAATGGTTGGTAACGGGCGGCCACGCCACAAATTCTGTAATACACCGTCATCGCTAAGTGCGACAATACTAGGATATTCAACAATGTCATAAGTACGGCAGAAGCTCGCACCCTCGGAAGTGTCCGGATTCAATGTTTCAAGCTCATGGCCAGTTTGACGGGCAAAGTCACGTAGATAGTCAATCACCTCTCGTGCGTGGTCACTTTCTTCTTTGTAGATGACAATTGCCTTCATGGTAATTACTTCCTGCGACGCTGTTGTAAGATTTCTTCGAACTCATCAAGTGTTTTAAATTCGTGGTAGACGCTGGCGAAACGGACATATGCCACTTCGTTGCGGGCCGCTAATTCATCGAGTACAAGATCACCAATCTGAGTTGAGCTCACTTCACTCTCACCTAATTCGTAGAGGGCTTCTTCGACATCATTGATCATCTCTTCGACTTCAACTTCAGATGTAAAGAACTTACCTACTGATCGTTTGATCGCTGTTGCTAGCTTGTCGCGGTCAAATAATTCCCGTGCGCCGTCTTTCTTAACAACCGCCAAGTTTGGGCGTTCAATGCGTTCATACGTAGTAAAGCGATGTTTGCCATCGTGAGATTCGCGGCGGCGGCGGATTGTTACACCGTCAGCCGACTCTCGTGATTCGATAACGCGACTATCGCCAATCTTGTATTTCGAGCTCATAGCGCGCTCCTTTTATGATTCGTCAGATTTTTTAGCTTTTTTGCGACGGCGTAGGAAAGCAGGCGTGTCTGATTCGTCGTCATCTTCAGGCTGGTCAGCCCAAATATTATGCGTTGTATCCTCTGCAAAGCTTGCAGCGGCGTCAACTTGATCAAGATCCATATTAATCTCTGCAACATCGGCATCGGCTGGTTCATGACGCTTATTGAGCGCAGTGGGAACTTCTAGCTGTGCAGCCTGTTCGTGGAAATATGCGCTGTCAAAGCCAGTTGCAATAACTGTAATGATCAATTCGTCTTCAAGTTCTGGCTTCAAGGTTGCGCCAAAGATGATGTTGGCATCAGGTGATACCGAACTAGTAATAATCTCAGCGGCTTCCTGGATTTCACTCATACTCATGTCGTAACCACCAGTAACGTTGAACAAGACACCCTTGGCGCCATCAATCGATACTTCAATTAGTGGTGACTCGATTGCCTGCTGCGCAGCCTGTGCAGCACGATCATCGCCACTAGCACGGCCAATGCCCATCAATGCTGAGCCAGCATTGCTCATAATAGCCTTTACGTCGGCAAAGTCGAGGTTAATAAGGCCGTGTTCGGTAATAAGCTCTGAAATACCCTGAACACCCTGACGAAGGACATCATCAGCGATCTTGAAAGTCTCAAGCAGTGGTGTACGACGGTCAATTGTCTGCAGTAAGCGGTCATTAGGAATCGTAATCAATGTATCGACTTGCTTACCAAGCTGTGCAATTGCCCAATCAGCATTCTGACGACGCTTGTCACCTTCAAAGCTAAATGGCTTCGTAGCAACACCTACGACAAGGATACCGAGTTCACGAGCGACTTCAGCCACAACATGTCCAGCACCACTACCCGTACCACCACCAGCACCAATGGTGACAAAGATCATATCAGCACCTTCGATAGCAGCCTTAATTTCTTCGCGTGACTCATTAGCCGCCGCCTCACCCATTGATGGATCAGCACCAGCGCCAAGACCATTTGTGGTTGTGTGGCCAAGGTGGATCTTCACGTCAGCCTTTGAGTTGTGTAGCGCCTGCGCATCTGTATTCATTGCAATGAACTGCACACCAGACAAGCCGGCGTCTTTCATGCGGTTGACAGCAGAGCCGCCAGCGCCACCAACACCAACAACTTTGATGCTAGCGAAGGTTTGTATTTCACTTGGTTTTACTTCAGGCATGGAATGCACTCTCCCCAGATATTCTATTCTTAATTAAGTATATCATTTATTGTTCAAAAACTAATTACGCCTTGAAACGATCTAAAAATTTAGACACCATTCCGCCGACATTCTTGATAGCTGCTTTACTACTACCCTTTGATGATGACTGATGACTAATACTGTGCGCACCATGCACATCAGCTAACATCAAGCCCACTGCTGTTGCAAACTGCGGCTGATCGATATTCTCGACAACACCACCGTAACCTGATGATTTACCGATACGAGCAGCGAGGCCAAGTTTATCTTTAGCATACTGCGCAATCCCCTTGAGATTAGCTGTGCCGCCAGTTAACACGACACCACTCGGTAATTTACCAGCGCGGCCAATTTTCTTAAGTTCTTTTTGGATTGCATCAAAAATTTCTTCAAGTCGTGCTTCAACGATTTCGTCGATATCATTGGTATTAAAATTATAGATTTCATCATCATGTTTGACGCTAATACCTTCATTGTCAGATCGAGGTGTCGCTACAGCATGGCTAAGTTTTACCTTTTCAGCGATTTCAGGATCGGTCTTAAGACCAATTGCTAGGTCGTTAGAAATATTTGATCCACCTAACGGAATAACTGCAACGAATTGCAAATCACCTTCTTCAAAGACGGCGATGCTTGTTGTTGCACCACCCAGATCAATGACAGCAACACCATTTTCAATCTGTTGTTCACTTAGCACAGAACGAGCGGCCGCGAGGACTGCAGGAGTGATTGTATGTGGGGTAACTTTCGCCATTTCTGCTGATTTTTGCAGATTCGCCAGATGAGGCGCCAAAGCCGAGACAACGTTAGCATCAATCTCCAGGCGCGTACCTGTCATGCCAATCGGATCTTTAATGTTATCTTGTCCATCTAAGCGATAGCTATGTGGTACAACTTCTAAAATTTCACGATTAGCCGGTACTTTTCCAAGAGTAGCCACCTCTTCAATACGAGCGAGGTCTTCTTCGACAATTTCGTGATCCATGCCGCCAACTGCAATCATGCCATCGGCTTTAGTACTCAAGATGTGAGCACCATTAATACTGATTGAAGCGGCATCAACTTGATAGCCGCTCATTCGCTCTGCTTCACCAAGGGCAGTGTCAATTGCCTGACCTGGACCAGCTAAATGAGCGACGACACCTTTACGCATGCCGCTATTAGGTGCTACACCCACCCCTACAATTGTTGGCGTTCCTGTCGTCGCATCAATATGTCCAACAACACACCTAACAGTGGTCGTTCCGATATCAATACCGACTGCATATCGAGAAGTTTCTTGCATGTGCTCTAGTATAACGCTTATGACATATTTTGCCTAGCGGTGATATAGGGCTAGAATAGGAATATGAAATTAGGCGTGTTTGATAGTGGAATTGGTGGCGAAGCAGTTGCTGCTACCCTGCAGAAATCTTTTCCCGATGCAGCCCTGATGGTCGTAAATGACAAGAATAACGTTCCTTACGGCGACAAATCACCTAGCGAAGTTATTCACCTTACCGACGCTGCGATTCAGCCCCTTTTATCCACCTCATGCGATATTATTATCCTCGCCTGCAACACAGCCACAGCTGCAGCCATTGAAACGCTGCGTACCAAATACCCCACTCAAAAATTCATCGGCATTGAACCGATGATCAAAACCGCCGCCAGCCTCACAAAGACCAATACTATTGCCGTCTGCGCCACCCCGGCAACGCTTTCAAGCGAACGTTACCACCAGCTAGTTACGAAGTATGGCGCTCATTTAGATATTATCGAGCCCGATTGTAGCACTTGGGCTTACATGATCGAAAACAATGAATTAAATCACGAGATGGTTAAACAAACTATCCTGAACATCTGCGATCGAGGCGCTGACGTTATCGTCCTTGGCTGCACCCATTACCACTGGATTAAAGACGAGATTACCGAACTCACCATAGGTAAAGCGACAGTTATTGAACCTTCTGATGCAATCGGCCGCCGCGTTGCTGCCTTACTACGTTTGAGTCTTTAATCTCTGTCGTTCGGCAATAAGCTTGCTTCGATATCGTGCAAAAAAATACAGCCCACAAATAAATAAAGCTGCACTAGCCAATAACAATCCGATGAACAACAAAAAGAGAGGCGTCTGATTCATTGCCAACTGTGGAATTCGCCGTGTTGGCACAACAATCACACCGACAAATGCCGCAACAGCACCAAAATAACTACCGATCATATTCGCCTTATGTGCGGCAATATTACCTTTTATCGCCGCATAAAGACCGAGTGAAACAGTGAGCGTCGTAAAAATCGATAGCCCATGAAGCCAACTAAATCCTTCATTTATGCCCTGAATAAAAAATGAACTCGCGCATACGGTATACATAGACACGACCCAGGTTCGCCCAATCATCCGATGAAAGCGATCACCTTTTTTTGGTCGTAGTAATTGAAACGCACCAAGCAGCAGGCTCAAGGAAGCTGTCATGGCGTGAATAATAATAACAAACGTCCACATAGCGTCCCTCTAGAGACTCGTTAGAATTTCCGCACCGTCAGCAGTAACCAGTACCGTATGTTCAAAGTGCGCCGCCAGACTACCGTCGCGTGTGCGAATCGTCCAGCCATCGCCATACGTGTCGGTGACTGTTTTTTCGCCGCCCAATGTCGCCATTGGTTCAATCGCAATCGTATCGCCAGGTTTTAACAAAACGCCAGTTCCCTTGCGGCCGTAGTTAGGAATTTCAGGTGCCATATGCATCTCTAGACCGACGCCATGACCAACAAGATCACGAACAATACCTAGCTTGCCATCAGTTAAGACTTTTTCAACTGCCGCACCGATATCACCCGTATAGACAGGACCTTTAATAGCATCGATTCCTGCATATAAACTGCGCTCGGTCAGGTTTAATAAATGCTTTTTAATACCACTCGGTTGCTCGTCAATAACCATCGTGAAAGCACTATCAGTCTTCATGCCTTTATAAGTAAGCACCAAATCAAAGCTAACGACGTCGCCCTGCTCAAAAACATAGTCAGTCGGCACACTGTGAACAATTTCATCATTCGTGCTAATACAAATAACATTCGGAAAGTTTACTTCCGATGTTTTATAGGTCGCAATCGCGCCGTGGCGAATAATTTCTTTCGCCACCCATGCATCAACCTCTAGTTCGGTCATACCGGCATGTACATACGCTTTTAGGTTACGATAAATAGTCGCCAGAATCCGGCCACCTTCTCGCATCGCTTGAATTTGTTCGTCTGTTTTTACGCCAGTTTGCATGCTACTAATTCTTCCATAATACGATCATGTACCTGGCCAACCGTGCCAGTACCATCGATGTGCACAATATTCACATGTTCCTCTGTGAAATAACTCAAGATTGGATACATTTCTGTTCGATAGATTCGCAGTCGCTCATCAATCGCTTCAGGTGTGTCGTCAATGCGTCCGCGCACTTCAAGTCGTTTCAAAAGCTCACTTCGTGGCACCTCAAGTACAATCACGAGCGCAATTGAACGTTGATGTTCTGGTTGAGACTCAATTAACCACTTGGCTTGTTCAAGTTGACGCGGAAAACCGTCGAGGATAACACGATCGATGTTTGTTGCGCGCTTCAAAGCGTCGCCCATCAACTTGTTTACTTTTTCAGGATTAACAAGTGCACCGGTTTGCATTTCTTTGATCAGTTCAATATCGTGAGTATCACGAAGTTGTTGCCCCGCACTTAACCAACGCCAACCATGACGTGCTGCCAGCATTTGCCCCTGGACACTCTTACCAGCACCAGCTGGACCAAAAAATACAATCATTATTACATGCTCCTTTTTGTTTGTTTAACTTAGCGCTTCTTTAACAAGCCTTGCGACTAATGCGCCGTCAGCCGTGTTGCCAACTTTTGATTTTACGATACCAATTACTTTACCCATGTCAGCCATACCAGCCGCA
>Ga0157369_10010401_pt1 | contig 10604 bp, 8 predicted proteins | sample C25metaG_FD_113461 | JGI IMG/M metagenome (GOLD analysis project Ga0157369, IMG submission 113461) | Corn rhizosphere microbial communities from Kellogg Biological Station, Michigan, USA - C2-5 metaG | ecosystem: Host-associated > Plants > Roots > Rhizosphere > Soil | place: USA: Michigan...
GCTGAACTGGTCGTTGTCCGTGCCGGCGGCGTGGGCCGCCGGCGCGCCGACCAGCAGCAGACCGCCGGCCAGCATCCAATACGATTTGTTGCTCATGTGCTGGAAATCCTGATGGGTAGACATGACGACGGGCCCGGCAGCAGCCGGACCCGTCGGTGGACAGGCACGTGCTCAGCCGCCCGGGCGGCCAACATGATCCGGGTGGTCCGGATGGTCCGGGTGTTCGGGACGATCCGGGCGCTCCGGACGATCGACCTTGCTCAGGCGCTCGGCACGGGCGGGACGATTGTCCATGTCGTGGCCGTGGCCCTGCGCCAGTTCGACCCGTGCGACCTTGTCGTGATCGCGGTGGCCGTGCTCGGCAAGCTCGCCGGCATGCTTCGGCGCGCGCATCACGTCGCCCAGCTTGAAGCCCATGTCCTTCGCGATCTGGCCCCAGCCCTCGCCGCTGGCACGCGCGGCGAGCACGCCCTTGAGATCGACGGTGCTGCCGTCGGTCATCACCAGCTTGCCGCCGTTGAGCGCGGCCTCGAGTTCGGCCGCGGTGGGATCGGTGATGCCCGCCTTGGCGAGGCTGGCCTCCGCGAGCGACAGCGCGATCTTCACGTTGCCGTAGCCCATCTTGCCGGTGTCCGGCGTGAACGTGGTCGTCGTCGTCGTGGCGGGGGCGCCGTTCGTGCCGGGCACCGTGGTGGTGAGCGTGATCGCGCTGCCGTCGCGCAGGCCGTTCACCAGCGCCTGCGCGTTGGCGTCGGAGCCGGCGAGCGGGCTGAATTCCGTGCTCAGCCGGGTCGCATCGCGATTCGTGGTCGTGGTCGTGGTGCTGACCGTCGTGGTGCTCGTGGTCGTCGTGCCGCTGGTCTGTGCCAGCGCCGGCACGGCGGCCAGCGCGGTCGCGATGCCGGCGGCCAGCAGCGCGAGCGTGAAGTGACGCGTGTTCATGGATCTCTCCCGGAAGTGATGCCCCCTGTAGGCATGTGCGCTGCGAGCATCCCGCCCCGCCCGTTCCGCGGCTTCCTTCGCCGGCTTGGATGGGAGAGCGTAGGAACCCCCGCAGCGCCGGAGCTAGATTTCGCTAAGTCCCTTTCCGGCGCAAGCAGGGGAGTGCGACGGATTCAGCGGGCATTCCCGGGAAAGTGTGCGTTGCATTCAGGATGCAGAAACTTGCGTGATGCGGCTCACGCTTCAGCACCTGCCGTCACGTACTCACACCTGTCGATGCCGGAAACAGCCGACCAGATGGTCGTTGATCATGCCGGTGGCCTGCATCAGCGAGTAGCAAATGGTGGTCCCGACGAAGCGGAAGCCGCGCTTCTTCAGCTCTTTGCTCATGCGGTCGGACAGCGGCGTGCTCGCGGGCACCTCGCTCCGGTCCTTCCAGCGATTGCGCAGCGGCGTGCCGTCCACGAAGGACCACAGGTATGCATCCAGGCTGCCGAATTCGGCGATGGCTTTTTGCGCGGCAACGGCGTTGTCGCGCGCCGCGGTCACCTTGAGCCGGTTGCGGATGATGCCTGGGTCGCGCAGGAGCTTTTCCAGCTCGCGGTCCTTCATCGCCGCCACGCGGGAGATGTCGAAACCGTGGAAGGCCTTGCGGTAGTTGTCGCGCTTGGCCAGCACGGTGCGCCAGGACAAGCCCGCCTGTGCGCCTTCCAGGCACAGGAATTCGAACAAGGCATTGTCGTCGTGCAGCGGCACGCCCCATTCGGTGTCGTGGTAGTCGCACATCAGCGCGTCGTCGGCGCTGGCCCAGTGGCAGCGATGCATGGGGCGGTTCCGGCAGGGCGCACTCGGCGCGGGACACACAGTGAACGCCGGCCGGCCGGCGGAGGCAATACACTCGCGCCTTTCCGCCAGTTTGTCGCCCATGCCCACTTCATCCCTCCAACGCGGCGCGGTGCTGGCGCTGCTCGCCACGATCGGCCTGTGGGCCTACAGCTGGGTGGTGATGAAGCAGGTGCTGAGCTTTGCCGGGCCGTTCGATTTCGCGGCGCTGCGCTACCTGCTGGGGGCGGCCGTGCTGTTCGCGGCGCTGCTGCTGGCGCGGCAGTCGCTGCGGCCGCCGCCCTTGCTGCCCACGATCCTGATCGGCCTGTGCCAGACCGCGGCATTCCAGGGGCTGGAACAGTGGGCACTGGTGAGCGGCGGTGCGGGCCACGTGGCGCTGTTGGCCTACACGATGCCGTTCTGGGCGGTGCTGCTGGCCTGGCTGATCCTGCGCGAACAGCCCACGAACCGGCACTGGATCGGGCTGGCACTGGCTGCGCTGGGCCTCGTCTGCATCATCGAGCCGTGGCGCGGGCTGGGCAACGCCACCAGCACCGTGCTGGCCATCGCGGGCGGCGCGGCCTGGGCCGGCGGCACGGTGCTGAGCAAGCGGTTGTTCCGCCGGCATGCCGTGTCCGCGCTCGGCCTCACCGCTTGGCAGATGCTGGCCGGCGGCGTGGCGCTGGGCATCGTGGCGCTGGCGGTGCCGCAACGCGCGATCGAGTGGAGCGGTGCCTTCGTCGCGGGGCTGGCCTACAGCGTACTGATGGCGTCCAGCCTGGCGTGGTGGCTGTGGTCGATCGTGCTGCGCCAGCTGCCTACCACGTTGGCGGGCGTGAGCAGCCTGGGCGTGCCCATCGTGGGCGTGCTGCTGGCGTGGGCGATCCTCGACGAACGGCCGCACGCGATGGAGTGGATCGGCATCGGCTTCGTGCTGCTGGGCCTGTGCGCGGTGAGCGGCGTGCGCCTGCGGCGCCGGTAGGAGCGCACGGCAAGTTCGAGCGCTGCGCATTCAGCGCGCCGGCGAGGCCGCGGCGGTATCATGCGCGCTGCCGTTCCCCGCGGATTCGCCGATGTTTTCGCTCTCTCAACTGTGGTCCCACCTCGTCGACTGGCTGAGCAGCCACGCCGTGGCGCCCGCGCTCGACCTGCTGCACCTGGGCAAGCTCTCCGGCGATCCGCGCGACATCGCCGCCTCGCTGCTGATCGCGGCTCTGCAGATATCCATCATCGGCTTCATCTTCCGCCCGCTGGAAACCTTCTTCCCCGCGGAAAAGTGGGCGGACCGCAAGCTCACCCTGGTGGACCGCAACTACACGGTGATGATGCTGATGGGCATCTTCCCGCTGTTCACCTACCTGATCCTGATGCCGTTCAGCCACCTGTTCGGCGGCGCCGACGCGGCCACTTCCAGCACCGGCTCGCCGCTGGCGCTGACGGCCCTGGTGCCGTGGTTCAACGACCATCCCTGGCTGCTGTTCGGCACGTATTACGTGCTGTACGACTTCACGTACTACTGGATGCACCGCACCCAGCACGCGCTGCCCTGGTGGTGGGCGCTGCACAGCATGCACCACAGCACGCGGCAGATGAGCTGCTGGACCAACGACCGCGGCAACCTGATCGACGGCTTCATCCAGTCGATGATCCTCGCCGTGGTGGGCCTGGTGATGGGTGTGGACCCGGACGAGTTCGCGTGGCTGATGCTGATGGGCGAACTGGTGCAGAACCTCTCGCACACCAACACGCGGCTGGGCTTCGGCCGGCTGTTCGAGCGCGTGTTCGTCGACCCGAAATTCCACCGCCTGCACCACATGCTGGTGGATCCCGAACGGCCGAAGCTGCACAACTGCAACTTCGGCCAGGTGCTCACGATCTGGGACATGCTGTTCGGCACCGCGCTGTACGGCGAGCCGCCGCGCCCCACCGGCGTGGGCGACCCGGTGGTGGACGCGGACAACAATTACGGCCTGCTCGGCCTGCACTGGGCTTCGACGAAGCGCTTTCTGTGCACGGTATTCCGGCCGGAAGGCTGGAAACCCGGCGAGGTGGCGTTCGACCCGGTGACCTTGCGCCCGGTCCCGGTAGCCCAGCTCGACCTGCACGCGCTGGCGCATCATCAGCCGGGCAAGGTGGGTACCTCGTCGGCGAATGTGCCGGCGAGCGCCACGGCCGTCGAGGAATCCGCGACGGCCTGACGCGACCGCCTGAATCAGGCGAACCAGGGCAGCGCGTCGAGATCGACGTTGCCGCCGGTGAGCACCACGCCCACGCGCTTGCCGGCGAAACGCCGCGGCTGCTTGAGGATCGCGGCCAGCACGGTGGCGCTGGACACTTCCACCACCTGCTTCAGCTCGCTCCACAGCAGGCGCATCGCGGCGACGGTTTGCGCGTCGCTCACCGTGACGACTTCCACGCGCTGCGCGCGCAAGGCATCTAGGTTGGGTTCGCCCACCAGCGCGCGCAGGCCATCGCACACCGTGTCCGGCGCCATGCTCTCGATACGCGAGCCTGCGGCCAGCGAACGCGCCGCATCGTCGGCGCCGGCCGGCTCCGCGCCGAACAGCGCGAGTTCCGGCCTGAGCGCGTGCGCGGCGATCGCCACGCCCGCGGCCAGACCGCCGCCACCGACCGGCGCGATGAGCGCATCCAGTTGCGGCGCCTGCCGCAGCAGCTCCAGCGCGATCGTGCCCTGCCCCGCCATCACCCGCGCATCGGCATAGGGATGCACCAGCTCGGCACCGATGCGTGCCTGCACCTCGGCACACATCGCCTCGCGCGCGGCCTGGCTGGCCGCGCAGCGGTGCAACGTGCCGCCGGCGCGTGCGATCGCGTCGAGCTTGGCCTGCACCGCGCCCTCGGGTACCACCACATGGGCCGGGATGCCGCGGGTGGCGGCGGCCAGCGCCAGCGCGTTGCCGTGGTTGCCGGAGGAATGCGTGACCACGCCGCGCGCGGCCTCTGCGTCGGAGAGCGACCACACCGCGTTGCAGGCACCGCGGAACTTGAACGCGCCGCCGCGCTGCAGGTTCTCGCACTTGAAATGCAGTTCGGCGCCGGCCAGCGCATCCAGCGCCGCGCTGCGCAGCACCGGCGTCACCGTGGCGTGCGGCGCGATGCGGGCGGCGGCATCGCGGATGGCGTCGATGTCGGGCAGCGCGTTCATGCCGTCACGATCTCCACGCCGCAGCGGTAGCGCCGTTCCGCACCCGGTGCCAGCCGGACCGCGTCCGCGCATTCGGGCCGGTTGAACGCGTTCGCCATGCACTCCATCGGTTCCAGCGCGATCGCGCGGCGCACGTCGCGGCTGATCGTGTCGGAGGTGAAGGCGTGCATCAGGCCGTGTTCCTGCCACACCAGCAGCGCGCGGCCGCCGGCCGGGTCGCGCAGATGCGTGCGGATGCGGCCGTCGGCGTCGGGCGCGAGGTCGGTGTAGGCCTGGTCGATGATGCGGTCGCCGATCAGGCGCGGCTCGCGGAAATCCAGCGCGGGCGCGTCGTCCAGCGCCACGTAGGCGGCCTCGCCCGGCAGCGCGATCAGGTCGGCGTCGGTGCGCACCAGCGTCTCGGCGGGTATCGTCAGTTCCCAGCCGTCCACCGTGGCGTCGGCCAGCCGGAAATACGGGTGCCAGCCGAAGAAGCACGGCGCCACGCTGTCGCCCACGTTGCGCATCACCGCTTCCAGCGCAAGGCCGGCGGCATCGAGCGTGAACGTCACCGTGAGATCGATCGCATGCGGATAGCCCGGCTGCGGGCGGATCGCCGTGGTGGCCAGTGTGACCCGTGCCTGCCGTTCGTCCGCGGCCAGCGCGGCCAGTTCGAACGTGGTGCCGCGCACGAAGCCGTGGCGGATGGCACGCGCGGCGCCGACCACGCCGGGCTGCAGATCCTGCGCCTCACCGTCGAAGCTGTAGCGTGCGTCGGCGATGCGGCCGGCGAACGGCACCATGATCGCGAAGCGCGAGCCGGAGTGCGCGGCGATCTCGGCATCGTCGCGGTAGCCGTCGGCGTAGTCGTGCCACGCGCTGCCCTCGTTCGCCTCGAAATTCAGCAGCGCGGCGCCGAGCCGCGCGATGCGCACGCGGCGGCCGCCCTCCGTATCCTCCAGTTGCACCACGGGCTGCGTGCCCAGCATGGCTTCGGCGGCGTGGAAACGCGTCATCGCAAGCTCCAATCGGAAGCGGGTAAGTTGAAGGCGGAGAAGAGACCCCGCATGTTAGCCTGATCTGTCCCCACTACCCGATTGCCCCGCATGAACGCGCGTCCCGAAGCCGCCAGCCTGCCGATCCGCCTCGCCGATTACCGGCCGCCGGCCTGGCGGGTGGAGCGCGCGGAGCTGGACTTCGAGCTGGGTATCGACGCCACCGAGGTGGCCGCAAGACTGCTGCTGCGCCGCGATCCCGCGCAGGACGAGCCGCTGCGGCTGGACGGCGAAAGCCTCGAACTGCTGACCATCGCGCTGGATGGCCAGGCCCTGCCTGTCGACGCGTACCGCACTATCGACGGCGGCATCGAAGTGGACGGCGCGAAGGACGGCAGCGTGCTGGAAACCCGCGTGCGGCTGAACCCCGCCGCGAACACCGCACTGGAAGGCCTGTATCTGTCCGGCCCGCGCGAGACCGGCTTCCTGCTCACCCAGTGCGAGGCCGAGGGCTTCCGCCACATCACCTTCTTCCCCGACCGCCCCGACGTGCTGTCGCGCTACACGGTCACCCTGCGCGCCGACCGCGCGCGTTTCCCGGTGCTGCTGGCCGGCGGCAACCCCGACGGCGCAGGCGAGCTCGACGGCGGTCGCCACTGGGCGCGCTTCGTCGACCCGCACCCCAAGCCTTCCTACCTGTTTGCTCTGGTCGCCGGCCGGCTGGAGAAGATCGAGCGCGACTACCGCACCGCCGACGGCCGCGACGTGCAGCTGAAGATCTGGGCCGAAGCCGACGCGATCGGTCGCTGCCACTACGCGATGGACGCGCTGGAACGCTCGATGCGCTGGGACGAGCAGGCCTACGGCCGCAACTACGACCTCGACGTGTTCCACGTCGTCGCCACCCACGACTTCAACATGGGCGCGATGGAGAACAAGGGCCTCAACATCTTCAACACGAAGTGCCTGCTGGCCGATCCCGACGCCAGCACCGACGACGAGTACCGCCGCGTGGAGGCGGTGATCGCGCACGAGTACTTCCACAACTGGAGCGGCAACCGCGTCACCTGCCGCGACTGGTTCCAGCTCAGCCTCAAGGAAGGCTTCACCGTGTTCCGCGAGCAGAGCTTCTCGGCCGACATGAACTCCGCGCCGCTGAAGCGCATCGAGGACGTGGCCCTGCTGCGCCGCGCGCAGTTCCCGGAGGATGCCGGCCCGCTGGCGCATCCGGTGCGCCCCGCCGAATACCGCGAGATCAACAACTTCTACACCGCCACCGTGTACGAGAAGGGCGCCGAACTGGTGCGCATGCTGGCCGGGCGGCTCGGTGCGGAGGGCTTCCGCCGCGGCACCGACCTGTACTTCAGCCGCAACGACGGCCGCTCCGCCACCATCGAGGATTTCCTCGCTGCGCTGGGCGAGGCGAACGGCATCGACCTCACGCCCTACCTTGCCTGGTACGGCCAGGCCGGCACGCCGCGGCTCAAGGCGCACGGCGAATACGACGCCGCACGCCGTGAATACGCACTCACGCTGTCCCAGCACACCCCGCCCGGCGCACGGCAGCCGTACAAGCAGCCCGTGCCGATTCCGGTGAAGCTGGCGCTGTTCGGCGCCGACGGCCGCATGCTGCCGCTGCATCTGGACGGCCAGACGGCCGCGACCGAGACAGTGGTGGTGCTGGCGGAGGCCGGACAGCGCTTCGTCTTCCGCGACGTGGCCGAGCGCCCGGTGCCGTCGCTGCTGCGCGGCTATTCCGCGCCGGTGATCCTGGAATGCGATTACGCGCCGGCCGAACTCGCCCTGCTGCTCGCCCACGATCCCGACGGCTTCAACCGCTGGGAAGCCGGCCAGCAGCTCGCCCTGCGCGCCTGCGATGCCTTGCGCGACGGCAGCGACCCGCAGGCCGTCACGGCCTGGTGCGACGCGCTGGCCGCACTGTTCGACGACGCGCAACTCGATGCCGCCCTGCTTGCCGACCTGCTCACGCCACCCGGCGAGATCGAACTGGCCGAGCGCGAAGCCGTGGTCGACCCGGCCCGCATCCACGCGCTGCGCCAGCAGCTGCAGCAACGCCTGGCCACGCGCCTCGGCGCCGACCGGCTGGATGCGCGTTACCGCCAGCTCGCAGCGCAGACCACGGCCGCGCTCGATGCCGCCAGCCAGGCCGGCCGCCGCCTGAAGCAGCGCGTGCTGCAGCTGCTGGCCCTGCTCGACCCGGCGCTGGCCTGCGGCCACGCCACCGTGCAGCACCGCGACGCACCGAACATGACCGACCGCCTCGGTGCACTCGCCGTGCTGGCACGCCATGGCGCCACGCGCAGCGTCGAACCGCTGGCGCACTACCGCACACGCTACGCGGACGATCCGCTGGCGCTGGACAAGTGGTTCGCACTGCAGGCGCAACTGCCGGGCGAGGGCGCGCTGGCCCGCGTGCAGGCGCTGGAAGCCGACCCGGCCTTCACCCTGAAGAATCCAAACCGCGCCCGCGCCCTGCTGGGCAGCTACGCCAGCGGCAATCCCACCGGCTTCCACCGCGTGGACGGCGCGGGTTACCGCTACTACGCCGGGCACCTGCTCGCGCTGGACACGCTGAACCCGCAGATCGCCGCCCGCCTCGCCACCGCGTTCAACGGCTGGCAGCGGCTGGAACCGCAGCGCCGCGAGGCGGCCCGCGTCGCGCTCGCCGGACTGGCCGCGCACGACAAGCTGTCGCGCAACCTCGCCGAGATCGTGGGCAACATGCTCAAGGACTGAAACGCAAAGCGGCGGCTTGGCGCCGCCGCATCTCTGGAGAGGCCGCGCGTCGCGCGGCCTCTCGGCACAACTTCACACCGGCAGGCTCTTCAGCGCGGTGCGCAGCCGCACCATGCGCGACTCCAGCCGCGGCTTCAGCATCGCGCGCTCGCTCTCGGCACGCTCCTGCAAGGTCTCCATCGCCATCTCGATCCGGCCGATCTCGATCAGCAGGTCGTGATGCGGAAAGAACTTCTCGAAATCGATGTTCATGCCCATGGTGTCGTCTCCCGGTGTCCTGTTTGCCTGGGGAGATGCATCGGTCGTGCCAGAGTGTGATCCGCATCACATTGCTCGCCCGGCATGGTTTGGGAACTGACGCCGGGCGTCAGCAATTGCCATCGACCGGCAAAAAGTCCCCTTTCAGTCACCGCTTGTTCACGTGGGTGCGGTGAATATCGACGCCACGGTCTGGCGGCAAAGACGGCCAAGCCTCCAAAGTTTCAAAGTTTCTGGCGCCCGGCAATACGGTCATCCTGGATTCCCCCTGTTCCTGAGACCGCCGGGCGCCAGATCTGAACGACGAAACCCCCGCACTGCGGGGGTTTCGTGTTTTCGGCGCAGGCAATCCTTGCGATCATCCGTGATCGCGGAAATCAAACGGGCGGCCATCCATTCATGGCCGCCCCGCGCAAAAAACGACGGCGCCCCGAGGGGCGCCGTCCTGCTTCCTTTCACGGCACGCGATCAGGCCCCTGTCCTCCCGATCCCGGCGTGCGTTCCCGCACCGCCGCTGCCCATGAAAGTGCGAAAGGGGGAAAGCAGGTTGCATGCCAAACACCCCGCCTGGCGCGCGCAGTACCATAGCCAACCCGGTTTTCTAGTTCGCCCGAAACGATGCTCCATCCCACCCGCTACGACGTGATCGTCATCGGTGGCGGCCATGCCGGCACCGAGGCCGCGCTGGCCGCCGCGCGTACCGGTGCGCGTACCCTGCTGCTCACCCACAGCATCGAAACGGTGGGCGCGATGAGCTGCAACCCGGCCATCGGCGGCATCGGCAAGGGCCATCTGGTGAAGGAGATCGACGCGCTGGGTGGCGCGATGGCGCACGCCGCCGACCTCGCCGGCATCCAGTGGCGCACGCTCAACGCCTCGAAGGGCCCCGCGGTGCGCGCCACCCGCTGCCAGGCCGACCGCGCGCTGTACCGTGCCGCAATTCGTCACATCGTGGAAAGCCAGCCGAACCTGGACCTGTTCCAACAGGCGGTGGACGACTTGATCCTGGAAGGCAGTCGTGCAGTGGGCGTGGTGACGCAAATGGGCGTTTCCTTCCGCGCCGGGTCCATAGTGCTCACGGCGGGCACCTTCCTCGCCGGCAAGATCCATATCGGGCCCGCCCAGTACGCCGGCGGCCGTGCGGGCGACCCGCCGGCCAGCGCGCTGGCTTCGCGGCTGCGCGAGCTGCCGCTGGCGGCCGACCGGCTGAAAACCGGCACGCCGCCGCGCCTCGACCGTCGCAGCATCGACTTCACCGGGCTGGAGGAGCAGCACGGCGACGACCCGGCGCCGGTGTTCTCCTACCTGGGTTCGCGCGGCGAGCATCCGCGCCAGGTCAGCTGCTGGATCACCCACACCACCGAGCGCACCCACGAGATCATCCGCGGCGCGCTGGACCGCTCGCCGCTGTATACCGGCCAGATCGAAGGCACCGGCCCACGCTACTGCCCGTCGATCGAGGACAAGGTGGTGCGCTTCGCCGAGAAGGCCTCGCACCAGATCTTCATCGAGCCGGAAGGTTTGGACACGTTCGAGATCTACCCGAACGGGATCTCCACCTCGCTGCCGTTCGACGTGCAGCTGGCGCTGGTGCGCTCGATCAAGGGCTTCGAGCAGGCCCACGTCACCCGCCCCGGCTACGCGATCGAGTACGACTACTTCGACCCGCGCGGACTCAATCC
>Ga0157369_10010402_pt1 | contig 10604 bp, 11 predicted proteins | sample C25metaG_FD_113461 | JGI IMG/M metagenome (GOLD analysis project Ga0157369, IMG submission 113461) | Corn rhizosphere microbial communities from Kellogg Biological Station, Michigan, USA - C2-5 metaG | ecosystem: Host-associated > Plants > Roots > Rhizosphere > Soil | place: USA: Michigan...
ACGTTTGCTCGGTCCTGCGCAGCCGTACCGGCCCGAGCCGGGCGTGCTGCGTTTCCGCGTTGCGCGCGACGGCAGCGCGCCGAGCCCCGATGGGATCCAACGTCTGCTGCGCCGCATCGACGCGGAGCGCGTTCACGGAAAGCTCGCGCTCGTCGGCTCGTCCTCGCGCGCAGCGGCGCCCGAGCTTGCGGAGCAGTCGCTCGTCGAGACGTGGGCCGCGCTGGAGCAGAGTCTCCCCGCCGACTGGAGCGCAGCTTTCTGCGAGATCGAGCTGCGCTCGACGGACTACGTCGACCGCGCTTCGCTGCTGTGCGTCCCGATGAACCTGCGCCGCGTCGGCGACACGCAGCGGCTGCGCTTCCGCGCAGCGCGCACGTTCGGGTACGGCGCGGCGCCGTCGATGATCCGCCGCTGCTTCGAGCGCTGCGACGACGACGGCATCAAAGGCACGGTGCGGATCCTCAACGCCGTATCGTCAACCGACCCCGTCGCGACGCAGGGGCCGGTCTGGATCGAGAACGCGACGCATGTCTGATCCCGTCAGCTGGCTCATGATCGAGCCCGGCTGGCGCGTCGAGGCGTCCGACGGCAGCGAAGTCGGCCGCGTCGAGGAGGTCACGGGCGATTCGAACGCGGACATCTTCGACGGCCTCGCAATTGCGTTCTCGATGCTCGGCGACCAGCGTTATGTTCCCGCGGAGCAGGTCGGCACGATCACCGAGGGAACCGTGCAGCTGAAGCTCGACCGCGCGGCGTGCGAGCAGCTGTCGAAGTTCGACGAGCCGGCCGAGCAGGAGCAGATCGAGCCGGAGAAGGCGTCACTCTTCGCCCGCGCGGAACAACGCGAGCTCGGATCGGCCAAGAAGCCTGCGCAGATAAACCTGTGGCGGCAGGTTCTCGAGTGGTTCGGCCGCGCGGGTCGGCGCTAGCGCTCGCCGCACAGATTCGCGCGCGCGAGCTTTCGCCGCGCGAAGCCGTGGAAGCGGCGATTGAACGCGCGGAAGCGGAGAACCCGCGGCTCAACTTCCTCGTCACGGAGTGCTACGACCGCGCACTCGCACGCGAGCCGAGCGGTCCGTTCGCGGGCGTGCCGATGCTCGTCAAGGACCTCACCGAGACGGAAGGTGTGCGCACGACGTTCTCCTCGCGCGCGTTCGCCGACTACGTCCCGCAGCAAAGCTCCGCAGTCGTTCGGCGCATGGAGGCAGCGGGCTTCGTCGTCATCGGCAAGACGAACACACCGGAGTTCGGCATCACGTGCGTCACCGAGTCCGAGCTGAACGGCGCGTGCCGCAACCCGTTCGACCTCGAGCGCACACCGGGCGGCTCGTCGGGCGGCGCCGCGGCCGCAGTTGCCGCAGGTGTCATCCCGCTCGCGCACGGCAGCGACGGCGGCGGGTCGATTCGCATCCCCGCGTCCTGCTGCGGGCTGTTCGGCATCAAGCCGTCGCGCGGCCGCGTCTCCCCCGCGCCGTTCGGCAGCGGCTCGCTCGAGCTCGGCCAGAGCGGCCCGCTCGCGACGAACGTGCGCGACGCCGCCGCGTTCCTCGACGTGATCGCCGGCTATGAGCTCGGCGACGCGCATTGGGCGCCGCCGCCCGAGCGCACGTTTCTCGAGGAGTGCGACCGCGAGCCGGGCCGCCTGCGCATCGCGCTCGCGACAACGCCGCCGATGGACTACCCAGTCGACCCGCGCGTCGAGCAGGTCGCGCGCGATGCCGCGGAGCGGCTCGCGACGCTCGGGCACGACGTGATCGAGGCGGCTCCGCCCTGGCAGGACGAGTTGCTGCTCGAACTGTTTTCGCGCCTCTGGCAGCTCACGCCGGTGCTCTACGGCGTCGCCGACGAGTCGCAGCTGACACCGCTGAACCGCTTCCTCGCCGAGCGCGCACGCGCGACGGGAAGCGTCGACTACGCGCGTGCGGTCGTCCGGTTGCAGCAGCTCGCGCGTCGCGTCGTCGAATTCTGGAGCGAGGTCGACGTCGTGCTCACGCCCGGCCTGGCGAAGCTTCCGGTGCCGATCGGCTGGATCTTCGACACTGACGACCCGTGGGAGCAGTTCGAGCGCGGCGCGCAGTTCACGCCGTTCACGCCGCTCGTCAACGTGACGGGGCAGCCGGCGGCGATGTTCCCGTTCGGCGAGGTCGACGGGCTACCGGTCGGCGTGCAGCTGATCGGGCCGCCGGCGGGCGAGGCTGTTCTCTTCCGCCTCTGCGCGCAGCTTCAGTCCTCCTCGCCGTCCATGTAGTTCAGGTGCTCGACGCGCGTGATGACGCCGATCCCGCGGAAGAAGATCTTCTTCGAGCGCGGGTAGTAGACGACCTCGTCCATGTCGCGCGTGCCGTAGACGAGCAGCTTCATCCCGCCCGGCCCCGCGGTGAAGCGGTGCGCGATGCGCGTCGCGCCCGGCCGGCACACGACACTTCCTGCACGTAGCGGAACGTCCTCGCGCTGCGCCCCACGCTCCTCTGCGAGCGGCGAAGGCCAGAGCTCGCACACGCCTTGCCCCTCGAGCACGACGAAGTGCTCCTCCTCGGTCGAGTGCACGTGCGGCACCGAGCTGTGGTCGCCTTCCTTCAGGTTGAGCCAGTTGAGCCCGGCCTTCACAGACCCGGCGGTCCCCGCGAGCTCCTTCGACTGGAATGGGTCGTCGGGGAAGTCCGGGCAGTCATCGATGTTCAAGATGTTCTGAGGTCGCGGCGCGACGGTGGAGAAGTCGAGCGGAATCGCCTGCGCCTCGATGTCCCACGGGTCGTCGGTGCGGCCCTCGACCCACGGCCAGCCGATCCGCACGGCGCGCGAGCGCGGCAGCCAGCCGAACTCCACCGGGTGGCGCGTGCCCCACGCGAGCACGTCGAGGCCGTCATCGCCTGCACGGAGCGTGTGCTCCTCGTGGTCTGCAACGTGGACGATGCAGTCGCCGGCGCGCACTTCGTGCACCTGTTCGTCCTGCCACGACCAGCCGCTGCCGGAAAGCACGAAGAAGATCTCCTCGGATGTGCTGTGCGAGTGCGGCGGGGTCGAGAGCTTGCCCGGCGCGATCCGAATACGGCTCAGACCAACGGTGCGGCAGCCGGCCGCGTCACCGAGTCGCTGCCAAACCGCATCCATCTCGCCCTTCGCGCTGTGGTGGCTATCGACCTCATCCCAGTGCGCAACGCCCATCTCGCCCCTTTCGTCGATTCTCCTGCTCGAATCTACCGGGCGGTACTAACACGCTCTTCACGCGATGCTCGCTACGGTCCGAGTGCCACTGACCACTCCTTGAGGGGGTTTTTCTTCGTGCCCAGATGGATTCGCGCAGCCTGTGCCCTGCTCTTCGCCGCCGTCGTGCTGCCCGTCGCGGCCCAAGCGTCGGCGCGCATGCCGATCGGTTTCTACGACGACGCCAGCTTTCGGTGGTCGAGCGACCGCCTGACCAACCTGGCCGACGCAGCAGCGGCCGGCGCGACCGTCATCCACACGAACGCGAACTGGGCGACGATCGCTCCGACGCGTCCGGCGAACCCCGCGAGCGGCGACGATCCCGCGTACGTCCTGTCGGATCTCGACGAGCTCGTCGCCGCGGCGCCGCAGTACGGCCTCCGCGTGATGATCACGATCGTCGGCACGCCGAAGTGGGCGAACGGCGGCCAGTCGCCGAACCACATGCCGAAGCACTTGAGCGACCTGACGACGTTCGCGCACATGCTGGCGTCGCGATACAACGGCACCACCGGTCACGGCTCGGTGTCGCTGTGGTCGGTATGGAATGAGCCGAACCTGCAGCTCTTCCTCACGCCGCAGTTCAGCGGCAAGAAGATCGTGAGCCCGAGGCTCTACGCGTCGCTCTACAAGGCCGCGTACTCCGGCATCAAGGCCGGCAACCCGACCGCGCAGGTTGCGATCGGCGAGACCTCGCCGCAGGGTCGCGACAAGCCGACTGCGATCAAGGGCCAGGGGCAGTCGGTCGCACCGGGCACCTTCGCGAAAATGGTCGCCGCCACGAAGGGCCTGAAGTTCACGGCGTGGGCGCAGCATCCGTATCCGACCAGCACGGGCGGCAAGGCGCTCGGCAAGGCGCGCTATCCGAACGTCCCGCTGACGAACCTGCGGCTGTTCGAGCAGAACCTGACGAAGTTCTTCCACCGGCCGGTGCCGCTGTGGCTGACGGAGTACGGCCACGAGACGAAGCCCGCGGAGCCGCACGGCGTGACGTACGCGCAGCAGGCGCTCTATGCGAAGCAGGCGCTCGAGTACGCGAAGGCCGACCCGGACGTGCAGATGTTCGTCTGGTTCACGTTCCGCGACTCGACCGGCAACCCGTGGCAAAGCGGGCTCGAGCAGTCCTCCGGCCAGCACAAGCCGAGCTTCGCCGCGTTCACCTCGCTCGCCCGCGGCATCACCGGCGCGTATCAGGTCGTGCCGCGCGCGAAGACCCCGGTGGTGAAGCTCTACGTACCGATGATCTCGTACTACACGTCGACCGGAAGCATCGTCGGCATCACGTACACGATGCGCGACAAGCACGGGCGCGTGATCTCGATGGGCGAGCCGACGGGGACCATGGCGGCCGATCAATCGGTGACGTTCGTCCCGAACTTCATCGTGCGCAACGGCGACTGGTACACGGTGACCGCGACCGTCAACGACGCGAGCGGCCACACCGAGACCGTCGTCACCGAGCTCCAGGCGACCTCGAAGGCGACCCCAAAGAAGAAGTAGTCAGTCCTGGATCGACGCGGAGAGCTCGCGTGCCAACGCGCGGGCTCTCCGCTCATCCTGCGCAATGACAAGGCACGTGTCGTCGCCCGCAAGCGTGCCGACGACCTGCGGATGCTCGAGCCGGTCGATCGCGCGCGCGATCGCGGGCGCCGAGCCGATCTCCGCTTGGACGACGACGATGTTCTGCGCCGCAACCGCGCGCCGCCCGAATTGCGCGAGCAATCCATTCAGCGTGTCGCGCGGGTCGATCCGGCGCTCGCGACCCGGAACCACGTAGCGCACGCCGAACTGGTCGCGCACCTTCTCGAGCCCCAGCTCGCGAATGTCGCGGGACGCAGTCGCCTGCGTGACGCGGCAGCCGGCGGCGGCGAGCGCATCGACGAGCTCCTGCTGCGTTCCGACGCGCTTGCGCGTCACCACGCTCGCGATCAGCTTGTGGCGCTCGGCCTTGCCGAGAACGCGGGTCTCTTCAGAGCGCATGACGCGCAGCATGCACGTTTGACATGCGAGGCATGCGGCGATCAATCCCGCATGCTGCGCAAGTTCATGTGGTCCGGCCTCTACGCCGGGCTCGGCGCGGTTGCGACCATCGGGTCGCGCCGTCTCGCATCCAAGATCTGGCGGGTCGCCACCGGCGAAGAGCCGCCGACGAAGAAATGACCCGCGGCGACCAGGCACTCGAAACGGCCGCGGATCGCCTCGAGACGTTCGTCCAGAACGCCGAGCGCGAAGGCGGCGTGAAGGCAAAGGTCGGCGAGGCGCTCGCCGAGGATCCCGACTTCATCCGCCGCCTCAAGCCGAGCCTGATCAAGGCGCGCGCGAAGGGCGAGCAGCCGACGGAGCCGGTGCACACACGCTCGCTCTCCAAGCCGAAGCCGAAGGTCCAGGCGAAGGGCGGCCCGAGCCCCTGGCTTGTTCTGGGGGCCGCGTTCGCCGTGGGTATGCTCGCCGCGAAGGCACTCGACTGGAGAGGCCATGCCCACCCACGCTGGTGAACGCAACGGCGGCGTCGGCGCCGCAGCGAAGCAGGTCGCTGAGCACGCGAGCTCGATCGCGCGGCTCGAGCTTCAGCTCGCAGCGCTCGAGCTGAAGAAGAAAGGCATCGCGCTCGGGCTCGCCATCGGGCTCGGCCTCGGCGCGGCGCTCTTCGGGATGCTCACGCTCGTCTTCACGTTCTTGACTGTTGCCGCAGCGTTCGCGACGTTCCTCGCAACGTGGCTCGCGCTGCTGATCACGACGGCGATCCTCGGCGGCATCGCGACGATCCTCGGCTTGCTCGCGCTCGGCCGGCTGCGTAAAGGCACGCCGCCCGTGCCGCAGGAAGCGATTCGCGAGGCGAAGCTCACGACCGAGGCGATCAAGCAGTGACGACGGCAGAAGACCTCAAGCGCGAGATCGAAGCCGAGCGCGAGCAGCTCGCGGCGTCGGTCGAGCACCTGCGCGGCGAGCTCGGGGTCGCCGCCAAGATGAAGGCGAAGCTGCCGCTGCTCGCAGGCGGCGCGGTCGCCGCGGGCTTCGTGCTCTCGGGCGGGATCGGCGCGGGAATGCGTTTCCTCGCCCGCCGCAGCCGCGAGCTTTGAGCAAGCTCGACGAGACATACACGGCCTTCGAAGCTGTCGAAGAAGCGTTCCACCAGGCGCTCGACGAGCCGCTGGACGCGCAAGGGCTCGACGTGCTGTACGACCTGGTCGCCGCGATGCATCTGCCGCGCGGCGCGCGCGCGATCGACGTCGGCTGCGACGACGGCGCAGAGGCACGCGAGCTAGAGAGCCGCTTCGGCTTCGACGTGGTTGGCGTCGATCCGCTCGCCGAGCCGCCGTACGTCGTCGGCTTCATCGAGGACCTGCCCTTCCCCGACGAGAGCTTCGACCTCGTCTGGTGCCGCGACATGCTCTCGCATATCGCAGACCTGCCCCGTGCGTTCTCCGAGCTGCGCCGCGTGCTGCGGCCGAGCGGCCGAGCGATGGTCTACCTCATGCTCGCCACGAACCGGCTCGAGCCGCGCGAGGCGAGCGAGCTCTTCGGCCTGCTCGGCGTCGTCGGTGACGCGTTCGTCGCGGGCAACGTCGAAGCCGCGATGGCCGGCTTCCGCGTCGACCAGGTCGTCGAGATTGGCAGCCAGTGGGGCGAGGTCGACGACGGCCGCAAGCCGGGCCGGCGCCTGCTCTGGGCTGCGCGCTTGCGGCGCGATCCCGAGCGGTACATCGAGCGGTTCGGGCAATCGAACTACGACGTGATGCTCGGCGACTGCCTCTGGCATGTGTACGCGATGCTCGGCAAGCTCAGCCGCCGCGCGTACGTGCTCACAAAGGCGTGAGCGCCCCGGCGGGTGCCGGGGCGCTCACGGATGTCAGATGCGATCAGCGCTCGCGCGGCGCGCGAAGGCGCCGGCGAGGATCAGGCCGAGCGCGACAGCCGCGAAGATCCACAGCTGCAGCCCGGTGAACGGCAGCGTCGTGCCGCCGACCTTCTTGCTGAACCCGACCGTCGCGCCGAGGACGCCCGCCGACGCCTTCGGCGTCGCGGAGTGCAGCGGCGTGACCGCGCCGAGGACGCCGCCGGCCGCCGTCGGAGCAGCCGCTGCGGGAGCAGGAGCTGCCGCCGCCGGAGCGGGTGCTGCCGAGGCCGAAGCGGTCTGCGTCGACACGCTCGACACACTCGCGCTGGACGACGACTGCGTCGTCGTCGAGCAGGCAGTCGAACCGACAACCACCGTGTGAGTCACCGTGGACGACGGAAGGATGACGTCCGGGTGCTTGTCGCGGTAGTGCGCCGAGTGCGTGCTCGGATGGATGACCACAAACCGGCCGGAGCCCTTCGGGCCGATGAAGTGCTCGACCCCGCCGGACTGCGTCTCGGTCAGCGTCTTGGTCGCGGTGCACGGAGCAACCGACGCGGTGTGCTCTTCCGTCTTCTGCTCGGTCTGCTGCGCTGCCTGCGTCCCGGACGGCGCGCACTTCTTGCCCTTGGCCTTCAGTGCGTGCACGTCGACGTAGTGGCCGCCGCAGTTGTACTTGTGCGGCTGGCTGTTCCCCGGCCCGTAGAGGACGGCATCCGGATACCCGGCCGACGTCGCGATCTGGCCGGCGGTCTTGCCGTTCCCGTAGAGCTTCGTCTTGTCCGACGAGGCAGGTGCCGACGTCGGCTTGACGGAGTTCGTCTGGTTCGACGGCTTCACTCCCGCCGTGCTCTGGTGCTTCGTCGAGCCGGTGCTCGCCGCGCTGTGCTTGGTACGACCCGGTGCGTTCGCACTGTTCCCGTGCGTCGCCGGCGCGGTTGTGGCCGGCGCGGGCGCGGAGGTGTTGCTGCTCGGCGTCTGGCTCGAGCTCGCCGGCTGCGACGAGGAGTCCTGCTTCTGTTGCCCCGGCGCGTTGGCGCTGTTCCCGCCGTTGCCGTTGCCCGCAAGAGCGGTGCCCGCAAACGCGACGAGAGCGAGCGCGAAAGCGGCGTAAAGCACTGCCGCGAATCTGATCTTCATGTGCTCGTCTCCTACTTCGATGGCGTTGGACGCGCGGGCTCTAGGTAGCCCTTGCAAGCTGTAAACGTCCAATTTGCGAAGCTGGTTACGGGCATTTGTAAACGAAGAGCGCCCCGGCGTTGGCCGGGGCGCTCTTGCCGATCAGGTGTGTGGATCTAGCGTTCGGCGCTCGCGCGGCGCGCGCCGGCGCCGACGAGGATCAGTCCGAGCGCGACCGCCGTGAAGATCCACAGCGGCAGGCCGGTGAACGGCAGGTTCGTGCCGCCGACCTTCCTGCCGAGCCGGACCGTCGCGCCGAGCACGCCCGCGGACGCCTTCGGCTTGGTGGAGTGGAGCGGGGACACCGCGCCGAGGACACCGCCGGCAGCCGTCGGCGCGGCCGGGGCCGGAGCGGCGGGAGCTGCCGGAGCTGCAGCGGCGGGGGCCGCCGGAGCTGCGGAGGCCGGAGCCGCCGCGGCTGCGGGGGCGGACGCCGCCGGAGCGGCCGGAGCGGTCGGGCAACCACCGGCGGGCGCCGGGATGATGTCGCCCTTCGCGGCCGTATGGCCGTTCTTCAGCGCGTGCTTGTCGACCGTGATCTCGACGTACGGGTTCGACGCCGAACCGGTCTTGTGGCAGATCGTGACCTTGTGGTCCTCGTGCGACTTCGACTCGATCGTCTTGGTCGCGCCTTCCACCGCTGCGGTTGCACCGCAACCGTTGTGGAAGATCGCCTGGTTGGCGTCCGTCCAGATCTGCGAATAGGTCTGGCCGTTGTACGAGAACGGCGGCACGATGTCGCGCGCCTCTTCAGGCTGACCGTCGAGCTCGTGCTTGACGACTTCGCTCGCGCGCTTGGTCTCGAGCTTGCCGCTCGTGGCCGACTCCATGTCGCAGAACGTGACCGACGGGCCCGCCTGCTTGTCGTCGTGCTTCACCGGAGCCTGACCGCCCGGGCAGCCGCCCGCCGGGGCCGGAATGATGTCGCCCTTCGCGGTCGTATGCCCGTTCTTCAGGGCGCTCTTGTCGACGGTGATCTGCACGAACGGGTTCGTCGCCGAGCCCGTCTTGTGGCAGATCGTCACCTTCTGGTGATCTGACGCTTCCTGGGCCTGCTTCTGCGGGTGCGCGGCCTGCTGCCGGTCATGCTTGGCCTGCTCCTGCCGATCGTGCTGCTGTTTCTTCTGCTGCTGGGCAGCCTTCTTCTGCTGCTGATGCTGGTGCTTGTCGCCGCCGCCTGCGAGTGCGGTGCTGGCGAAGCCGGCCAGCGCAAGCATCAGCACGGCGTAGATACACGCCGTGAGACGAAGCTTCATGGAGGGTCTCCTCTGGGAGGTTGTCATGGCTGACACGGCTGTCGCCGGTTTACAAGCCGTAAACGTCCCAGTTGAAACTTAAGATACGGGCCGCTAGCCGCGCAACTCGGCCCCGAATTGCTGCTCGAGCGCCGCGACGATGGCGCCGCGGAGCCGCGCGGCGTCCTCGTCGGAGAGCGTCCGCTCGGGCGACTGGAAGGACACCGAGAACGCCACCGATTTCTTGCCCGGCGGCACTGGATCACCCCGGTAGACGTCGAAAACCCGCGCTTCGCGCAGCTCCTCCCCCGCCGCCGCCCGGGCGGCGGCCACGATTGCGCCCGCCTCGACGTCCTCGGGCACAACCACCGCGATGTCCTGACGCAGCGCGGGATAGGTGATCACGTCCTGGTAGCGGACAGTCGAACCGCCGCCCAGTGCGCCGAGGTCGAGCTCGAACCCGGCCCAGGCGCCTTCGAGCTGCCGGGGATGGAGCTCGCCAAGGACGCCGGCGCTCGTGCGCGCGCACTTGCCCGGGTGGAACAGCGGGTCCTCGGCGCGCTCGAAGCTCGGCTCGAGATGCAGCGCCTCGTACAGCGCCTCGACGATGCCCTTGCCGTGCTCAAAGCCGCCCTCGGCCACACCGGCGACGTAGAGGTGCTCGTCGGGCAGGTCACCGTCGGGCCGATAGACGCGCGCGATCTCGAAGATCGCGATGTCGGCGTTGCCGGCGTCGACGTTGCGTTCGGCGCACTCGATGAGGCTCGGCAGCAGGCGCGTGCGCAGCGCGGTCAGCTCGACGCTGATCGGCTCGGGCAGCTTCCAGGTTGTGTCGTCGTCCGGGCGGAGGCTCGCCGTGTACTCCTCGGCGAAGCCGAGCCCGACGAGCGCATCCTCGACGCGGCGGCGCAACTGCTGCGCGGGCGTCAGCGTGCCGAACATCGCGCGGCGCAACGGCAGCGTGAACGGCACGTCGTCGAGGCGGAAGCGCGCAACTTCTTCGACGACGTCGATCTCGCGCGTCACGTCGCGCGCACGCCACGTCGGGACGACGACGTCGTCGCCGTTCCGTTCGAAGCCGAGGCGGTCGAGGATCGCGTGCTGCTCTGCTGCGGGCGTCTCGATGCCGATCACCTCGTCGGCGCGCG
>Ga0157369_10010407_pt1 | contig 10601 bp, 7 predicted proteins | sample C25metaG_FD_113461 | JGI IMG/M metagenome (GOLD analysis project Ga0157369, IMG submission 113461) | Corn rhizosphere microbial communities from Kellogg Biological Station, Michigan, USA - C2-5 metaG | ecosystem: Host-associated > Plants > Roots > Rhizosphere > Soil | place: USA: Michigan...
AAAAAACGATCATCTTTCAAAACAACTTGAAGAAGTTTATGAACGGGAACAAGAGATGGATATTGGTTTTGTAAAAGAAGAAATTCAACAACTTTTAAAAGGAATTGAAGAGGGCGCAGAACGAACTGCAGAAATAGTAAGAGGTTTAAAAACATTCAGTCGTCTTGATGAAAGCGAATTAAAAAAAGCAAATGTGCATGAGGGTATTGAATCAACGCTTGTACTTCTTCGTAACTCAACGCCGCCGTATATTAAGATAGAAAAAAGTTTTCATGCCGATGGTGAAATTGAATGTTTTCCGGGTAAATTAAACCAGGTATTTATGAATATTCTCAACAATGGTATTCAGGCAATTGCTCAAAAAAAACAAATTGCACCAGAAGAATTTATTACTATAAGTACATGCGATACCCCTGATGGTTTTATGAAAATAAGTCTTAAAGATACAGGCATGGGGATGACGGAAGAAGTAAAGCATCGCATTTATGAACCATTTTTTACAACAAAGGAAGTTGGCGAAGGCACCGGCTTAGGCATGTCAATAGTATTCAAAATAATTGCGGAGCACAACGGAAAAATCGAAATAAACTCTCAGCCGGGAAAAGGTGCTGAATTTATCATAACTTTACCTCACATACATCCTGAATCATAGATCCCATGAGACCCGACGAGAAAATTGCAGTATTGTACATTGATGATGAAAGCAATAATCTTTTATCCTTCCAGGCTTCATTCCGGCGGAGATACAAAATATTTACCGCAACATCTGCAGCTGAAGGAATGGGAATTTTAAACGAAAATGATGTGCATGTAATTATTGCCGATCAGCGTATGCCTCAGTCAACAGGTGTAGAATTTTTCCACGTCGTAACAAAGGCCTTTCCCAAACCAATAAGAATATTGCTGACAGGCTACACAGATGTGGAAGCGATTATTGATGCTATAAATCAGGGAGAGATTTACCGTTACATAAAAAAGCCATGGGATGAACTTGAATTGCAAACTGCAATTCAAAATGCTTACGAGATATACATCACCCGTGATAAGCTCGAGAGGAAGATCAGCGAACTGCAAAAGGCAAATGATGAATTAAACCGTTTTATTTACAGCACTTCTCATGACCTTCGCTCCCCTCTTGCTTCTGTTATGGGCATTCTGAATCTTGCACAAATGGAAAATTCAGTGCAGGATCCTAACGGCTATCTTGGAATGATTGAGTTATGTGTGAACAAAATGGATACCTTCATTCAAAAAATAATTGAATATTATAAAAGCATTCGTGTAGAAGATGAATACAACAAAATAGATTTCCAGGTAGTGCTTGATGAAAGCATCCGTTTATTTAAAATGCAAAAACCGGACATCGAGTATATCGTTAATGTAGATCAGCCGGTAGATTTTATAAACGATTCCTTCCGTCTTTCTGTTATAATAGATAATCTCATTTCAAACGCGGTGAAATACCAAAAGCCCCAGGAAGCCAATCAGCGTATAGAGATTACGGTTAAAACAACAAAAGAAAAAGCGATCATTAAAATAGAAGACAACGGCATCGGCATTATCGATCAGCACCTCAACAATATTTTCAAAATGTTTTTCCGTAGTACCAATTCCGTTAACGGTCTTGGCATTGGCCTCTACATCGTAAAGGAAGCGCTGCACCGTCTTGGCGGCGATATTTCCGTTCATTCAGAGTACGGTCACGGCACCTCTTTCACGCTTGATATTCCAAACTATCTCAATAATTCTGAAAAAAATAAAGCTGCTTCTCCGCAATTGGCGGGATAATACATTTCTTTAAAGTTTTTTTGTTGCCGGCTACAGTAATTTCTGTTAAGCTTTGCTTGTGTCATTTTTCAAAGGAGTCCCTTTGAACACTTCAAACATTCTGAACGCTATTCATTTTGAAAATTTGGAATTGGGAAATTTTTAAATTAATTGTTCAATCCCCCATTTTCCTCATTCCAATTTGGCAACGTATTTAAAGGAGTAGTGTTGTTGTTACTTATCTCAATGGCGTAAGTGCTTTCTCCATTTGTTACAACAAGAAAGGCAACTTTTAAACTTATGTTATAACGAAGCACTTGTTCAATTACCGCATTGTTCAACTGTACAGCTTGTTCTTTGCATTCGATGATCATCCACGGCTGATGTTTTTTGTAAACAACAATATCACAACGCTTTTTTAATTCACCAAGTTTAATTTCTTTTTCAATTGCAATTATTGATGAAGGATATTTTTTTACCTGCAAAAGATATTGAATAAAATTTTGCCGCACCCATTCTTCCGGCGTGAGCACAATCCATTTTTTTCTTATCTCATCAAAAATTAAATGCAGATTATTTTCTTCTTTTATTCTGAAAGGATGGTGAGGATATTCAATATACAACATAAGCAAATGTATTATTGAATATGTCAAAATAAAAACCCCGCTCATTTCTGAACGGGGCTGCAACAATATAAGTTGAATTCTATTTTTCAAAAAATAATTTCAATATTGCCAGCAAACCACCAAGTATTGTTATAACTGAACCTACCCAAAAAATAAAACTCCATTTAATTAATTCAGATTTTGTCGATTCAATTCTTGCGACAAGCTCCACTTTATCATCCTTTGTCATGAATACATCTTTCTTTTGCGTTATTTTTTCCTCTGATTTTGATTTGAAAAATTCAATAACCTTGGCTGCTTCTTTTTCAGAAAACCGATTTTTGAAAATCTCATATACTTCCAATTCTAAAGAGAACATGCAATTGTATTTTTTTCAAATATAACAAAAACCCCGCTCATCGCTGAACGAGGCTTCTATCATTCAAATCAGTATAATCACTGGTTACTCTTCTACCTTCACTTTTCCTTTCTGCTTTGCTATCACTTCTTCAGCAATATTATTCGGCGCAGGCGCATAGTGCGAGAACTCCATCGTTGAAGTTGCACGACCACTGGAAAGCGAACGCAACTGTGTAACATAACCAAACATTTCACTCAACGGAACTTTTGCTTTTATCACTTGGGCATTACCGCGACTGTCCATACCTTCGAGCATACCACGACGGCGGTTCAGATCTCCGGTAACATCACCCATGTATTGATCAGGTGTAACAACTTCCACTTTCATGATCGGCTCAAGCAACACCGGTTTTGCTTTCTTCGCAGCTTCACGAAAGCCTGCTTTAGCACATAATTCAAAGCTCATGGAATCTGAGTCAACCTGGTGAAAGCTTCCATCGAACACACGCACTTTTAAATTGTCAACAGGATAACTTGCAAGCACACCGGTCGTCATTGCCTGCTGAAAACCTTTTTGAATTGCCGGAACAAATTCACGTGGAATTGAACCACCAAAAAGATCGTTTACAAATTGAAAATGATCGGTTGGATTTTCAGTTAAAAACTCTTTATCGGCGGGTCCAAGATCAAACATAATATCAGCGAATTTACCGCGACCACCGGTTTGTTTCTTCAACACTTCACGATGCTCAATTGTTTTTGTGAATGCTTCTTTGTATGCCACCTGCGGATTACCCTGGTTGATCTCCACTTTGAATTCGCGTTTCATACGATCAACGATGATCTCAAGATGCAACTCACCCATACCACTCAAAATCGTTTGACCGGTATCTTCATCTGTCTTTACACGCAACGTAGGGTCTTCTTCAACAAGCTTGGCAATTGCCATACCCATTTTATCAACATCAGCTTGTGTTTTAGGTTCAATCGCAACAGAGATCACAGGCTCGGGAATGAACATGTTTTCAAGAACGATAGGATGATTTTCATCGCACAGCGTATCACCTGTTTTTATTTCTTTGAAACCAACAGCAGCACCGATATCACCGGCTTCAATAAAAGGAATCGGGTTTTGCTTGTTGGCAAACATTTGCATGATACGGGATATACGCTCATTCTTTCCGCTGCGCATATTCTTTACATAAGAACCTGCCTCAAGACGACCTGAATAACAGCGGAAGAACGCGAGACGACCAACAAACGGGTCAGTCATAATTTTGAAAGCCAATGCAGAAAAAGGTTCTTTCGCATCGGGCTTGCGTGAGATTTCATTTCCTGTATCAGGATCAACACCTTTGATTGCTTCAATGTCTGCAGGACTTGGTAAGTAACGAACCACACAGTCAAGCAAAGTTTGAACACCTTTATTTTTAAATGCGCTACCACAAATCATTGGAACAATCGTCATATCAATTGTTGCCTTGCGAACAGCAGCGTGAATTTCATCTTCAGATATGGAGTTTGGATCATCAAAGAATTTCTCCATCAATGTATCATCATATTCAGCAACGGCTTCAACAAGCTGACCTCTCCAGTATTCTACTTCTTCCTTCATGTCATCAGGAACGGGAATTTCTGCGTAAGTGCTTCCTTGTGTTGCGTCATCCCAAATAATACCTTTCATGGTGATTAAATCAACAACGCCTTTGAAGTTATCTTCGGCACCAATGGGTAACTGAAGCGGAACTGATTTTGCTCCGAGCATTTCGCGAACCTGTTTAACCACCATCAGGAAGTCAGCACCGGCGCGGTCCATTTTATTTACAAAACCGATACGCGGAACACCGTAACGGTTTGCCTGGCGCCATACAGTTTCACTCTGCGGCTCTACACCGTCAACAGAGCTGAACAATGCAACCAAACCATCCAGCACACGCATACTGCGCTCTACTTCCACAGTAAAGTCAACGTGTCCCGGAGTATCAATAATGTTGAATTTATATTTTTTGGTATCGGCTAAGGCTTTGCCTTGCGTGGTAGGAAAATTCCAGTAGCAGGTAACCGCAGCAGAAGTAATGGTAATACCACGTTCTTTTTCCTGTTCCATCCAGTCGGTCGTCGCCGCTCCTTCGTGCACTTCACCAATTTTGTGGCTCATACCCGTGTAATACAAGATGCGCTCTGTACAAGTGGTTTTACCCGCATCAATGTGCGCTGCAATACCAAAGTTTCTTTGAAATCGTAAGTCTGCCATGACTCTATAGTTGTATTTAATTTTTCTTTTTGTTGACCAACTTCTTTGCTGCTATTAAGCGTCTGTTGTGTCACTCACTTCAACGTTCTGAACGCCATTCAACACAACAGAAAAAGTCGGTCAATTTTTTGGAGCGGCAAAGGTAAGAGAAATCGAGGGAAATAAAGGAATTAAAGTAAACTTAACAGCGAAGTTTATTAAATCATTTAGGGATTTGAATTTATCTTATTCCTTTTTGAAACCTGTTGAAACGTTGTAAATAACCAAAATAATTTTGATTCAGATAAATGCTTAAAGCATCAAAAGCTTTTCTCAATAATGTCATTAATTATCGAGCAGGTAAAACTTAACCGTAACAATTGAATCATCAGAAGGTTTTTTATTATTGCAGAGCTTCTATTTTTTCCTCGCCGACAATATGAAAATTAATTCCTTCCAGTACTCCTTTAGCGAGCGGATTTTTTGTAAAATAAATGGAATGATTCTTTCTTAGATTTTCTAATTCGTCGCTGTAGTTAGCTACAACAATAGCTTTTGTATTTCCACTTAACATATCTATATCATTTCCGCTGTTGCCGGCTGTAATAAATTGTTCCAGTGGTTTTTTCCATTTGTAGCTCAGATAGCGAACAGCGCTTCCTTTGCTGGCACGCACCGGCAGCAGATCAAGAAACTTATTTTCAGTAAGCAAAACTTTCGCTCTTAATTTATGATCATCAAGATATTTGTAAAGATCAGCCAAAGCATCCTCATCAAAATTTTCATCTACATAATAACTCAATTTAAAAGCCCATTGCGCTGCTTCTTCCTGTAAGCGAATACCCGGAAATTTAGACAATGCCCGCTGCAATTCACTTCTTTTCCATTGATAATTAATATGGCTTTCCCAACCTTTGTCTGAAATAAATTGATCGGTATAGTAAATTTCCGAACCTGCAGAGCATATTAATATATCAGGTGACGGAAGATTGTATTCTTTCAAAGCTTGCTGCGTAATATACTTGTTTCTTCCCGTTGCTAAACCAAACGCCACCTTATCACTGTTGCTTGTTATCCATTCTGCAAATTCTTTAAGACCATATGCATCTTTGCCTTCTACAAGTGTGCCATCAAGATCTGAAATAATAAAAAGTTTTGCCTGCGATAGTTTTTTACCGTAAGCAGTTTTATGAACAGATGAAGAAGTATTTTTCTCTCTTTCTTTAATAATATTACCGATGATCTGAACATATTTTTCTGCAAAGGCAGACCATGAATAAAATTGGCTGGTTGCCAATATTCCGTTGGCAGAATATTTATTCCATAATCCCTCATCTGAAATAACTTTTTTTAGCGCGTCAGCAATTGCTACCGGATTTTCAACATCAGTTAAAATTCCATTATCACCTTGTTCAAGAATTTCTTTAGGACCTCCAGTAGGAGACGCAATTACGGGCAAACCGCAAGAAGCTGCTTCAACTATTGTTAATCCAAAATTTTCTCCAGATGTTGCATTTACAAAAACACCTTTTTTTCTTGCGGCGATACGATATATTTCAGGAACATCTAATTTGGGATCGTTCTTTTTAGGTATCGCCATCTTACCATACAAATCGTATTTATCTAACAACAATAGCAGGTTAGTCAGGATATCCTGTTCTTCTGCGGGCATTTGAGTTATATCTTTTCTTACACCTGCAAATATGGCAAGGTTTGCCATAGCCTGCAGTTCTTTGTCTTGTCCGTATGCCTGGATAATAGTTTCAAAATTTTTTCTTCTGTCAGCTCGCCCTATTGATAGAATTAAAGGTTTTGATGGATTGAATAAGAAACGTTCAATGTCAGCATTAACTCTGTAGAATGCCTGTTCCTGCTCCAAAGACATTTTAAAGCCGGGCATATCCATTCTGTAAAAAGGATAATATATTTCGGAATTTATGCCGGGAGAGATTACTTCAAACCGGGCATGCTTTACGTTGTTGTATAGATCGTATTGACTTTCTATTATGTATTGTGTACTTACAACAAATGCATCGGCTTTTTGAAGCACATTCTCTTCCACTTCAATGCGCCGATCCATATTAAACTTCTCATTTATTTTTTCAGGAGTTAACCCTTCCTGCAACAAAATATTTTTCTTATTTCTGCCAAGTGAATGACCCGTAGCGATAAAAGGAATACCAAAAATTTCACTTATTTGTCCTGCCAGGTACATGCCGTCCGCATAATGCCCGTGAACAATATCAGGAAAATCTCCCTCTTCATCAATAAAACGTATTGTTTTGTCCACAAACTCATCGAGATAATCCCACAAAGTTTCTTTCTGCCTGTAGATTTGTCCACCACAGGATATGCGTACGATCCGTGCTTTCTCATTCACGATTTCAATTTCTTTTTCGTAAGCAGGGGATACACGTTTATCAATAATTCTTCTTGTAAAGAGATCCACTTTGCGAACCTGCGGATGCAGAGAAAGATTTTCAAGCATTTCCAGTACATATTTTACTTGTCCGCCCGTATCCTTATCTCTGCCGATTTCCGGTTCATTACATCTTATTAAACCATGCGGGCTGTATAATTGTATGTAGTATTGTTTCATCTGTTAGCATTTTAAAATTCTGCAAATTTACCAAATTAACTGCGGGCAGCCGAATATAAGCGGATATTTGCACGTTTCGTTAACCTATAATTAAGAATTATTATGTACTCCGGTTCAGGATTTAGCGATTGGGAGATAGGAGATATTACTGTTATTATTCATGAAGATGTTTACCATTTGTTTCATCTTATCATTCCCAATCATGATTATATAGCGCATGCAGTTTCAACAGATGGTATTTCATGGAAAAGAGTGAACAACGCTTTATTTGTGGGTAATCCCGGAGAATGGGACGATGATATGCTATGGACCATGCATGTAGTAAAAGTTAACGGTAAATTCGAAATGTACTATACAGGTTTACAAAGAAAAGACAGAGGAGTCATTTCAAGGATAGGATATGCGGAATCAACGGATCTTATCAACTGGAAAAAGTATGGAAAAAATATTTACCCGATTGAACCGAAAGGCATTTACTACGAAACGTCTCAAACCAATCCCAGAACATGGTTAAGCTTTCGTGATCCATTTCGTTTTGAATATAAAGGAGAAATATATCTTTTATTAGCATCAAGAACTATCACAGGTCCTATATCCCGCCGGGGTTGTGTTGGGTTAGTAAAAATAACTAATGATGTTGTAGAATTGATGCCGCCTCTATTATATCCAAGAATGTATGATGATATAGAATGCCCTTGTGTTTTTGAGTTAAACGGGCGCTTTTATCTGTTAGGATCAATAAGAGAAGATATCAAAGTACGGTATTGGTTTGCACCGGATTTTTTTGGAGAATATCATTCGTTTCATGCAGACGTTTTGCTGCCGCAGGGAAATTATGCAGCACGCACAGAATGGGATGGAACTCATTTGCTCGTTTATAATTTTTTCTATGCTTTTGGAAAAATTGATGCCCTTCGTGTACTTCCTCCTCCAAAACAATTAGACACAGATGAAAAGGGAAAATTGCTTTTGAAAAGTTATTATCGGTGGGATATGATGGCGACAAAAAAAATACCACAACAATATTTTGGTATAGTAAGCAGTGTTCTTGGCAACCCTACTGCCTTTTGTAACATAGAAGCGGAAAAATGGTTGTGTGGTTCGAGAAGCGGTTATGAATTATTCTGTTTTCAAAAACCTTCAGACAGTTTTATTTGGGAAGGATTGCTCACTGTAGAAGGGATGGGAAAATTCGGACTTGTGAGTGATATAGATAAGGATGGTAACGGTTATTTTATTTCTTTCGACATTGTTAACGGGCTTGTTAATATAAGATCATGGGGATTTAATCCCCTTAACAGCCGACAAAATTTTATTTTTAGTGATATACAATCTTCAGTATTTAACGTTAATGAAAATAAGGCTTTTTATTTTCGGTTAATTCGCTATGGAAATTATATAGAATTATCTGTTGACGGAATTGTAAAACTTACTTTAATGGATTATACTTTTTCCAGTATGGGAGTCGGTTTATATTCCGCATCCTCTGTTATTTCATTGCAGCAGTCTTGTATAAAAATTTTGCCAAATCCAAGAAGCGAATATGCGAGCCAGGAGGAAGCACAAAAGTTTACTGAATAATAAAAGTGCACATTACAGAAGTAGTGATCTTGCTGATCATTTAAAGAAAATATATCCGATGATAATTGCGGCGATCACTCCAATAAAATCTGCGGCAATGCCAGCCCAGACAGAGTAACGAACTTTTTTTATTCCAACACTTCCAAAGTACAAGGCAAGAATATAAAACGTCGTGTCAGCAGACCCTTGAAATGTGCACGCAAGTTTCCCCACAAAACTATCAGGTCCGTAAGTTTTCATGGCATCGATCATTAAACCTCTTGCGCCGCTTCCGCTAAATGGTTTCATAATAGCGGTTGGCAATGCAGGAACAAAATCTGTATTAATACCTGCTAAATGAATTAAATAACTTATACCATTAGTCAAATAATCTAAAGCACCGCTATCCCTGAAAACACGAATGGCAACAAGTAATCCAACGAGGTAAGGAATAATTTTCAATACCACATTAAAGCCATCTTTCGCACCTTCAATAAAAGCATCAAACACAGAAACTCTTTTCCAAACACCAGCCATGATTATAGCAACGATGATGATAAGCAAAACAAGATTTCCTGTTACTGTACTAAAAGTATTTTTTGTTTCAGAACTCATATAAGAAACGCCAATTAAAAGAGCAGCAATGATAGCAGTGATACCAAGAATCCATGCAGATAAAACAAAATCCCATTTCAATTTTTGTTTGATTGCAACAATGATGATCGCAGCAAGTGTTGTTATCACTGTTCCTGCAACGCATGGAATAAAAACGCTTGTTGCATCTGTTGAACCAACCGCCAAACGATAAGTAAAAATGGAAAGCGGGATCAAAACAAGTCCGCTTGTATGCAACACAAGAAACATAATTTGTGCATTGCTTGCAGTTTCTTTGTCAGGATTTATATCCTGCAAACTTTGCATGGCTTTTAAACCAAAAGGCGTTGCTGCATTGTCAAGCCCAAGCATGTTAGCGCTAAAGTTCATCACCATCTCCCCCATCGCAGGATGACCATCCGGTACTTCAGGAAATAATCGCTTCATAAAAGGATTCAGTTTTCTTGCAAGCCAGTTGATCGCACCTGCTTTTTCTGCAATATTCATCAACCCGAGAAAAAATATCATTGTACCTGCAAGCGGAAAAGCAACATCAAGGACAGAAGATTTTGCAGAGTCGAAAATGCCATCAACCAAAGTTTTGAAAATAGTCGTATCGTTTAAGAAGATAGATTTGATCAATGCAATAATAAAAGCAATAACGATAAATGCGATCCAGACAATGTTTAAAGCCATGCGAGCTTGTTTAGTGATTTGCTAATGTAAATTAAACTTTCAATTTGTTTTATGAACGTTACTTTTGCGCCTCGAAAAATAGTTTGAATGTTTGAATGTTTGAATGTTTGAATGTTTGAATGTTTGAATGTTTGAATGTTTGAATGTTTGAATGTTTGAATGTTTGAATGTTTGAATGTTTGAATGT
>Ga0157369_10010408_pt1 | contig 10601 bp, 9 predicted proteins | sample C25metaG_FD_113461 | JGI IMG/M metagenome (GOLD analysis project Ga0157369, IMG submission 113461) | Corn rhizosphere microbial communities from Kellogg Biological Station, Michigan, USA - C2-5 metaG | ecosystem: Host-associated > Plants > Roots > Rhizosphere > Soil | place: USA: Michigan...
CGGATCGGCTGTCGATTCCGGGGGGTATTTGTGGAATTGCCGCTACGGAGGCGGGTGCATTGTGCGAATTGCCCCGGACGGCACAGTCGCGGATGTCATCGATACGCCAGTAGTGAATCCGACGACCTGCGCGTTCGGAGGTCCCGATTTGAAGACCTTGTACTTCACGTCCGCCGGCGAACGAGGTTCGGGTGAAGAGACCATCGAAGGCGCGCTCTTCTCAATGCAGGTCGAGACTCCGGGATTGCTCAGCACACCATTTCGGCTATAAGCGAACAGGCAGCTGCGCCAGCAGTCCTCCATCGACGCGATATCAAAACACCGCGTTTATTGTTAAACTCTGCGTGTCCAGGACACAGGTACGGCTCGCGATTTCGAGCGGGACGCTGGGGCGTTATCTGATGGCGCAGGCGGGAAATGTGGTCGCAGGCCGGTTCGCGGAACTGGTTCGTCTATATAAGGCTCCGCCGGCACATGCACTCAGCGAGGATTTCTACGAGACCGACGCAAAACGCGGGTTCGCGCGTGGATTATCTTGCACGGGAGAGCTGCGAGTTATTAGTCGTGTCTTAAGCCGCATCATTCTGCCTGGCCTGCACCGTGGTGCCGTAATCGAGTTTGGCATACCAGTCGCCGCGGCCTTGCAGAGTCAGGTCCATGAAATGCCAATGGGAGAGAGCAGGGCGATACCGCGCTGCTGGATGTCTGGTGCCATCCGAGGATGCGCAGTATAGAAATGGCGCAGGGTGTCATCCGCGTCGCGGGTGAAAACGGAAACGGCGGAGTCCTGATGTACTTCGCGGTCCTCGCTGCCTAGGTCGTACTTGAAAGTGCTGTTGCCGGCGCTGAGGAGGCGCAGCCTGTCCTAGCCACGCGTCCTTGCGTGCGCTCGCATAGTGGTGACATAGCGGCAGCGACGACGGCAAAGTCAAGATTCTGAGCAAAATGATGGGCTACGCCGTTGGCGCCGTCGGGCAAGCCTTGGTCTGCCGCTTTCCGTACATCAAGTGATAGATGACGAGCGAGCGATTCGGCTTGGTGAAGAGTTCGCTAAGGGTGATGAAGCCGGCGAGTACTCCATCACAGGACAGGACGGGAAGATGTATGGCTTACGGAGCACCTCCGTGAACCTCTCGAAGCATCTCGGTCACACGGTCACCGTAACCGGCACCATGAAGCCGGAATCGGAGGAGAACGAGGCCAAGGGACACGCACGCAATGAAAAGAAAGAGGCCAAAGAAGCTGGCGATATCCGTGTAACCAGTCTGAAAATGATCAGCGAAACTTGCCAGTAACACGTCGTCCGTGTTCGAGAGTGCTAAGTAGGATATGTCGACGGAACCGACGTCCTAAACGCGAATTCCATTACAAGTATTTGATAATAAAATGATTTGGAGGCGGCGGGAGTCGAACCCGCGTCCGAAAAAACTTACAACAGAGAGCCTTCATGCTTTTTCCGGTTCATTTTGTCTCGTCATCGACGCTTAGAACGGACGAAGATGCGACGACGACCAGTCTGATCGATCTCGCCGGACCCGCTCAGACGGTGCAGGGACGGCCAGCCTACTGTGCGACGGTCGGTACGGGCCCGCAGGCGAAGCCCGAGCGACCGGCAGCTTAGTTAATTAAGCTGCGAGTGCGAATTGAGGTTCGGCACTTATAGTTTTGTGAGCGATTACGGGTGTCCACACCCCGGCATGCCTCTCTGCCACAAGCAATCCCGTCGAAGCCGTGACGCCCCCATGTGGAGCCGGCGCCAACATTGCGTTGGGCGCTGCAAAGAACTACTTCCATTATACTGTGCCGCGTCTGGGCGTACCTTTATGACCGCGCTGGGATTACGCAAAGACCAGCATGATTGCGCCGACGGCGATCAGAGACACGCCGCCGATCTTCAGGGGCGACATATGCTCATCCAGAAAGAGCCATGCTCCCAGAACAACAAGCACGACGCTTAGCTTATCGATGGGCGCCACGCTCGATGCGGGACCTAGCTGAAGCGCCCTGAAGTAGCACAGCCACGACAGGCCGGTACAGATTCCGGAGAGTACGAGAAAGATCCAGCTTCGCCGGCCAATCTGTAGAATTGCGCCGTGTTTTTCGAGCGCAATGGCGATGGCCCAGGTAAAGACCAGGACTACAGTCGTCCGAACGGCCGTTGCGAGGTTGGAGTCGATGCCCTCGACCCCGACCTTGGCCAGCAGGGCAGTGGCGGCTGCGAAGGTGGCGGAGAGGAGCGCCCAGAATACCCAGGTCATACGGTTGAGGATACCTGAGCGGCCCGATATGAAAAGATACTCGATTTGGCTTCGGCTGAAGTTGTGTCCTTGCGCGAGAGGAACTGTGCCCAATCATGCGATGAGACTGCACGAATGGGACACCCGGCTTTCAGTCTGTGTGAGAACCGGAGTTTATAGGGCGGGCCTTCAGAGGATGCTGAAAAAGTGCCAGTTTTTAGCTATTGCTTTAGACTCCTTTTTCCGCATTCTCTGGAAGCCGCCCCATCTGACTGCCACATCCGCTCTATGGGATGTAATACCTCATACCCGTCCATACCATATTGTTGTCGGCCTTGGGAGCGCCGCCAACCCCAATCCACGTCTTCTTGTTCAGATAGCTGTACACCACCTGATACTGGAGCTTCCCGTACTTCGGGCTGCTATAGATGCGGTAGGTAAATCCGCCCGTGCCCTCGAATACGCCGCGCGTCAGCGCACCGCACGACCCCGCGGGCGACGTTCCGCCCGCACCGGGCAGCCCCTCCGTAAAGCAGCCCGCATTGTTCTGCGTCAGAGGAGCATAGCCAACCTGCTGCCCCTTTGCGTTCATATACAGCGTCCGCTGCACATACTCGCCGCCGTAGTAGCCGAACACGTCCAGCTTCGCCGTCGGGTGCAGTTCCAGCGAGAACAGCCCCTGATACGCCCGCAGCGGTTCCAGCGTGCCATTCGGATGCACAGTCACATCCGAAAGCCCTGAAGTCCCATACCGCCCAACTCCATCGCCGCCCAGGAAGTGCAGACCCACGTCCGCGTACTTCGTCGCCTTCACGCGGCCATTGGCAAAGAACCCGCCGCCCATCTTCGTGTCGTTCACTGCGCCCGCCGATGAGGCCGGGGTCGCTGTAGCGTTCGGGTAGTACCGATCGCGGAACCACCGCGCCAGTCCGCCAACCTCAAAGTGTCCAATCTTCGGGTCGAATGCCGCCTTCACAATGATGTCCGGAGCAACGTTATTCGTATAGGTCGTCGTTGCGTTGTAGAGGCCGCCGTTGTTGCCGGTCCCGCCGAAGAAGTAGTTCGACGGCCCATTCGCGCCGCCATTGTTGAACCCGACCGTCTGGCCATTTTCGAGCGACAACGCCAGAGTCGTCACGCCAAGCTTCTGTTGGAAGCGAATCGCCGGCAGCCGCAGCCAGCTAAAGCCGACGTGGTACTGCGAATCGACCGTCATCGGCAGGTTCTCCGTGCGATTGTCCGTGCCCTTCTTCGTCTCCGTCACCAGCGACCACATCTGTCCGGCCGTCACGGCAAACCCGCTCTTCGTCGCCGCCTGGCCCCATATCTGCCTCTGACGCAGCGTATAGCTGTTGCTCTGGTTGTCATTGCTCGTCGTGCCGCTCGAAAGAAAATCCGCCTCGACATAACCCGACAGCTTCAACCCGCCCGTATTGCCCTCGAACAAGCCTCCAACGCGGCTCTGCCGTCCGGTAAAGTTAAACTCGCTCACGTGAGCGTTGCCCGCATTCGCAAATGGCGTGCTCGTAAACGGCGTATTGATGTCAGAATTCAACGCCCGCTGCCGCCACACTGTTTCAAACGCAAAGAATGCAACCGGCGTAATCGTCACGCCCCGGTAGCGCAGCGACATCGGCGAATCGACCGCCTCCACAACCTGCTTCTTCGTCTCGGCGACCATCTTCACCAGACCGGCGTTCGTCTCCTTCAGGTCCGTCACTGACTTGCTCAGATCGCTCACCACCTGCGTGTTCTCCGTTAAGCTCGAGCTCACACTCTCGGCCTTCGCCGTGGCCGTAGCTGCCGCAGCCTCTGCTCCCTGCGCAGACCGCTGGGTCTCATGCAGCTTCGCATCCTTCTCGGCGTTCTCCTGCTTCAGCGCGTCGATCTCGGCCTGCTGCTTCTCCAGCATCTCGCGCAGGTCCCGTAACTCCTGCTCTGTCGCGCTCCCGGCTGTAGCCCTCTTCTTCACCACAGTCTTCTTATGTGCCGCACCGTTCGACTGCGCCTGCACTGCAACCGTGCCCAGTGCCAGCATCGCCACCATAGCCGCTCGTACTTGCTTCTTCATGAAACCTCGCAGAATTTAGTAAAGGCCCAAGGACAATCAAGAAAGCCGTTTCAGGCCGCAAGGCCCGGCAAACTCTCCCCTTTTGCTCTTTCCACCATCCTGCGCCATGAATGTTAAAAGAACAATAGTTTACAATCTATTCATCAAAATTTAACCCCCTGTTCACAGACATCTCCACCAAAACCCCCTCTCCCTGCCATAACTTATGGATTCCCCATCCACCCTCCTCTCATTTAGGGTTATCTGCATGTCCAGTTACCGCTGCCGCCTCGGCGCACTCGCGCTCGCTCTCTCTGCCTTTGCCTCAGCTCAGAACCCGCTTCACCTCATCCCAGTCCCGCGCGAAGTCCGCCCCGCCCCCGACCAGTCCCTCGCCTCCGGCATCGCCGTCACCTGCGCCGCGCCCTGCGACGCCGATGACACCTTCGCTACCCAGGACCTCAAAGACTTCCTCGCCGTCCGCGGCATCGCCGTCTCGGACTCCGCACCCGTTCACATCCTCATCACCCGCTACGGCTCCTCGCTCTCGAAATCCATCTACCACGACGCCCTGCCCGCCGGAGCCTCAGCCGAGCCTACTGCCGAGATCAAGCCCGAAGGCTACGCCATCATTCCCGACAAAAAAGGCCTGGCCCTCACCGGCTTCACCGCCTCCGGCATCTTCTACGCCATCCAGACCGTCAAGCAGCTCATCGCCGGCAACGGCCCCGACGCCATCCTCCACACCGCCACCATCCGCGACTGGCCCGCGCTTGCCTACCGCGGTCTCGACGACGATCTCTCTCGCGGACCGGTCCCCACGCTCGACTACCAGAAGAAGCAGATACGCACCATCGCCGCCTACAAGCTCAATATCTACTCGCCCTACTTTGAAAACACAATGCAATACCTGAGCCACCCGCTCATGGGACCTCCCGGCGGCACCGTCACCCAGGCCCAGGCGCGCGAGCTCGTCGCATACGCCGCCCACTACCACGTCACCATCATCCCCGAGCAGGAGGCCTTCGGCCATCTCCACTACCTCCTCAACTGGGAGCAGTACTCCCAGCTCGCCGAAACTCCGCACGGCTACGTCCTCGCCCCCGGCCAGCCCGGCTCTCTCCAGGTCACCAAAGACATGTTCACGGAACTGGCCAAGGTCTACCCCGGCCCATTCCTCCACCTCGGCGCCGACGAGACCCAGGATCTCGGCCGCGGCCAGACCAAGCCCGAGGTAGACGCGCAAGGTCTCGGGGCCGTCTACCTCGGCTATCTGCAAAAGATCGTCGCCGACCTCCAGCCCCTCCACCGCAAGCTCCTCTTCTGGGGAGACATTGCCATGCACGATCCCGACCTCGTCAAGCAGATGCCCGAAAGCTTCAAAAAGGCCACCATCGCGGTGGCCTGGGAGTACAGTCCGCAGCCCAACGGTTACGACCGCTGGATTACCCCCTTCACCAACGCGCACATGGAGACTTGGGTCGCTCCCGGCATCAACAACTGGTCCCGCGTCTATCCCAACTACAACAACGGCCTCACCAACATCCAGCAGTTCACTGCTCAGGGTCAGCGCTTCGGCGTCACCGGCCAGCTCAACACCATCTGGGACGACGACGGCGAAGCTCTCGCCGACAACAACTGGTATGGCATCCTCTTCGGCGCCGAGGCCGCCTGGCACAAGGGCGAAGCCTCCATCCCCGACTTCCAATCCAGTTTTGGCGCCACCTTCCACGGCGACCTCACCGGCGACATCGACCGGGCGCAACAGGAGATCATGGCCGCCCATCAGCTTCTCCACGACTCGCCCCTCAAGGCCGACGGCGCCGACCTCGTCTTCTGGATCGACCCCTGGACCCCCGACGGACAGCACGAGGCCGCGCAGGTCCGCCCCATCCTCTCTGAGCTGCGCCTCCACGCCGAGCGCGCCATCACCCTCATCGCCCAGGCCCGCAACGCCAACCCCAATCTCCGCGAACAGGACGCCCTCGACGCCCTCGACCTTGGCGCGCGTCGTATGGATCTCATCGGCCTCAAATTCCAGGTCTCCGACGAGATCGCCGCCGACTACGCCACAGCGTATTCCCTGCAAACTTCCAAAGTCCGCGAAGACCGCATCGAAGTCTCCCGCCGTCTCAACGAGATTAACGGCGTCAACGGCAAGCTCCAGGACATGCGCAGCAGCTACTCGCTTATCCGCGATCTCTATCAACAGGCATGGCTCAAGTCGAACCGCCCCTACTTCCTGCGCAACAATCTGGAACGCTATGACCTCACCATTCAACTTTGGCTGCAACGCATCGACCAGGTCCGCGCCGTCCAGCGCCAATGGGGCCTGAGCCAGACCATTCCGCCAGCAAACACACTAGGCATCCCCGCCCCGCCGCAACCCGCAACTGTCGTCCCATAAGGGCGCACGCTTTTCCCTCTTCAACGCCACCAATGCTCGGGTGCCCCATCCATGACGGCTTCATCATCATGGGTGGGAAAGTACAAAGTCCAATTAGCCTGTTTTTCCCTAAACCTCGCGGGCGCCTATCCATGCGCGGCTTCATGCGCATGGATGGGAATGAAGCCGCTTCAACCAGTCTGTTTTATGTTGCCGTAAACCTCACCTCATAAAGCCACACGCTCCCTTGCCGATACACTCTCCATCACTGCAAGGGAGGAACCTGTTCAAATGCCCGAGGAACGCATCCTGGTCGTCGATGATGAAGAGACGATCCGCAGCCTCGTCGCTGCACTCCTCTCACACACCTACGATGTCACACTCACCTCCAGCGCCGAAGACGCCATCGCGCGCCTGCAGCAGGACCCCGACTACAATCTCGTCCTCGCCGACATCATGATGTCCGGCATCGATGGCCTCACTCTGCTCGACCGCATCGCCGAGGACCATCCCTCGATACCAGTCATCATTTGCTCCGGCGTCAACGATATTCACATCGCCACCAGCGCCTTCCGCCGCGGCGCATTCGACTATCTCCTCAAGCCCTTCGACCGCGAACATCTCGAAGACTCCGTCACCCGCGGCATCGAGCACGGCCGACTGCGCAAACAAAACGCCACTTACCGCCAGAACCTCGAATCCATCGTCAACGCCCGCACAGGCCGCCTCCGCTCTACCATGCAGGACCTCGAGCGCAGCTACGACATCACCCTCGAAGCCATGGGCGACGCGCTCGATCTCCGCGACCAGGAGACCGAAGGCCACTCCAAGCGCGTCACCGCCTACACCATCGCCATCGCCCGCGCCATGGGCCTCGACGCCGACGAGCTCCGCACCATCGCCCGCGGCGCATTCCTCCACGACATCGGAAAAATCGCGACGCCCGACGCCATCCTCCTCAAGCCCGGACGCCTCACCCCCGAAGAGCAGGCCATCATGCGACAGCACTGCGCGCGCGGCTACGAGATGGTCCGCAAGATCCCCTTCCTCCGCGACGCCGCCGAGATCGTCTACGCACATCAGGAACGCTTCGACGGCACCGGCTACCCGCGCGGTCTCCGCGGCGAACAGATCCCCCTCGGCGCGCGCATCTTCGCCATCGCCGACACGCTCGACGCCATGACCTCCGACCGTCCCTACCGCAAAGGCTCCTCCATTCACGCCGCCACAGCAGAGATCGTCCGCTGCTCCAGCACACAGTTCGATCCGCACATCGTCGAAGTCTTTCTCAATATGTCACCCGAATCATGGAGCGAGCTGCGCGCCGAGATCGAACGCCTCTCCACGTCCGTCCTCTCCGCCTCGCTACGCCGCCCCCTCGCCGCGCTGCCAGTTGCGTAAACGCGACCCATACAGCTAGCATCCGGAACGCGAGGTAAATCATGAAAAGGACCCTCACTGCGCCCGAGATCGACAAGTTCCTCCGCAACCATCCTGACTGGAAGCTCCTCGAAGGAAAGCTCGTCCGCGAATGGACGTTCAGCAACTTCGTCGAGGCCATCGCCTTCGTCAACCGCGTCGCCCCTATAGCCGAGGCCGCCGGACACCATCCCGACATCGACATCCGTTACAACCGAGTCTTACTCAGCCTCGTCTCCCACGACGCTGGCGGCATTACAGAGCGCGACGCCGCCATGGCTACCCAGCTCAGTGAAGAATTTTTTGAATAGTTCCACCCAAAATGAATATGTGAGCATTTATTCAATCCCATGCCCCGGCAAAACATTGAAGTGACACAAATTTGGCAAGTTCACAATTAAGCCGTGATATAACCTAATATCTCATTGATAATAAAAGTTTTATTCAAAACGATCGCCTGAAGGCCAGAGCACCTGAACGCCGATCGGTTAAAAATTTCTATGATTGAACATATTTTATTTTTTTTCGCCTCCACATTGTGGTATATTTCCTTTAACGGTGAAGCGTGAATATCCCGCCCGTGAATGTTTCTCAGCCGTTGGCTGACACAAGTTGCGTCACTGGCCTCCCGGCACGAACAAATGAACGTTCGTGCCGTCTTTTTTTGCCTGCTCAAGCCTTGATACACGGTGCCTTGGCGTAAGCAGGGCTATATAGTGAGCCATGGACCCGCCGCCGACACAATCAGCTTTGCGCCGCACAACTCGTCTGGTGGCCCTCCTGAATCTCAGCTACTTCGGTATCGAGTTTGCCGTCGCGCTCCTGATTGGCTCCGTATCGCTCTTCGCAGACAGCGTTGATTTCCTAGAAGACGCTTCCGTCAACTTTCTTATTCTCGCGGCCTTCGACTGGAGCGCACGCAGCCGCGCAAATCTTGGCAGGCTGCTGGCCGGGGTCCTGCTGGTTCCCGGCCTCGCCACTCTGTGGATGGCGTGGCATAAGTTCAACGTGCCTCTGGTGCCCGCGCCAACTCCATTGTCATTGGCCGGTGCGGGCGCGCTGGCGGTCAATCTATCAGCCGCGCTGATGTTGGCGCGTTACCGTCGCGGCAGCAGCCTTCTGCGGGCGGCCTTTTTATCTGCCCGCAATGATGTCCTCGCGAACATCGCCATCATCGCCGCTGGTCTGGTCACGGTCTTCTACCGTTCAGCGTGGCCCGATCTTATTGTGGGACTGGGCATCGCCCTTCTGAATGCCGATGCCGCCCGCGAGGTATGGCAGGCCGCAAGCAGGGAACATCGTTCCTCTCTTGCATCTCAGAGCTAAGAGCTAGTAGAGCGTTCAAACAAAACGCGACATAGTGCCCTCAGCGTAGATTTTTGCCATCCCCGGATTTATCATGGTCTGCTATGAAGCGACTCATCGGGTGTATTGCACTCGGCCTCATCGCCATCGTTGCCTCAGCCCAGTGGACGAACCCGTCCGACGACGTCCCGGCCTACAACGCAACCGCGCCCCGCAAGGCGCTGCCCGCCATCCTGAGTGGCAACCAGCTCACCGGCATCTACTTCACCCACCACTATCAGGTCGTCGTCTACGAGATGGCCGCGAAGATCCCCGCCGTCCTGCACCAGCAGCCCTGTTACTGTCACTGTGACCGCGCCCTCGGCCATAACAGCCTCCATAGCTGCTTTGAAGGCACCCACGGCGCAACCTGCTCCACCTGCATGGAAGAAGCGGTGTATGCGTATGAGCAGACCAAAAAGGGCAAAACTCCAGCCGAGATCCGCGCCGGCATCGAGCGGGGCGAATGGCAGACCGTCGATCTTCTGAAAGCCGCCCTCTAAGGGCAGTACTCAGAACTCTCACCTCTCAGTACTCAGACCGGACAACTTAGCCTGAAGCCGGGTACCCATTCGGGTGCTCTTTTTCATGCGGTCACAGGAGTATTGCTCGCGGTGCGAACAAATTTGGTAGGCTTTGAAGTGCTGGTATTTATTTCGGTTGACTGTTGGTAGTACCAATTTAGGGGAGCGGACGAGAGATGATGCTGAACGAGAACAGGCTGTTTCCGGCGGACAGCGCGGCACGCGCGGTGGCGGTGAAGTTGTATGAGGCGATAAAAGACCTGCCGATCATCTCTCCGCATGGGCACTGCGACCCGCGATGGTTTGCCGAGAACGGCGCGTTCCCGAACCCCACGGCGCTGTTTATTCAGCCTGACCATTACATCTTCCGGATGTTGTACTCGCAGGGCGTCTCGATGGAGTCGATGGGGATTCCACAGGCGGATGGGAAAGGGTCGGCTGACCCGAGGGAGGTGTGGCGGATCTTTGCGAAGCACTACTATCTGTTTCGCGGCACGCCTACGCGATTGTGGATCGACTATGCGTTTGAGAAGCAGTTTGGCTTGAAGAAGCGGCTGGGGCCTGAGAATGCGGACGAGTACTACGACACGATTGCGAAGAAGCTGGAGACGCCGGAGTTCCGGCCGCGGGCGCTGTTCGAG
>Ga0157369_10010409_pt1 | contig 10600 bp, 10 predicted proteins | sample C25metaG_FD_113461 | JGI IMG/M metagenome (GOLD analysis project Ga0157369, IMG submission 113461) | Corn rhizosphere microbial communities from Kellogg Biological Station, Michigan, USA - C2-5 metaG | ecosystem: Host-associated > Plants > Roots > Rhizosphere > Soil | place: USA: Michigan...
CAGATGATGTTGAAGCGCAGCTCGTAATCGGCCGAGTTGATGTCCGCGACGAGTCCCCACGACAGCCGCGACAGGATTCGCGGCGCGATCCCATCCAGGTCCTGCGGCGCTCGGTCGGAGGTGATCACCAGCCGCCGCCCGGCGGTGATGATCTCGTTCATGGTGTGGAAGAATTCTTCCTGCGTCGAATCCTTGCCGGCGATGAACTGAACGTCGTCGATCAGCAGCAGGTCGGCATTGCGCAGCCGCTGCTTGAACCCGATCGTGTCGTTCTCCTTCAGCGCGCGGATGAACTCGACCATGAATTTCTCGGCCGACATCGACACCACGCGCGCGCCGCGATTGCGGGCGAGGAAAGCGTGGCCGATTGCGTGCAGCAGGTGGGTCTTGCCGCGGCCGGTGCCGCCATGGATGAACAGCGGATTGAAGCCGACGGTTGGCGAAGTCGCCAGCGTCCGGGCGGCGGTGGCGGCGACTTCGTTCGCCTTGCCGACGACGAAGGTCTCGAAGCGGTAGCGCGGGTCGAAATTGGGCGCGTTGGGATCGCGCTCGGCGGGCGGCGGCGCTTCTTCGAGAATCAGCAGAGGCGCCGGCCGCGGAGCATCGGCGGCAGCCATCACGCGAACATCACGGACCACGGGAAGAACGGTTTTCCACGCGAGCGTCAGCCGCTCGCCAAAGTGCGAACGCACCCAGTCGGCCATGAACTGGCTGGGCATCACCAGATCGAGCGTTCCGCTGTCCGGTTCGAACGAACCGAGCTCGGCCGGCTTCAGCCAGCCGTCAAACGTGCGTGCGCCAAGATCGCGGCGAAGTCCGGTACGGATCGATTCCCAGGCCGCTTCGAGCGGCGCTGCAACCGGCGCCACAGCCGGTTCAATTGACGAATTCGCCCCAACCGCCTGCACTGGCCTGCGCCTCCTCGTCAAACCCCCCGGGCAATCGACAAAAGGATACTGTTGCTCGCGATCCGAGTCGCGCGCCCAGGGCCTTCGCTCTCTCTTGCCCCCGGCGCGGATTCGCGGCCGGAAAGGCCTTTCTGTGACTGTCTACGGCCGCATGCAAGGCCGTTTTTTCATCGAAGTGAAATAATGAGACTTGACATAGGAATCAGGCCGAAACTTCGCCGAATTCCCGGAAATCAGCCATTTTCGTGGTTAGACAGTCGTTAACAAGCGCGCGAATCGCGGAAATTGCTGCATTTTTTTGACGAGCCGAGATGAAACGAGCCGCCGGTTGCCCGACGGCTCGATTTCGTCCCGATTTTGGATCGGATTCTAGCTTAGTGCTGCTACCCGCTTGGACAGCCTCGAAACTTTCCGCGCGGCCGTGTTCTTGTGGATAACTCCGCGAGAGACGCCGCGGGCAATTTCCGGCTGAACCTGCTTCAATGCTTCGGCGGCATCGGCCTTCTTGCCCGACTCGATCGCCGACTCGACCGCCTTGACGAAAGTCCGGATGCGGCTGACCCGCGAGTGGTTGATCGTCTGGCGCTTTGCATTGCGGCGGATGCGCTTCTTGGCCTGCGGCGTGTTCGCCATCGAAAATCCTCGTTACCGTAGCTGCTGCTCAATGAAAAAGCGGCGCAAAGCCAAACGGCTGCGCCGACGCGGGCGTTCCCTACTGAGAGTGACGCTTGAGGTCAACTAATGCTGGCACTTGGGACAATAGAAGGTCGAGCGACCTCCCTGGACAATGCGCCTGACGTTGCCGCCACAGTCGCAGGCCTTCCCCTCCCGGTCGTAGACAGCAAAGCTGTTCGAGAAATAGCCCAGCTCACCATCAGGCGACGCGAAGTCGCGCAGTGTCGAGCCGCCCGCTGCGATGGCGTCGGCGAGCACATCGCGAATAGCGGGCACCAGCCGCTCCAGCCGCGCAAGCGAGATCGAGCCCCCTGCCCGGGTCGGATGGATGCCGGCGCGGAAGAGCGCTTCGCAGACATAGATATTTCCGAGACCGGCGATGATGCGCTGGTCGAGCAGCAATAGCTTGATCGCAGCGCTTCGACGATCGAGCCGGCGCTTCAGTTCGCTCGCGCTTATGTCGAGCGGTTCGGGACCGAGCGCCCTGAAGGGCGGCCACTCGCCAAGTTCATCCGTCGGCACGAGATCGACAGAACCGAACCTCCGCGGATCGTTGAGGGACAGACGAGTCCCATCGTCGGTCTCCAGCAGCAGGTGATCGTGCTTCTCGAGCTTCGCGTGATTGATGCGCCAGCTCCCGGACATCCCGAGGTGGAACACCATCGTGTCGTTCCGGTCGGTGTTGATCAGCCCATATTTCGCGCGCCTGCCGAGCCCGGTCACCCGAGCTCCCGTCAGCCGCTGGCCGAGATCCTGCGGGAAGGCTCGCCGCAAATCCGCGCGACGCGCCTCGACGCGCACGATCCTCCTGCCCTGAAGGACATGGGCAAGCCCGCGAACCGTAGTCTCGACTTCAGGAAGCTCGGGCATCGCCAGCGATATGGCGGAGGGCGGCCAAGCCCGCTAGAGCCGCCACCCGCATGACGAACCCAGTCAATTTCGGCGACAAGCTGGTCAGCCCCGAGGAGAAGACACGCCGCGTCGGCGAAGTCTTCAGCTCGGTCGCGCGGCGCTATGACCTGATGAACGACCTCATGTCCGGCGGAATGCACCGGCTGTGGAAGGATCGGTTCGTCGCCCGGGTAAAGCCACGCGCTGGCGAGGACATCCTCGACATGGCGGGAGGTACCGGGGACGTCGCATTCCGGATGGCGCGCCGCGGGGCTCGCGTTACAATTGCCGATATCAACGCCGATATGCTCAAGGTCGGCCAGGCGCGTGCCGAGCGTCGGGCACTGACAGGGCTTGCGTGGAAGGTACAGAATGCGGAAGCGCTGACCTTCGCCGACGCAAGTTTCGACGGTTACACGATCGTCTTCGGGATCCGGAATGTCACCGACATTCCAGCCGCCTTGCGTGATGCGCACCGCGTGCTGAAGCGCGGCGGGCGTTTCTACTGCATGGAATTTTCGTCCAGCGACTGGCCTGGCTTCGCCCAGGTTTATGAGCGCTACGCTTCGGCGGTCATTCCGAAGATCGGCAAGATGGTGACTCACGACGAGGAGAGCTATCGCTACCTCGTCGAAAGCATCCGGCGCTTCCCAAGACCCCAAGCGTTCAAAGAAATGGTCGCCGAGGCCGGCTTCGTGCGCGCCAACGCCGAACCAATGCTCGGCGGGCTGGTCACCATCCATTCGGGCTGGAAGATTTGACCTCTTCGTTCACGCACCTGTGGCGTTTGCTGAAGTGGGGCCGAACGCTCGCCCGGCACGGCGCCCTGCGCGGGATCGAGGAAGATCCGATGACCCCGGCGCAAGTCCGACGGCTGGCGCGGCTCGCCCGCTTCGGCGCGCGAATTCCGCCGGCACCGGACTATGCCGCCGCGCTCGTTGCCATCGGACCCGCGGCGATCAAGCTGGGTCAAGCGTTGTCGACCCGGCCGGACCTGGTTGGCGAAAAGGCCGCCGCGAACCTGTCGCAGCTGCAGGACGATCTTCCGCCCGCCCCTTTCGCGAAGATCCGGCGGACAATCGAAACGTCGTTCAATGCTCCGATCGAGAGCTTGTTCTCCCGCTTCGACGAAGCGCCGGTGGGCGCCGCGTCGATTGCTCAGGTTCATCGCGCGGTGACGACCGATGGGCGGGATGTGGCCGTGAAGGTACTCCGTCCCGGGATCGAGGAAGATCTCGCCAGGGCCATCGAAACCTACGAGTGGGCGGCGGCGCACGCGGAACGTTACGGAGGCGAGTTGGAGCGGCTTCGCCCGCGCCTCGTCGTCGCGCACTTCAAGCAGTGGACCGCCCGCGAACTCGACCTTCAGCGCGAAGCCGCCTCGGCTTCGGAGCTGCGAGAGAACATGGTCGCTGAGCCGGGCTATTATATTCCCGAGATCGACTGGCGTCGGACCGCCCGGCGCGTGCTCACGCTTGAATGGCTCGACGGGATCAAGCTCAACGACCGCGAGGCGCTGATCGCGGCCAACCAGGACTGCTCGGCGCTCGCCGCAACCCTGGTTCGCGCATTCCTCAGACAGGCCGTGGTGGACGGCTTTTTCCATGCCGATCTCCACCATGGAAACCTGTTCGCGCTCGCCGACGGGCGCATTGCCGCCATCGACTTCGGGATCATGGGCCGGATCGACCGCCGCGCGCGGATATGGCTGGCCGAGATCCTGTACGGCCTCATCACCGGCAACTACCGGCGCGTCGCCGAAATCCACTTCGAGGCGCAATACGTGCCGCCGCATCACAATGTGGAGGAATTCGCGACTGCGCTTCGCGCCGCGGGCGAGCCGATTCGCGGGCTTCCGGTGAAGGAAATCTCCGTTGGACGGATGCTGGAGAGCCTGTTCTCGATCACCCGCGACTTCGACATGCCGACGCAGCCGCATCTGCTGCTGCTGCAGAAAACGATGGTGATGAACGAAGGCGTCGCCACGGCGCTCGATCCCGACATCAACATGTGGGAAGCAGCCGAGCCCTTCCTGCGCGACTGGATGCGGTCCGAGCTCGGCCCCGAAGCCTATTATGCGGATCGGCTCATCGAGCTGGTGCGCGCGTTCAAGAAGATCCCCGAGCTGATCGAGCGGATCGACGAATATTATCCGCCGCGCGGAGCAGCCCCGCCGCCGCCGCCGCTTCCGGAGATCGCGGTCTTCGAGCGGCGCGCCTGGCAGGGCTATGCGCTGGCGGGCCTCCTCGGTGCGGCGATCGGCGCAGCCGCGCTGTTTGTGCTAGGCTGACGCGATGGCGCGGGTGCTCCTGATCGTCGGCGGCGGAATTGCAGCGTACAAGTCGCTTGAGCTCGTTCGCCTCCTCAAGAAGGCTGGACACGAGGTCACGCCGGTCCTGACCAAGGGTGGTGAGCACTTCGTGACGGCGATGAGCCTGGGCACGCTTGCCGAAAGCCAGGTCCACAGCTCGCTTTGGGAACTCAAGGACGAGGTCGAGATCGGCCATATCCAGCTCAGCCGTGCTGCCGACTTTGTTCTAGTCTGCCCGGCCACCGCGGACCTGCTCGCCAAGATGGCCACGGGCATCGCGGACGATCTCGCGACCACGCTGCTCCTGGCCACGGATAAGCCCGTGGTTGTGGCGCCGGCGATGAATGTGCGGATGTGGCAACATGCCGCGACGAGGCGAAACGTCGGCCAACTCAAGGCCGACGGCGTGCGAGTGATCGAGCCGGCCGAGGGCGAAATGGCCTGCGGCGAGCATGGGCCCGGCCGCCTGCCCGAGCCGCAGGATATCATGGAACAGATCGCCGAACTGCTGAAGTGATCCTCGCAGGCAAGCACATCCTCGTGACGGCGGGACCGACGCACGAGCCGATCGACCCGGTCCGGGTGATCGCCAACCGCTCATCGGGCAAGCAGGGCTTTGCGATCGCAGCTGCAGCCGCCGAGGCTGGCGCGAGAGTGACGCTCGTGGCGGGACCCGTCGCGCTGGAGACACCGCCAGGCCTCCGGCGGATTGATGTGGAGACAGCCAAGCAGATGGCGGAGGCGGTGTTCGCCGCATTGCCGGCAGATGCTGCAATTCTCGTCGCTGCGGTGGCCGATTGGCGGGTCGAGCCATCGTCGGCCAAGCTCAAGAAAGGCGCTGGTCCGCCTCAACTGATCTTCCTTCCGACGTCCGACATCCTCGCCGAGCTGGGCGCCAGCGACGCGAGGCCTCGTCTGCTCGTCGGCTTCGCGGCGGAAACGGAGAATGTGGTCGAGCAAGCGATCACCAAGCGACAGCGCAAGGGAGCGGACTGGATCGTCGCCAACGATGTCTCCGGAGAGGTGATGGGCGGCGAGCGCAACCGAGTCCACCTGATCACGCCTGATGGCGTCGAGGACTGGCCCGAAACATCAAAGGAGGAAGTTGCGCGGCGGCTCACCAAGCGCGTGGCTGACGCGCTAACTTAGTCTGCAAACGGGGCAAGCCGGGTCCGGCGGAATGCCGACGGCCCGCCAACTGAGCTTCTCACCGTCGAACAGGTGCAGCTTGCCCGCCTGATCGTCGCCCACGCCAACGATGCTGTTGATCGCGAGCAACGCAGCGAACCCGCCGACCGCCGTAGTCAGCGCTCCGAGCACCCCAAGCTCCGAGCAATTGTCGCAGTCTTCCGCGTCGAATGCTTCGCCGACGAAGCAGCGGTAGCAGGGCTTCGAGCGAAACAGGCCCACCTGCCCCTGGAACTGGATAGCCGCTGCCGAAACCAGGGGAATGCCAAGCGCGACGCAGGCGTCGCTCACCGCCAGCCGGGTCGCAAAATTGTCGCTCCCGTCGATAACCAGGTTGTGCCCGGAGAGCAGCTGCCGGGCATTATCCGTGCTAAGCCTCTGCTGAACCGGCCTAACGGAAACGAACCCGTTCAGCCGATGCGCGAACTGAGCCGCCATCTCCGCTTTCGCATAACCGACGTCGCGTTCCCGGAAGAGCGGCTGGCGCTGAAGATTCGAGAGCTCGACCGCGTCCGAATCGATGATCGTGAGCATCCCCACCCCAGCGCCTGCCAATGCGGGAATGACTGCGCACCCGATGCCTCCTGCGCCAACGACGGCGACGCTCGTCTCCTTAAGGCGCCGCTGCCCAAATCCCGCGACTTGCGGCAATACGATGTGGCGTGCGTAGCGTTCGAGCTCAGCGTCCGAGAGATCGACCATCAGGCGGAACTCACTGTCCCGTCGAGCCGAAACCGCCGCCGCCCCTGCTGGTCTCGCTAAGCTCGCCAACTTCGCGGAAGGAGGCCCTCTGAACCGGCGCGGGTATTAGCTGCGCGATCCGCTCGCCACGCCGGACCTCGAACGACTCGCTGCCGAGATTCGCGAGGATCACTTTCACCTCGCCGCGATAATCCTCGTCGATGGTGCCGGGCGTGTTCAGGCAGGTGACACCATGCTTCAATGCCAGACCCGAGCGGGGACGGACCTGGACTTCGTAACCGTGCGGAATGGCGATCGCAAAGCCGGTCGGCACGGCATGCCGCTGTCCCGGCATCAACGTCAGGTCCTCGGCCGCGACTATATCGAGGCCCGCCGCCCCACTCGTCGTGTAAGCCGGCGCCGGCAGGCCCTCGCCGTGGGGCAACCGCTTGAGTTCAATCTCGATCATCTGGCCTTCTTCCGGACCGGCCGGCGGCTTTTCCGCGCAGACGGGCCTTTGGACGCTCTCTCATCGATCAGGCGCACGGCTTCGTCCAGAGTGACGGCTTCCGGCCTCGCGCCCTTGGGCAGAGTGGCGTTGGTCGTCCCGTCGGTCGCATAGGGTCCGTAGCGGCCGGCCATGACCTTGATTTCGCCTCCATTCGCAGGGTGCTTGCCGAGGACAACGATCGCCTCGCGGGAGGCGCCTTGCCTCCGTCCGCCGCCGGATGCGGCATCGGCAAGCCTCGATACCGCGGCGTTCATGCCGGTTTCGAAGACCTCGGCCGTGGAACTCAGCTTCGCATATTTGCCGTCGTGGGCGAGGTAAGGGCCGTAGCGACCGACCGAGGCGGTGATCGGCTTGCCTGTTTCCGGATGTGGCCCGATCTCGCGCGGGAGGGACAGCAGCCGCTCCGCCACCTCGGTCGTGACATCCTCCAGCGGCACGTCCTTGGGGATCGAGGCGCGCTTGTCGCCGCGCTCGACATAAGGACCGAAGCGGCCGCTCTTGAGCAGGATTCCATCGCCAAGCTCGGTCGGGCCTTCGCTCTGCGCCTGGTCGCCGCCCTGGCCGAATTTCTGCGTATATTTGCAATCCGGATAGTTAGAGCAGGCGACGAACGCGCCGAACTTGCCGCCCCGCAGGGACAGCCGCCCATTGCCGCATTGCGGGCAGACTCGCGGGTCGCTGCCGTCGGTGCGCGGCGGATAAAGCCAAGGGGCGAGGAATTCGTCCAGGGCCGCGGTGATCTCGCTCGGCTTCTGGTCCATGACCTCGCCGGCTTTGGGCCGAAAATCGCGCCAGAAGGCTTCGAGGAGCTTCTGCCAATCGAGGCGCCCGCCGGAAACATCGTCCAGCTCCTCTTCGAGCTCTGCCGTGTAGTCGTAGCTGACATACCGTTCGAAGAAGCGCTCGAGGAAGGCCGTCACCAGCCGGCCGCTCTCCTCGGGGATGAACCGGTTCTTTTCGACCCGAACATATTCACGGTCCTTAAGGGTCTGAAGCGTCGCCGCGTAGGTCGAAGGCCGGCCGATCCCCAACTCCTCGAGCCGTTTGACCAGGCTCGCTTCCGAATAGCGCGGCGGTGGTTGAGTGAAGGACTGGGTCGCCTCGACGCCGGTCTTTAGCGGCGCGTCTCCCTCGCGGAGAGGAGGCATGCGCGCGCTTTCCTCGTCCTGCGGGTCGTCGCGTCCTTCGTCGTAAAGCGCCATGAAGCCGGGAAAGAGCACGATCTGGCCCGTTGCGCGAAGCAGCGCCCTGCCCGCTCCATCGGTCAGCTCCACCGTCGTGCGCTCGAGTCGGGCCGAAGCCATCTGGCTTGCCAGCGCCCGGTTGTAGACCAGCTCGTAGAGCCGTGCGTGATCGCCCGAGGCGGCGCGCGACCGATCGAAATCGGTCGGGCGGATGGCCTCGTGCGCCTCCTGCGCGTTCTTGATCTTGCTCTGGTACTGCCGCGGACGGTCGGGGACGAAGCCGGCGTCATAGCGTTTGGCGATTGCCCGCCGCGCGGCACTAATCGCCTCCGGCGCCATGTCGACGCCGTCGGTCCTCATGTAGGTGATGAGGCCGTCCTCGTAGAGCCCCTGCGCCACACGCATCGTGTGGCTGGCGGAGAAGCCGAGCTTGCGCGCCGCTTCCTGCTGCAGGGTGGAAGTGGTGAACGGCGCCGGCGGGTTCTTGGCGAAAGGCTTGGTTTCGACCGATGCGACGGTGAACCTGCCCGCCTCGACCGCTGCCTTGGCAGCATCGGCATCGCCGCGATTGCCGATCGTAAGCCGCTCGATCTTCTTGCCGTCGAGCTGGACCAAGCGGCCCGTGGACTGCTGCCCGTCCGCCTCGAAGGACGCGCCGACCTGCCAATATTCCTGGGGACGGAAGAGTTCGATCTCGCGTTCGCGGTCGACGATGAGCCTGAGCGCGACCGACTGCACCCGCCCGGCCGACTTGGCGCCTGGAAGCTTGCGCCACAGGATCGGCGAGAGCGTAAAGCCGACCAGATAATCGAGCGCGCGCCGCGCCTTGTAGGCGTCGATCAGGTCCTCATCGAGGCCGCGTGGCTTCTTCATCGCCTCGGTGACGGCGGAATTGGTGATCGCGTTGAAGGTGACGCGCTGAACATTCGCGGGAAGCGCCTTCTTTTGCCGGAGGACCTCCCGCACATGCCAGCTGATCGCCTCTCCCTCGCGGTCCGGGTCGGTCGCAAGAATCAATGTGTCGGCGTTCCTGGCCTCTTCGGTGATGGCGCGAAGCTGCTTGGCCCGGTCGGGCGACACCTGCCAGAGCATGTCGAATCCCTTGTCCGGATCGACCGATCCGTCTTTCGGCGGAAGGTCGCGGACGTGTCCGAAGGACGCGAGCACGCGGTGCCCGCTTCCCAGATATTTCTCGATGGTCTTGGCCTTGGCCGGAGATTCGACGACGACCAGCTTCATGAACGCCTCTTACGCATACGCGTGAAGGTGGGGACCGCGGATTTGCCGCGTCAAGTCATTTGGATCGCAGGTGGTGTCTCACTTTCAAAATAGCCCTGACGAACGAGCCAAAACGATGAGCATTCCGCCGCCAAACAAGATCGCGACAATGGTCGTCGTCACCACTTGAAACCAGAATGAGATGGGGCCGTCGGAGCGGGTGAAATCGACGACACCAGCATTGATTCGGCCGATCGTTGCAGCACGCCAAAGCTGGAAACAGGCCCAAACGAACAGGGCCAAGCTCCCCATCCAGACCCATAGCGACATTATGCAGCCCTCTTCTTGTAAGGGCCGCGCGGCTTTGGAGCCGGGGCCATTTCGTCGATTTTGGCAACCACGTCCTCTAGCGACCAAAGCCGATCAGAGACGCCCGCCGCCATAGCTGGGCTCACCTGAAGCGTCTTATGAATGCGGCAGAAATTGTAGAACACGAAATAGAGCGCTAGCGCGTGAATGTGGTTGTCGAGCTTCTTGCTGAAGGCGTTCGTTAGCCGGGTGAACCGACGCATGGACATGCGCATGGTGAGGTTCTGGCGCTCGACGTAGCTGGTCGAGATATGGTCCACGTCCGGGCGGCCTTCGACTCGGCGCTTGATCGCTCCGCAGCATTCACCGGGGCTGTATTTGCGCTCGATGCGACTGCCGGTGGTTGTCCCGTAAATCTTGTCGAGCATCCCGTAATCAATGTCGGCTCCGAACGCGCCCTCAACGGCGTCGAGATAGGCGCGGTGGCCGTCCGTGGTGAGCTGAACACGCGTAGCAAGCCGCTCTGCTAGATCGTCCATTAGGCACTCGGCGGACCGCGTAGAGCGGTCCCCGACGAAGTAGGAAACGATCAGCTTCGTGTCGGCGTCGAGCGCCGTCCACGTCCACACGTCGCCAGCGCCTTCCGGCGCTTCCTTGGCTTTGCAGACGTTCGCGGCCTTAGAGTAGCAAAAGCTCCAAATCTCATCGCATTGGACGCGCTTGG
>Ga0157369_10010411_pt1 | contig 10598 bp, 8 predicted proteins | sample C25metaG_FD_113461 | JGI IMG/M metagenome (GOLD analysis project Ga0157369, IMG submission 113461) | Corn rhizosphere microbial communities from Kellogg Biological Station, Michigan, USA - C2-5 metaG | ecosystem: Host-associated > Plants > Roots > Rhizosphere > Soil | place: USA: Michigan...
ATCTACCGCCGAACGAAAAATCTCCGGGCGGTACAGCTACTGCTCGGTCATACCAAGCTGGAGAGCACGGTCCGTTACCTTGGCATCGAGGTCGATGATGCTCTCGAGATAGCTGAGCAGACGGAGGTGTAGCTGGACAAGGTCCGGTAAGCGCTGCCGCCTTGGGGCGCTTACGGGCGGAGCCGTCACTACGCGGCTGCAGCGTATTTTCCGGCAAGCGGACACTGACGAGGCGACGGGCACCTGGCAACCCCCGCCGCTGCCACGCGCCACGTGCCTCACCGGCGGCCAGTGGGCGCCGGCCCTGCGTGCCATCCACGCGAACAGCGCCAGCTGCAAGGCTTGGTCCCAGACGCAATACTCGCCAGGGCCCAGTGCTAGAATCAACCACCGATCCCGTGGGCCCGCGATTAGAATCATGGCCATGCTCACAGCTGTGCCCACTGCAACCGATACCCCGGTGACTCTCCCCAAGACGCCCACCGGCATCACCGGCCTCGACGAGATCACGCTTGGAGGTCTGCCGCAAGGACGACCGACGCTGGTGTGCGGCAGCGCGGGCTGCGGCAAGACGCTGCTCGCCATGGAATTCCTGATTCGTGGCGCCACCGAATTCGGCGAACCCGGTGCCTACATCACGTTCGAGGAGACGGAGCAGGAGCTTGCGCAGAACGTGCGCTCGCTGGGCTTCGATGTCGAACAGCTCGTAAGCGAGAAGAAGCTTGCCTTCGACTATATCCACGTGGAGCGAAGGGAGATCGAGGAAACGGGTGATTACGACCTCGAGGGCCTGTTCCTGCGGCTTGGCCTCGCCATCGATTCCGTCGGCGCGAAGCGCGTGGTGCTCGATACATTGGAGGCGCTTTTCTCCGGCTTCTCGAACATGGCGCTGCTGCGCTCGGAACTGCGCCGGCTGTTCGGATGGCTCAAGCAACGCGGCGTGACGGCCGTCATCACGGCCGAGCGCGGCGACGGCTCGCTGACGCGGCAGGGATTGGAAGAGTACGTGTCGGATTGCGTGATCCTGCTCGACCATCGCGTCAAGGAGCAGGTGTCGACGCGCCGCGTTCGCATCGTGAAGTACCGCGGCACCAGTCACGGGACGAACGAGTATCCGTTCCTGATCGATGCCGACGGCATTTCCGTGCTGCCGATCACGTCGGTAGGCCTCAAACACAAGGTGAGCTCCGCACGCGTGTCGTCAGGCGTCGCGCGGCTCGATGCGATGCTGGGTGGGCAGGGCTACTACCGTGGGTCGTCGATCCTTGTGTCGGGAACTGCCGGATCCGGCAAGACCAGCCTCGCCGCCCACTTCGCGGACGCCAGCTGCAAGCGCGGCGAGCGTTGCCTGTATCTTTCCTTCGAAGAGTCGCCCGACCAGATCGCGCGCAACATGCGGACGATCGGCATCGACCTCGACCCTTACCTCGCCAGTGGCCTGTTGAGAGTCGAAGCGTCCCGGCCCGGCCTTTATGGCATGGAGATGCATCTCGCGCAAATTCACCGGACCGTAGGGGACTTCAAGCCACACTCGATCGTGATCGATCCGATCAGCAACTTCTCGAACGCCGGTACCAACATCGATGCCGAATCGATGTTGCTGCGGCTGATCGATTTCCTCAAGACCTCGTGCATCACCGCGATGTACGTGAACCTCACGAGCGGAGGCAAAGATCGAGAGACCACGGAAGTGGGCGTTTCCTCCATCATCGATACATGGATCGTTCTGCGGGACATCGAGCTCGGCGGTGAGCGCAATCGCGGGCTCTACATCATTAAATCCCGCGGCATGAAGCATTCGAACCAGATACGCGAATTCCTGATTACCTCGAACGGCATTCGCCTCGAGGACGTGTACGTCGGGCCGGAGGGTGTGCTGACGGGGTCCCTGCGGGCGGCACAGGAAGAGCGCGAGCGCGAGGCAGGGGTGCGTGAGCGGCAGGAGCTCGAGCGCCGCCAGCGCGAACTGCAGGGTCGTCGCGCGTCACTCCAGGCGCAGATCACGGCCTTGCAGCAGGAATGCAAGGCGCTGGAGGACGAAGCAAGCGCGATCGTCGCTCAAGGCGCAGCTCAGGAGCGGGCTCTCGCAGAACAACGCTCGAAGGCCGCGCAGCGTCGAGGGGTGGATCGTAACGAGGTGTGATTCGAGAGGAATGGACGTGAATGTCGAACCGAATACGAAGCCGGTCAGCCGCGCCACACCCCAGCGCGGGCACGATCAGGAATGCTGGGAGCTGCGTCTCTACACGGCAGGACAGACGCCGAAATCGATGGCGGCGTTCAGCAATCTGAAGCGAATCTGCGAAGAGCACCTCCCCGGGCGCTACAAGATCGAAGTGATCGATCTCACCCAGAATCCGCGGCTCGCCAAAGAGGATCAGATCGTCGCGATACCGACGCTGGTGCGCAAGCTGCCGGATCCTCTGCGCAGGATCATCGGCGATCTTTCCGATACCGAGCGCACGCTCGTCGGGCTGCAGCTTCGCCAGCGCGACTAAGAGCGCGCGGAGGCTTGAGTCGTGGAGCAGGGACGCGCCGATTCGCAACAGCGCCTGGAGCTGGAGATCGCGACGCTCCGGCACAGGCTCGAGGACGCCGAGGAAATGCGGCGAGCGATCACCGGCGGCCACGTCGACGGCTTCGTGGTCGGTCAGAACGACGATGAGCAGCGCGTTGCGTTGCTGGACCTCGCGCTTCCGCATTACGGGCAGATACTGCACCGCATCCAGCAGGGCGCGACCACGGTATCGCGCAGGGGCCAGATCCTGTACGCCAACCAGCGCTTTGCGACACTGGTGGGCGAATCCCTCGGCGATCTTTTTTCGGCATCTTTGCACCAGTACGTCACGCCAGCCGACAAGGAACTCCTCGACCAGTTTCTGGAAGCCGGTGCGCCGGACTCGACCCTCGACCTCACTCTTTGCCGCCGAAATGGCGATTCGGTGCGAGCGCGACTGACACTGGTGTCGTTCGGCGATGGCTATGCCTCGCTTCTCGTGACGGATCTTTCCTCGGGCCACGAGTTCGCGGAAGCAGAAGGCGCACTCGAGGCGATCCGTAGCGGGCAGATCGACGGCGTCGTCGTCGGCGGTGAAGAGATCGTGCTTCTCGGCACCGCGCATCGCTCTTACCGTGCGATGGTCGATCGCATGCAGCAAGGCGCAGTGACCGTGACCTCCGATGGCGAGGCGCTCTACGCCAACGATCGGTTCGCCACGATGGTCGGCGTGAGTGGCGAGCATATTCTTGGCAGGGTGATCGATTCCTGGTTCGTCCCGTCACAGCGCGAGACATTGCGGCAGACGCTGGCGCGATCAGCAGAGGGCAGCGCGCAGGCGGAGCTCGACATCATCGGCCGCGATGGCAAGGCGCTGCCGGTGCTGGTGACGGGTGCGCCGGCCGATGCGAGCGGAACCGTCACGCTGGTCATCACGGATCTGCGCGAGGAGCGCCGACATCGCGAAATCGAGGAGGCAGGCCGGCGCAAGGACGAGTTCCTGGCGGTGCTTGCGCACGAATTGCGCAATCCGCTTGCCCCCATCCGCAACGCGGTGCAGGTTCTGCAATGGATGCCGGAGCTCGCGCCCGCTGCGCGGCAGGCTGTCGACATCATTGCGCGACAATCGGCGACCCTTACGCGGCTGCTGGACGATCTGCTCGACATCAATCGACTGAATCAGGGCAAGATCACGCTCCACAAGGGTGTGCTCGATCTCAGGATGGTGATTACCAATGCGGTGGAAGCCGCACAGCCGCTCGTGCAGGCACGCCACCATACGCTCGCGACGGACCTCCCGGCGACCGACGTGCTGGTGCAGGGCGACGCGGTTCGGCTCGCGCAGGTGATCGTGAACCTCTTATCGAACGCGGCGAAATACACGCCTCAAGGTGGCAGGATCAGCATCCAATTGCGTGAGGACGCTCCTGAGAACGCCGAGCGTCGCGCGGTTATGCGTGTCTCGGATTCGGGCATCGGCATTCCGGTGCAGGCACTGCGCAGGATCTTCGAACCGTATGCGCAGGTGCTCGATCCGAGTGACGCCGTGCCGGGCGGCTTGGGTCTCGGTCTGACTGTCGCGCGTCGACTGGTCGAGCTACATTGTGGCACGATCGAAGCGCGCAGCGCTGGCTCGGGCCAGGGCAGCGAGTTCATCGTGGAGCTCCCTGCCGCACAGGCGAGCGCGTCCAGGCCGGTGGCCGATCAGGCCTCGACCGCGGCGCGCGTCAGCCCGCACGGCATGCGCATTCTGGTCGCTGACGACAATACCGACAGCGTGCAAAGCCTTGCGATGCTGCTCACGCTCGTGGGTCATGAAGTGCGCAGTGCCAGTGACGGTGCCGAGGCCATTCGCGTTGCCGACGAGTTCCGGCCCGACGTCGCGTTCCTCGATATCGGAATGCCTAACCTGGATGGATACGCCACCGCGCGCGAGTTGCGCGCGCGACCATGGGCGCAGCGCCTGGTGCTATTTGCGCTGACAGGCTGGGGGCAGCCGGACGACAAAGTGCGTGCGCGTCAAGCCGGCTTCGATGCGCACGTGATCAAGCCGCTCGATTTCAGCAGCGTCGAGGAGATGATAGCCAGGGCGCGTAGCGATAATGAGATGCCCATGACGCGCGAGTCCTCGAGCGCCTTTCAGGGGCCCACCACGAGGCCTTGATCGCGAGGCTTGAGCAGGCTGTTCGCTGGCGCACGACGCGCAGCAATGTCACCTCGAGCGCGGTCTGCCGCTCCCGACGCGGTCATCTTCCGGCCAAACGTTGGGGGCCGGCGAACGGCGGCTTCCATGATATTTCAACGACCGCTTTGGAGCATCCTGACCGTCAACTCAGGGTCGCAAGCAGTCGTTATCGATGTAGCCGAAATCGTGATTTCGCCAAGCTTCTTGCGCTTCAGTTCACACGTTGAGTGGCTACAGCTGGGATTGGCGGGCACCGCAAGGTATTGATTTAGTTACCGGCCAAATTCCATTTTGGCCCCTACGAACAGTGAGATCCAGTTGATTCGCTGCCTCCAAATCGGAGCTGAATCAATCGAGTAGACGCGACTGCGTCGCGACCCACTGAGTACTGTAGCCACTTTCGTGCTGTGCGGGCCCCACCGTCCGCTTTCGGCCAGAAGCGGTCGTTCGCTGCTAGGGCGTGAACGCGGTCATCGAGCTTAAGCGGATTGCTACAGTCGGCGGCCTCACGACGGTTGCTGGACTGCTCTGTTGAGATGCCTTAGGGAAATTATGAGGTATATCGTGGCGGTCAGATGCCCGGTGGCCAAGCTTCATCCCAAGGCCACGCGCATTCGTACTCACGAGCAACGGCGATCAGGCGTTCGTCATCGCCGAAGCGTCCGACGAGCTGAAAACCAATTGGCAGTCCTGTCGGTGAACGCGGTGCCGGAAGTGAAATGGCAGGAAATCCCAGCACGTTCACGAAACCCGTATATACGGCATGACCGCGCGGTCCAACATCGCGCCCTCCGATGCGCCGCGGGTAGGGTTCCGACGCCGGCCACGGCATCGCCGCCGCGGTCGGCGTCATCAGAAAGTCGTGCGCGCCGAATATCCGATCGCCTTGTGAACGAAGCTCCCAGAGCGAATTGAGGGCGGTGAGATAGGCTGGGGCGGACAGACCCCTGCCTTGGGTAAGCAGCGCAGCGAGAGCGGGATCGACCTGTTGAGCGCCGAGCGCGTCCACGATTGTGGCGAGGCCGGTTGCGAAGATCGTTTCGAGAATGTCCTCGAAGGCTTTCACTGAGAACGGCGGCGTGCCTTCTTCTATTCGACAACCGAGCGTCTCGAGTCGGTGCGCAGCCTTCCCGACCGCATCACTGATCTCCGGATCCAAGGGAGCATCACCGAATTGCATTACCAGCTGTATCTGCTTCGCTGGCAGCACCTTGAACCGGTCAGGCTGGGCACAGGCGGCGGCAAGCGAGCGCCGATCCCGAGGATCCGCGCCGGACAGTTCCGAGTACAGGATCGAGACGTCGTTGACGGACCGAGCGAGAAGACCGATCACTTCGAGGTCGTACAGAATTTGTGGCAGCCCCTCACCCCGTGCAACGCGTCCGATGGAGGGTTTCAGACCAACGAGATTCGTGTAGCCAGCAGGGCGCCGGATCGAGCCGCCACCGTCGGTTCCGAGGCCGATCGGGCCCAGACCGCATGCAACGGCAGCCGCCGCACCGCCGCTTGATCCTCCCGGCGTCAGCCCGGTGTCCCAGGGATTGCGAGTCGTCCCGAACAGCGCATTGCTCGTGTAGCCCTGCAACGTGAACGGTGGAACGTTCGTCTTGCCTAGAATAACGGCGCCGGCATCTCGCATACGCGCGACCGGTAGCTCGTCGGATGTGGGGACGAAGTTCTCATAGAGCGAACTGCCCCATGTAGTGCGAATGCCGCGACAGAGCAGATTATCTTTGATTGCAAGCGGAACGCCGTCGAGGGGCCCAAGCGGTGCGCCCGTCAAGAAGCGCTTCTCACTTGCGTTCGCCGCTTGTCGTGCGCCCTCCTGGTCGATGGCGACGATCGCATTGATCGAGCCGTTGACGTGCTCGCATTGCCGCAGTATCTGGTCGAGCACCTCAATCGGCGAAACCTGTTTGGCTCGGAAAGCGCGCCCGAGCTCGGCGGCGCTCGCCTTATGCCATGCGTCCAAGCTTGTCCCGGAAGAATGTCATCCCATCGCCGCTGCCAGTCGCAGGCGCAACCGATACGCAGCTAATGGGAGCATCGAGCACCTGTGCGTGTCGGCGTTCAAGATGTTCGTGGATTTCGCCTCGATGCTATTGCTTAGTCTCGCGGGAAAGCGCGGCTTCAGCTTTCTGGGCGAACTCAGGATGGTTGAGACTTTGAACGAAATCGGGAATGTTAACGCCCTCGATCAACCCTGCCTGCGCGAAGATCTCCACCATGCTATTAACCGTTTCGGCCCTCGGCACGATGCTCGGGGGGAAGACCGCGAACTTTTTGTCGATTGCGAAATTGATCGTTTCCTTCGCGAGACCAGTCTCGGCGCTAAGAGCCGCCACAGCCTCGGCCTGTCGCGTGCGTATCATCTGAGTAGCCCGTGCAACGGCGGCGATGCAGTCAACGAGCGCATCGGGGTGCTTGGAGGCGAAGTCGCGGCTGGCGACGTAGCCTTCGCTGATCCATTCGCCCTTACCACCCACGTTCGCGAACACGTCTTGCGCGCTCAGCAGAACGCGACCCGCGCCGGTCCGCACAGCTTCTGACGTGAACGGTGTCCACGCCATAAAACCGTCGATCTCCTTGCGTTGCATGAGCGAGAGCATGTCCGGCGCGGCGGACTTGTACAAGTTGACGTCTTCCGGCTTCATGCCTTCGGCATGTAGGGCGGTGGCGATGAGCGCGTACTGTTGAGATCCCGGCCCCGGATAAGCGATCCGCTTGCCCTTGAGATCTTTGACGGCCTTGATCGGTGAATCTACGGGCACAATTAGTTGGTTTCCATTGGTCAAAGGGCCAGCCACGAACCAGCTTCCAGCATATTTCGACGAGAGAACCATCTCCGGCGCGGCGCCGGCAAGCATGATGTCGAGCTCGCCTGCGGCGAGCGCGCGCATCTCGCTGCCCGCATCGTTGAAGTTAATCCATTTGACCGTATAGCCCTGCTTTTCGAGCCACCCGAAGTGCTTGACGATTGACGCCGTGGCGATGCCCGGCTGGTTGCCAAAACGGATGACGACGTCTTTCTTCCCAGTTGTTTGCGCCAACGCGGCGTTCGGACCACCAAACGCGAGAGCCGCGATCAAAGCCAGTAAGGTCACGCAAGTGCGCATTGGTGCTCCTCCAAACTGCGTTATGGTTGAAACCGCCGCTTCGGGGTCAGCTGGCGCGCGATTTGTCGCTCGGGGGGGGGGGGGAGGACGCCGCTTTCCAAACCGTACTCGGCTGGGCCTAAGGTGGATAGAATACGCCGCTTCTCGCCGTCGCAAGAATGAGTCCATGCAATCGTTTGGGGACGACGGCGCCAACTCCAAGAAGACATGCAACGCTTCTCGCTAGGATTGCTCTTCCCAATCGTCGTCGTTGCGGCGTGGTGGTTCGTGGGGGCATCGTCGCCGGCGGCTCACGGTGTGATCTCGACACCGGCTGAGGTCGTTATCGCTTTCGTCCGGTCCGCCGCGAGCGGGATGCTGTGGCTCGATGTAGGCGTAAGTCTTCTGCGGGCGCTAGGCGGATGGGCGGCGGCGCTTGTCCTCGCCGCTCCTTTGGGCATCGCTATGGCCAGAATCCCTACGTTACGCCGTGTCATAGGCCCAGTACTTAACGTGCTTCGGCCAATCTCACCTGTCGCGTGGATTCCGGTCGCGATCCTCTGGTTCGGGATCGGCTACGGCAGCAAAATATTCATTGTCGGGATCATCAGCTTCTTCGTGATCCTCGTTAATGCTTTTCATGCCGCCTCATCGATCGACCCGCTGTTACTCAAAGCTGTGACAACCTTCACCTCGTCGCGCCTGCGCACAGCCCTACACGTCGTACTACCAGCATCGCTGCGCGGTGTCATCAACGGCGCACAGTTCGGGCTGGCGAGCGCCTGGGGCGGCGTAATCATTGCCGAGTACACGGGCGCTAACAGCGGGGTCGGTTATCGGATGCTTAATGCTGCAAATCTGTTCCTTCCCGCTCAGGTAATGGCGAACATGGTCACCGTGGCAATCATCGGCTATCTGCTTAATGCCGTTTTCAAAGGCTTAATCAATACCAGGGTCGGAAGGAAGTATTTGGGATGAGAAGCAGTCGCATCGTTCAACACTTCACAGGGTTTACGGGCTTCGTCGTTCTCTTCGTCGTGTGGGAGGCAGCGATCGCCGTTTTTCGACCGGCACCTGTTGTGTTGCCGAGTCCATGGCACACATTCGAGGCGCTCTTGTGGATTGCCCACTCCGATAAGGCGTGGGCAGACGTTGGAATTAGCCTTTTTCGCGTTGCCGCCGGCTTTGCGGTCGCCATTGTCACGGGCGTACCCGTCGGCATAGCACTTGCACGCTCGGCATTCTTCCGACATGTGCTAGCACCTACTCTCGAAGGTTTCAGGTTCGTGATCCCGTTTGCATGGATTCCCATTGCCTCTCTCTGGTTTGGATTACATGAGTCTGGCAAGGTCTTCATAACGTGGTATGCGGCGTTCTTCGTCATAGCGTTCCAGACGGAGGCCGGACTTCGGCAGGTGGACGAGCGGCTCGTCAAGGCAGCGAAGACGCTGGGTGCCGGTAGCAGAGAGTTGCTTCGAAAGGTCTACGTTCCCGCGGCTGCGCCGATGATAGTGACCGGGCTCCGTCTCGGCCTGTCCTTCGCCTGGATTTCAATTCTCGCTGCCGAACTCGTCAACGCGAAGGCAGGCATCGGGTATTTCACGATGAATGCAGCCGACTTCTTTCGCAGCGATCAGGCGTTCGCCGCAATGGGGGTCATCGGTGCGATCGGATTCCTCATGGATCGGGCGTTTCGCGTCTTGGAACGTCGTAAATTCGCCTGGCACAGGACTACGGATGCAATCCAGTAGACCCATCGTTGAGGTTCGCGACGTCGGCAAAATATGGGACAGTCGCGCAGGCACAATCATCGCGCTTAAAAGCGCGAGCTTTTCCGTGACGCGCGGGGAATTCATATGCCTGCTCGGTCCGAGCGGCTGTGGGAAGAGTACCTTGCTGGAGATCGTTGCAGGATTGCTGGAGCCGACAACGGGTGAGGTTTTGATGGACGGGGAACGCGTCCGGGAGGCTAGCCCGGAGCGCGGGATGGTATTTCAGTCGCACGCGCTTTTCCCATGGCGAACAGCGCGCGAGAACGTCGAATTCGGACTCGAAATGCGACGCGTCGAGCGGTCGGAACGACAGCGCCTTGCCAAGCAACTCATTGCACTTGTCGGCTTGAGCGGGTTCGAAGAGTCTCTGCCCCGTGAGCTCTCGGGTGGCATGTGCCAGAGGGTGGCCGTGGCCCGCGCGCTCGCGAACTCGCCCAAGGTCTTGCTCATGGACGAGCCGTTCGGAGCGCTCGACGCGCAGACGCGCGAAGAACTGCAGCGAGAGATCACGCGGATCTGGCAAGAGACGCGCACAACGATCATCTTCGTCACGCATTCCGTATCCGAGGCCGTGATCCTCGGGGATCGCATCGTGGTGATGACGGGGCGGCCCGGTCGCATCCATAGCGCGATATCGAACACGCTGCCGAGACCGAGAGATGCCACCTCCCCTGAATTCGGGGCAACGATGAGGACGGTGTACTCGGCACTGGAGGGCGCAAGGCGGACGTGATGGATGCTCTCGATGTGCAACACCCAACGTGTCCGGAACGGAGGGTTGCTGAGTCGACTTGCAGTTCCGATAGCGTGCCCTAAATAGTTAGAAGCCCGTCGCTGAAACCATTGGCCCTACCGCCTGATTGTGGCGCCATTGCCCATTCACATCTTGCGCTAGCTCGGCCCGCCGCCAAGCGCGCGGGTACGCTGTGGATCCGCTTCGCTTCGGCGCCCTCGCATCCGCTAACTGCCAGAAGCGGTCGTTCTCGCGTTCCGGCTAATGCCATGTCCAGCCGCACGTTTCGGCGCAGTGCACTGCCGCGCGCGGCAGG
>Ga0157369_10010412_pt1 | contig 10598 bp, 15 predicted proteins | sample C25metaG_FD_113461 | JGI IMG/M metagenome (GOLD analysis project Ga0157369, IMG submission 113461) | Corn rhizosphere microbial communities from Kellogg Biological Station, Michigan, USA - C2-5 metaG | ecosystem: Host-associated > Plants > Roots > Rhizosphere > Soil | place: USA: Michigan...
CAAATCACGCGCCTCAAGCTCGTCAGACGTCAAATGTACGGTCGCGGCAAAATCGATCTGCTTCAAGCGAGATTAATCGGCGCAGAATAATCGGAGCTGCACCAAAATTGCGTCAGAGCCAAATTTGCGAGCCGATTGACAGATGCCTTCGGTCTGATGATCGCCCCCGCGATAGGGAGACATGCGAACGAGATAATGTGTCGTGCGGTCATCCGTTGTCACCCGGCGTTCGCGCGGCTTCTGTTCCGCCAATACATGGGCGATATCATCTGCCAAGCTGGCAAGGTTCAATCGACCCGCGAGATCCGTGATCGGGCGACCTCGGTCGCCGGGCAGAATATTGAAAATCCGCGCAACGCTCGGCGTAAAGCCGCGGATCGTCAGCGCCTTGTCGAGGAAAACGGTAGCAACCTCGGTACTTTCGAACAGGTTCTGCAGATCGCTGTTGGCACGGTCCAGCGCCTCGACCTTGTTGCTGAGCTCAGCATTGACCGTGTGCAGCTCCTCGTTCACCGATTGCAATTCCTCCTTGGAAGCTTCCAGCTCCTCGTTGGTCGACTGCATTTCCTCATTTACGGACACCAGCTCCTCATTGGACGATTTAAGCTCCTCCAGCGCCGTCTCATACTCCTCGATCATCGACTGCAGCCGATCGCGGGTGTCGCGAAGCTCGCGTTCGACATGCAGGGCGTCACCTTCCTGGGTGGTCCGGGCACGCAGCAGAGCTTCTTCCTGGCTGAGAAGCGGGCCGTGATCCACGAACGCGATGAGGTAAAGTGGCTAGAACAGCGTTCATGCGACGGAGGAGCATCGATCTCCGGGCGGTTCTCAGGATGTGACGGAATTAGTCCGCCGATTGGTCAAGGGTGCTAAAGGGCAATTGCATCACCGAACAGTCAATGCGGGACGAGGTCGGCGATCTGGCCAATACGTGTGACAAGCTGAAGCCCGCCAACGCGGTGCGTCAGGTTCGCGGCGCCATCGCTTAATTCTGTAAGGCCACCATCGTGGCTAAGTTCAAGGCCGTGCGCGATCGCGAGCGGGAGACGACCGGTAAATGCGAGGGGCGCAAGAGCTATGCTGAGGCCAAACCCGAAATGGTTGGGATGGCCCGGGAATTGCGGCCAGCGCCTTTCCCTGCGCCAGATATCCGCCCTACTCGCTGAGGCTGGATACCGGACCCCGCTCGGTCCGGCCATGCTTCCGCTGTCGCTTCGATGCTCGGGCGATAAAGGAAGCGGGTCACTATCCATATTTGCCCCCAAATATCCCGATTTGATTTTGGCATTGGCCTGTTTTGGATAGCGCCCCATCTCCATATAGGAAGTATCACCGCCCGGCCCCCGGCGTCTATCGGTGACTGAGAGTAGCGTGCGCTCCCGCCCTTTTTCACTGCGGAGACATGCTATGCGCAAACAAACTCTCGCGCTGTCGGATCGGCTTTCTCAATTTATACAACGCGGGCTCGAACAGGCTCAGGCAATGTCACCCGGCAAGGACCGGGAACATGCGTTGCAGAAAGTTCGGCAGGCTGAAGTAGCTCTTGAAGTAAATGATTGGCTGAAACTCTCGGCCGGTGACCCCAAAGTAAAAATGCCTTCGCCGACCTTCTAGAACGGGATGCATTTCATGCGAATCAAGATATTTCGTGACGAAAACCGCTCCCGGCACTTTTGACCTGGTCGGGGGAGGCAAGGATCATCCCTGGTCAGTCGACCTCGTGATGGAGGCGTTTCCCTGCCTGCTGTTGGGCGGTTTTGCTTTCGCCCTTATCACCCTCTGCATATACTGATACCCAGGCTTTGGGTGCGGGCGGATTCCGATCAGCTCACCGATGGATTGGGCGTTTTGTGTGAGCAGTGGTCGCTTGCAGTCATGTGTCCGGCCTTTCTGTGCGGTCCTACAGATCCGGGCTGAGTATCTTCGATTTGGCTGACGATCTTCAGCACCTGGCGGACAATATCCGATATGCGCCTGTCCTTCGCTTCCAGGATAATTGCAATCAGCTTCGCCACTCTGTGCAGCCCCCGCGCCTCGGTAAGGCCGAACTCGGTCAAGTGCCCACACATTGACGGCTAATGGCGAGGAGGCGCTGGCGTGGTGCGGCGACGGGTCGTCGACGTTCTCATCACGGACGTCAAGCTGCCGGGAAGCGTGGACGGATGGCAGATCGCCGAACGCTGCCGTGAGCACGCCCCCGAACTCCCAGCGATCTATGCGACCGGTTTCTCGCCCGTCGCGCCCCGTCCGGTGCCCGGAAGGTTGATTCGGCGACGTGCCGGAGGACCTGAGCACCTTATAAGCCCCGACTAACCCGGGAGCGAATGCTCGAGGAAGAAGCGCAGCATCTCTCTCGTCGCGTCCGGCCCGCGCGGATCGGTGTAGGAGCCAGCGAGACTGCCGCCCGACCAGGCGTGGCCGGCACCGTGAACATTCCAATGCTCGGAGATGGCACGCCCACCTCCATCCGCCAGGTTGGTGCGAGTGTAGGCGTGCCCATGGGGCACTCGTCCGTCGCTCACCTTCGCTTTCAAATCCGCCGCCTTGGCGGACTGCTCGACAATCCGGTCGCCGTTGTTCGGATGCACCGTGGTGTCGCGGTCGCCGTGGAAGACGATGGTCGGCACTGGCGGTCGGCCATCCGGAATTTTAGACCCGCCTCCCTGCCGCATGGCAACGAGCGCGGAGGGAAGATCGCTTGCCGCGCCGCAGGCGAGGCCGGAATGAATCCCGACAGCAGCGTACAGATCGGGGTGGGTCGCCGCCATGATGGCGGCGGCCGCCCCGCCCGCCGACAAACCCGCGACGTAGACGCGCTTCGGATCGATCGGATAGTCCCGCATGACCCGGCGAGTGATGCCCGCGATCAGCGAAGGCTCCCCGCCATCGCGCTGCTGGTCGCCCGTGCGAAACCAATTCCAGCATTTCGACTGGTTGGCTCCGCTGGGCTGCTCGGGATAGACCACGAAGCAATTTCGCTCCTCCGCCAGGAAATTCATCCGGGTGCCGGCCGCGAAGTCGTCCGGCGACTGGGTGCAGCCGTGAAGCATGACCACCAAGGGAAGCGGTTTTTCCTCCAAGCGGCTCGGGACGAATAGCTTGTAGTTCCGGCTTCCATCCGCGCTGCGGAAGGTCCCTGCGATGAACCGCGTGCCTTCGGGTGCGATGTCCGTCGTGGCCGGCGGAGCGCGGGTCGGCAGACCACGCAGATTGAGTCCGGGGAAGTCTTTCAAGCCCTCGAACCGGCCGGCGCTTCGGCGCAGCAAAGGAGCGGAGGAAACGCGGGTGGCTCGTCGGCTTTCCTGCTCCTCGACGACATTGGCCTTAACGTCGATGGTCAGCGGCTCGAGCCGGGCCTCGACATGGGCGTCGTTGTCGGACGTTTCAGGCGCACTCTCGCCGCGAAGCATGCGCTGCAGAAGCGCGGTGGCCTCGACCAGTTGGCCCGCACGCGTAAGGCGCATGGCCTCGGAAACCATGTTCTGCTTCAGCATTTGGCATTCACCTTGTTCTGTCGGAGAGAGCGGCCTTGACCGCGGGAGTGGCGTGGAGGGCCCCAAGCACCGAAACCGAAGCAATGGTGGCGCGGGCCAGTTCGGGCGTGACGTCCTGGGCGATGGTCGCCAGGCCCAGAACGTTGATGTGCAGCATCTCGCCGGCGCGCCGCGCCGCTTCGAGATCCTCACGGCTGTAGTTCCGCAGCCCCAAGTCGAGACTCTTTCGGACCGTCGACTGCTTCACGACGTCCGCATGACGTTCGAGCTGGTTGCGGATGGCCGTCCGGATGAAATCCGTACGGTTCGAATAGAACCCTTCCTGCACCATCAGATCGATCTGACCGAGGTCGACATAGCCAAGGTTGACCGTGATCTTCTCGGTATCGGGGATCCGCGATCGCAGCTCGCGCACATTGTCGGCCATGAAAGCATCCATTGCTACCATCCAACAGGATGGTCTATGGATGTCAAATGGATGTTCGGGAGACTCTTTCAAGGGGTGAGAAATCGGCTTTGGCTGAACGCCTGCAGTTCGTCGACCAGCTTCGTTTCGAGCCGACGTTCAGCCTTGGCGCCGCCATGTCGCAGCCGAGTGCCGCGCCGCGAGGGAGATTAATTCGCGGTACGCGCTTTCGCACTCTCTCGCCATTCGGTCCGCGAAGAACCGTTTCTCGAAGCGCGCGCGTACTTTTCGTCTGTCGAGCCGGCCCAGATCGTCCACGGCCCTGACGGCCTGCTCTTTGTTCTCGACAATGAAGCCCGTTACACCGTCCTCGACGACCTCGGGCACGGAGCCTGAGCAGTGGGCGATTACTGACCTTTCGAGCGAAGGATGCGATGCGATCCCGCAGGGGGAGGTCTGGAACGGCGGTGCATGATGTTGCTCCGATCATTCGCCTAGTAGCGGCTCGCGCGACGGGGCCGATGATCCCGCACCTGGATTTGGCTCTCGATTAGTTTTTTGAGCGACTGCGCAATCTGCCGTTTTTGGTTGCGCTCAACGCCGGGTCGCAGCGCACGGGCTTCTCGTACCGTTTCTAACCGGACCTGAACTAACCCTCGAATATCGAAGAACTCTGCATGTCGTGCCATGGCGCTCCCTTTGCTCAGGGCGGGAGTATTCCGCTCTCGGTCAGTGGTGGACGTCGTCACATGGCGGTGAGGAGGCAGTCTTCCACCCGGCGTCCCAACATTTTGACCACATTAGCGGCTAAGACCGCGAGCTTTCGAGCCCGCCGCCGCCGGGAATTGGGGTCGCCAGGCAGATCGCCCCATCGAGGCCTCACTCGCCACTCTTGATTTCGGGCTTGTCATACAAAACCGCGTTCAAGAGCGAACTAAGAACTTCGATCTTTCCATTATAGGTGATGAAGCCGAGCCTGCGAAACTTGTTCATGAAAAAACTGACACGGGAGCGGGTTGTGCCGATCATCTCGGCAAGCGTCTCCTGGCTAACCTGCGTCGTGATGGGCTGTGGGGCGCCATCCTTTCCGAAATTTGCCAGAAGCAGAAGAAGACGCGCGAGCCGTTTCTCACTCGAATTGAATAACTGGTCTATTAGGTCTTCTTCGATGCGGCTGTTTCGACGTAGAAGATATGCCATGAACAATTCGGAAAACTGGGGCTCGCTTTTAAGTGCCGCAAGCATCGCGGCTTTCGTGATGGAAGTGACCACGCATTCTTCCATTGCCGTCGTTGTTGAAATTCGCAAGGGATGGCCATTCAGGCATCCTTCGCCGAAGAATTGTCCGGGCTCCATGATTCCGACCACGGCTTCCTTGCCCTGCTCGGAGACAACGAGAACCTTGATCTTTCCCTTTTGGATGTAGAAAACAGAATCTGCGGCGTCCCCCTGCGAAAAAACGACCGCGTTCTTTTCAAAGTTCAATATGGTTGTGCCCTCGCTGACCTTGGCGAGAAAGAGAATGGGATCAAACAAGCTTTTCGCCGCTTTTGACATGAGGCCCTTGCGCCTGGTGTTGACCTTAGTTTAGCAGACACGGCGGCCAGCATGTCAGGGAACTTGGCTGTTTGCGCCGGCGCGCCTTGCGCATGGACGCCCGCGGCGGTCGCTTCATGGAAGGGGAAAATTGCGGCTCTACCTGATCCCGAAACGAATCTACCTCCAGGCCAACCAATTCGTGGTGGCCCTTGGTTCCCGCGAATACACCCCGCCTGGCCGTCCGGCAAATCAGATTTAGCGGTCTCTGTTTGATTCATTAATTTTTCCGATGTGAGCAATATTGATCAGTAGCCTTGGACTCGGGAAAGCATACTGTCCCAATATCGACGATCTCATTTTAGTTGGTGGGGCGTTCAATGAGTTCTCTTCAAACGCGTGCTGGAAACGTCCTTGACGCCCGCCTTGCAGCGCTTGCCAACACGACAGCCAATCTGAAAACTCAAATGCAGGAATTGGACGGGCTACGTGACCGGATCAGGAAGGCGCGCCTATCGGATCGCAGATCTCGGTTCCCGGTTGTCCGACGCGACCCATCGTCTGGCGGAATTGAGCCGCTTTGTGGGTCGGACAAGCGTTAAGGCCGCCTCAGTCGGTGCTGTCCGCAATTCTTCCTTTCCCCGCGCAAATCGTGCACTTTTCCGGATAGATCTTGTGAGTTGCCAGCATGGGCTGCTTCACAGTGGGGAAGCCCGTTCCGTTGCATGCCGTGCAGGTATGCTCTTTGATCTTCGGCGTCACGATGAACCTTTCAGGTTGCCCCTCAGTTCGCGGCCTCTTTCCTTTGTGCGGCTAAAAAATGGACTCCGTGAGGGTTGCGCCATTCTTAGATGTCAAAGGTCGGCTTGCAGCACCCGTCACAAAATTATCATGTCGGCACGTCTGCGCTGTGCAATTTTGCTCACTCTCGCCGAAAATTGCCCTGCGACGCCTGGATTCCAGGCTGAGCAATATTGCTCAGTATAATATCGAGAAATGGATCAGTATCCGGGTTCGGGGAGCGGTCTCTCGACCAGGAGCCGAAAGTGAATCTCATCACGGCATTTGTCGCTGCGCGAGATGATCGGCTCGTGGATGCCGTCAGCGCTGCGCGGCACTACGGGCCCGCGTGACGCGGTCCCGGAAGGGGCCGCGTATAAACGTGCTTTGAATGCACATGTTCGAAAGCAGTCCAGGGATGTTTGAAAGCCGACCAGAGGCGCGCGTGCTGGCGCAACAGCTCGCGCGTTATCGCGAGCCCAACAACGCGCGTGGCGTGTTCGAGCTGACGATCACAGCGGGGCCCTTCTTTATCATCTGGGCCGTGATGTCGATCGTTCTTGTTCACGGCCATTGGAGTGGTCTGCTGCTGATGGTGCCCGCGGCGGCCCTGGTCGTCCGTCTCTTCATGATCCAGCATGATTGCGGTCACGGCTCGTCTTTCACGGTCGCCTTGCGAACGACTGGGTCGGCCGCGCGATCGGCGTTGTGACCCTCACGCCTTACGATTACTGGCGACGGAACCATGCGCGCCATCATGCGAGCTCAGGCAATCTCGATCAGAGAGGCGTCGGCGACATCGACGTATTGACGGTCCGCGAGTTTGTCGCGCGACCGCGATGGCGCCAGATACTTTATCGCCTGTATCGGCATCCGATCGTGATGTTCGGCATAGGTCCTGCCTATTTGTTCATCCTGCGGCATCGGTTGCCGATCAAGATGATGCGAAACGGCTGGGGGCCCTGGCTGAGTACGATGGGTACGAACGCCGCCATCGCGATTCTGATCGCCGGGATGATCCGGCTGGTCGGCGTGGGACCTTATCTGCTGGTGCATCTGCCCATCATGATTCTGGCTGCATCGATCGGCGTCTGGCTGTTCTATGTCCAGCACCAGTTCGAGTACACGTCCTGGTCCCGCGGTGAGGCCTGGCGTTTTCACGAAGCCGCGCTGCATGGCAGTTCGTACTATCACCTGCCGGGTGTCCTGCGTTGGTTCACGGCGAACATCGGCGTTCACCACGTCCATCACCTGTGCAGTCGAATTCCTTGTTATCGGTTGCCGGATGTATTGCGCGATCACCCGGAGCTCGCTGCCGTCGGACGAATCACCCTGTTCCAGAGCTTGCAGTGTGCACCGCTCGCCTTGTGGGACGAGAATGGGGGGCGTCTGATTTCATTTGGAGAGGCGGCCGTACATCGAGCGCCCGTTCAGGCAACGGCCACCGGATTTTCGTTTCAGAAATTATGGGCGACCAGGTCGTAAGAACCCCTGCTTCCGCGAACATAAACCTTGGCGGCAGCAGCGCATATCCGGTCACGGTTGGAATCGAACGCGTTCAGGAAACCGGCCTCGTCGGGGCGGATATCTGGCTGGATGTGCCGGAGCGCGGCCTCGTTTTTGAAGAAGGATGCCTCCATTGCGCTATCATATCCCCAAAACCGCACGGCATGCCGGGTTCAGTCGTAGGAGCAGCTATAATTTGGGAACGCAATCATCGGCTGGAACCGATCAAGTTGCAAGTGCACGAGATCCGTGCCGGCCCTGCGCACGTTCTGCACCAAGATATTTCGATGGCCACAGTCCTCACCGCAACGCCGAAAGGTTGCGCTCTCATCTATGTGGCTACGCTGAAATCGGATCACAATGCGGGCCATCCCGGCCGAATAAATAAAGTCGCGCAGAGCCTCGTTATTCGGCGAAAGGTCACCATATGCTCGATATCACCGCGCGCCCCCGGCCGTTATCGGTGACTGAGAGCTTCGCGCTCCCGCCGCGACCAAAGGCGGTCAATATGTCATATGTCAACAAATTCAGTATTCGGGAGTGGCTCGTGCCCCCGATATTACTGCCGATCTTTCTTGTGCTGTTGGTCGCCGCTGCGATGCTTGTTCGGTGGTAATTCACCTCGACAGAGTCTCGCTGTCAGCTCAGGCAGAAAGTTCGTTTATGGTCAAACGACCCTTGGCATCGCTAGCTGACAAACTCAACGTTAGGGCAACGGCCGCCCTGAATGCAGCTCGCGAGATGCCGCCGGGAGTTCGGCGTGCGAAGGCGATGAACAAGGCAATGATCCTTCGCAACGCCGTAAATATTGCACGAGCATTTCCTCGGCAAGGGCGATGCACCGGCCAGATGAAGGCCGGTCGGTGGGTCCCCCCGGGTCCACCGACGAGATGGTGCCACCCATGCGGGCGTTCAAATTAGCGGGACTTCAAAACGAAAGGGGTCAGCATGTTCAAATCCCGGCAGTATCGCGTGAAAGCAGCTGAGTACGGCCAACTCGTCAAGAGCTCGGCTGACGCTGAGGAAAGCCAAAAATATCAAGACCTGGAGGACCGCTCCATCGCTTTGGCGAATAATGAGCGCGGCCTCGCAGATGCTTATCACGATGCCGTGCACGTTGGCGAATTGGACCGGACCCGCGGCGAGGTCCTTGCTGCCGAAGAAGAGCAGGTTTTGCGTTGTCTTGGGGCGGCGGTCATCGTGCAATGGAACACCTTGCCGACGTCGCTGCAACGGGAGATCTTCGATACCGCTGGATCTGTCGGAAAGTTGTGGGAGACAGCGGCGCTCCGCGGGCAGATCGCCCGATTTCTGCACAAGCACAAGAATGAATCCGGTGGCGTGCCTTTGAAAGACACGGCTGGCGATGCGAGATCCGGCGCTGCGGCTTTGTCGCGTTGGGATAACGAGGGAGGCGCAGTTCGCGACGGACTGCCGATGTGAATGAATGCTGAGCATAGGAGGATTTTCGATGTCACTTGCACAATTCAGCATCGATGACGGACCCCATAACATGGACGGGCTGCGGCTTTTTGCCCTGGATGGAGCTGAACGGGTCGAGGCGTTTGTAGGCCGCAAGGTACTGGACGTCTGGGCGGAGTCCGTCGAGCATCGCGGAGGACGACAAAGTCTGCTCCGTGATCAATATAACGCGCTTGGCAAGCTGAACCTTGCCGCGCTTCAGCGAATCGTAAGCGGGAAATACCAGCGAGGCGCCGCGTCCAACCGACAGCATCCCTTTGTCGAGGTATTGTTCTCGGACATCACGGAAAGCGGCGAGGATCTGAATTTAGCCGAACTCGTGCGCGAACCTTTGCCGCCGGCATTTCATAGGCAATGAGCAACCGCGAAGAAGCAACGATGAAAAAACCTGTTCTCTCGATTGACGAGCCGGAGCCGAAGAAGGCGGTGCGAGCCGACCGGCCTCCCACCGAAGGGTTCGCGACGATCGTCGATGGCCACTTCAAGTCAGAGTTCGACACTGTCGAGGCTGCTGAAACATCGGGCCGGGAGCTGAAGTCGGCTTATCCGAGACTCCAGATCGAAATTTATGACGCCGCCAATAAGGTCCGCACGTTGTTGGGCTAGCGATCTTGACTATCTCGTTCCAGGGATCGCACTCGCTCGCCAGGATACCACGCGCATATTTCTCGATGGTTTAGTTGGGTTGTCGCGCCGTCCTTGAAAATCGGTGTGTTTAAATGTCAGGCTTACTTGCCTGAGACCCCGTCAACTCCATGCCGTTATCGTCGTCGACGACAGAAAGGCCAGGCATCGCTGCCGGACCTTTCTTTTTCTTTTGAGCACTGAACGGTTGGAGTTAGAAATCCATACCACCCATGCCTCCACCCGGAGGCATGCCGCCAGCGCCGGCACCGGCGTTCTTCTTCGGCACTTCGGCCACCATGGCTTCGGTTGTGATCAACAGCGCGGCAACTGAGGCCGCGTTCTGGATGGCTACGCGAACAACCTTGGTCGGATCGATGATGCCCTTGGAGATCAGGTTGACATATTCGCCGGTCTGGGAGTCAAAGCCGTAGGAGTATTGGTCCTTCTCCAGGATTTTGCCGACGATCACCGAGCCGTCTTCACCGGCATTGATCGCGATCTGGCGGGCCGGATAGGACAGCGCCTTGCGGACGATCTCGACGCCGGTCTTCTGGTCGTCGTTCTTGGTGCGAAGCCCTTTGAGGTGCTGGGAAGCACGAAGCAGGGCGACGCCACCGCCCGGCACGATGCCTTCTTCAACCGCCGCACGGGTCGCATGCATCGCATCATCAACGCGATCCTTGCGCTCCTTCACCTCGACCTCGGTCGCGCCGCCGACGCGGATCACCGCGACGCCGCCCGCGAGCTTGGCCAGACGCTCCTGCAGC
>Ga0157369_10010413_pt1 | contig 10597 bp, 7 predicted proteins | sample C25metaG_FD_113461 | JGI IMG/M metagenome (GOLD analysis project Ga0157369, IMG submission 113461) | Corn rhizosphere microbial communities from Kellogg Biological Station, Michigan, USA - C2-5 metaG | ecosystem: Host-associated > Plants > Roots > Rhizosphere > Soil | place: USA: Michigan...
GCGGGTGGTATTCCGCAGCGGCCGGCCTTCCTCGAGGTCTACCTCGATGCCAACCAGCTCTTCTATCGCCCCGTCAGCTCAGAAGAAGGCGGCAGCGAAGAAAAGGCAGCCGGAATCCTGCTCTATAGCGCGTAACCAGGCATAGCAGCCCGAACCGAAAGCCCCCAAGAGATTGGGGGCTTCGCTTTTTGCTGAGAGCAGTGGAGGTGCAGAGGATGTTGTTATGCCCTGCGCGCAATGCTGATCACGGTGAGGTCATCGTCCTGGCCATGTTGCTGGGCGGCTTGAGCTACGGCGTGCACATTGGCGCCTTGGCGAAGTAGAGACTCAACTCCTGGAAATCCGAGGAGCACTCCCGTTTGGTTCCGCGCTTCGGGCACGCCATCGGTCAGGAGGACTGCTCTATCGCCGGTTCGCAGTTCCAGCGAAGATTGAGTGTAGATAGCAGTCTCTGTCAGACCCAATGGGATCGATCCTGGAAGGCAAAACTCTGTTCCGTTCAAGTAAGGCGGAGGGTGGCCGGCATTGGCCAGCGCGAGGCGGCCTTCTGGTTCGAGTCGGAGTACAAGGCATGTGGCAAAGCCGCCATGCGTGCGGCCACACAATCGGCGATTGATTTCGGACAGAATCTCGGCTGGCTCCTCAGTGAAAGCAGTAACAACGCACAACATACCAACAATCATTGAAACGATCATGGCGGCGCTGAGCCCTTTGCCACTGACGTCGCCAATCACCAGAAGAGTGCGTCCGCTCTTGAGCCGGATCACCTGAAGGAAATCGCCTCCCACTTCAGCGGCCGGTCGGTAGACGCTCTCAATGGAGTAGCCGCTGACGGCGGGCAGAGTTTCCGGAACCATGACCCGCTGGACTTCGCGAGCAGCAGCCATTTCGCCGTCGAGCAAGGCTTTGTCACTCTGAGTCTTTGCGTATCTTCGTGCTTCGCTGATGGAGACATGGACGAAGCCGATGTAGCCGAGGCAGACCGTAATGATGACGGCAACGCCATCGAATGACATTCGCTCCCGCAGATGGGCCATTTCAGCTTTGTTCAGCTCAGCAGGCTGCGGTGAATTAGGGAAGCGATTTGCGAGATAGCCCATCGCGCTGAATTGGACAACCATGAGGGGCAGCATTGCCTTCCAGAATCGATTGCGCAGAATGATCCCGCTGGCTGCATAGCCCATGGCGAATACACCGATCAGTACCACGGAGATCGCATAGCGCGGAGTGGACCATCGGCCCATGTTCGTGATGTCGTTCGCGATCCCGATGCCGGCAAAAACGCAGAACACCGCAGCGAGAAAGATGATTCGTGCCTTCAGGGGTGTCGAGCGCCAGGGGACGGGTACTCTCATGGGATTGAGTCCTTAGATCCCGGAGTGAAATGGGGATCAGCACCCAGTGGAGATGGATACGTGGTTTGGATTCTACTGGACTGGGTCAAGCTGATCCGGATTCATGATGCAGTTTATAGGAAGTTTTGCAACCTTATCGTTTTTCAATAAATCTGCTAAAGTTCCTATAAACGTATGGATCCCGTCCGCAATCCCTATGCACCCGGCGCCGGCAGCCCACCACCTGAACTGGCAGGGCGCCATGAGATTCGAGAAGACATCGAGATCCGGCTTCAGCGGCTGCGCTTGGGCCGTCCTGCTAAAAGCATGATGCTGGTGGGTTTAAGGGGCGTGGGCAAAACCGTTCTGCTGGACCAGATGCGGCGTGACGCAGAAGCCGGGGGAATCCACACGGTTCGGATCGAGGCACCGGAACAGCGCTCCCTGCCCGCGCTGCTTGCCCCGGCCCTCCGGCTGGCTCTCCTGCACCTTAGCAAGAAGGAAGCGGCGAAAGAATATGCAATTCGAGGGCTGAAGGCCCTTGCGGGGTTTGCGGGCAAACTGAAGGTGCATTATCGGGACATCGAGGTGGGCCTCGATTATTCTCCCGAACCGGGGCTGGCGGATAACGGCGACCTGGAACTGGATCTGGGTACTCTGCTGGCGCAGGTGGGTGCTGCGGCCAAAGCCGCTGAGACGGCGGTTGTACTGTTCATCGATGAGCTCCAGTACGTCGAGGAAACGCAGATGGCTGCGCTGATTTCGGCATTGCATCGCTGTGCGCAGGAGCAGTTGCCGGTCACGATTGTAGGCGCAGGTCTGCCGCAGTTGCGGGCGCGCATGGGGGACGCAAAATCGTATGCGGAGCGTCTATTTGATTTCCCGGAAATTGGACCATTGAAGCCGGGGGATGCGCGGGATGCGATCGTAAAACCTGCGGAGAATGAAGGGGTCAGCATCGAGGACCGGGCGGTAGATCTGATTATCTCGAAGACGCAGGGTTATCCCTACTTCCTCCAGGAGTGGGGGAAGCACACCTGGGATCTCGCGACGGCGAGCCCCATTCGGTACAACGATGTCGTGAATGCGTCCGATGAAGCAGTGGCTGCTTTGGACGAGAGCTTCTTCCGAGTGCGTTTCGATCGCTTGACCCCGCATGAGAAGAGATATTTGAGAGCTATGGCGGAACTGGGGCCCGATCCCCATCGCTCTGGCGACATTGCAGACGAGCTTGGGCGGAGCGTGACTTCTCTTGCGCCCACAAGGGCCGGCCTGATCGCAAAAGGTATGATCTGGAGCCAGACGCACGGGGATACTGCTTTCACGGTGCCGCTGTTCGATGAGTTCATGAAGCGCATCATGTCGGGCGAGGAGTGGAGACGCGGTTAGATCGCGTACGGTTGACCCGGTCAGGCCGGAGCGCCGTCTCGCTAGCTCCGCAGATTTTGCTGATGGCAACAAAATGGTTGCTGGTCACTTCGCATGCTGCCGGACCGTTCCACCGGTATATACTCTTTTTCCGCACCAAGCGAGTTAAGATTCTCTGTTTCAGAACTGGAGACCCAGGTGACACTTCGAAGAGCCCTATCGGGCGGTGTAGTTTTATGCGCGTGGGCAGCGCTATTGTTCGTGGAGGCGCTTCCCGCACAGCAGTGGAAGGCTCCCACCAGAATGAAGAAGCTCTCCAACGGGCTTACGGTGGTGGTATCGGAAGATCACTCCGCGCCCACCTTCGGAGTTTGTGTGAGCTACGGCATCGGGTTCCGGCTCGAGCCGGAGGGGCGCACGGGGTTTGCGCATCTCTTCGAGCACCTGATGTTCGAAGGCACCCCGAACGCGCCGAAGGGTGCTCTGGATCGCGTTATCGAGGGTGGTGGCGGATTTAACAACGGCGACACACGCTATGACTACACGGAGTACATCGAGACCGCGCCGATCTCTGCTCTCGACCCTGTGCTGTGGATCGAAGCGGACCGCATGAAGACGCTTGATTTTTCTACGAAGAACCTGGACAACCAGCGCAGCGTGGTGGAGGAAGAAGTCCGTGTCAACGTTTTGAATCAGCCGTACGGACTGTTCTTTGCCATCGATCTGCCGGGGAAGGCATTTGACACCTATCCGAACGCGCACAACTTCTATGGCGATTTCAAGGATCTGGATGCGGCGAAGATCGAAGATGTGAAGGCGTTCTACGAAAAGTACTACACGCCGGGCAATGCGGTGATGGCCATTGTAGGAGATGTGAAGCCGGATGAGGTATTTGCCAAGGTGGAGAAATACTTTGGGCAGATTCCCTCTCGCGCTACGCCACCAAAGCCGAAAGTTGATGAGCCTCCGCAGAAAGCCGAGCGCAAATCCTCGCAGACAGACAAGCTTGCCAAGGTTCCGGGATTGGCCATCGGATACCGCATGCCTTCGAGGGATTCAGCTGATGCGCTGGCTGGAGCCGTCACAGGGGAACTGCTCCATAACGGACAAGCATCGAGGCTCTATCAGGCACTGGTGAAAGACAAGCAGGTGGCATTGTCAGTGGATGGCGGAGTGAACTGGCCGCTTGGAACTCCATACGAGTATGCGGGCCCCACGCTGATGACTTCGTTCATCGTGTATCCGCCCAACATGACGGAAGATCAAGTCTTGACGGCATACGATGCTGCAATCAAGAACCTCGCCGACAATGGACCAACCCAGCAGGATTTGGACCGGATCGTGGCGAAGATGCGATCGGACATTTATGGCAACCTTGAAATCCCCATCAGTCGTGCTTCGGCCCTCTCCCATGCGGTTCTCTTCGACGGCAAGTTCGATTCCGTGTACGAGGTTCCTGAAGAGCTTTCGAAGGTGACGGTCGCGCAGGTAAAAGCTTTCGCGGCGAAGTATCTCGTGAGCACGAATCGAACCATTATCGATCGCGTACCGGCAGCAGCTGCCGGAAAAGAAAAGGGAGCGGGGCAATGAGAATCTTCACCATCGCATGTGCGTTTGCAATCGTTGCTTCGCAGTCTGTTGCACAGAAGGAGACGCCGCTTCCTAAGGATCTTCCTGCTTACGGAGCGGAGAGGCCACTGGCCGCGCCATCCGTGAAGATCGCCAAGCTCGACAACGGCCTCACAGTATGGCTTGTCTCCGAGCCGGGGTTTCCCAAAATAGCGCTCGATCTTGCGGTGCGCGGCGGACTTGCAGCTGATCCTACTGATCGGCCGGGCCTTTCGCAGTTATTAGGGAACACCATTGATCAGGGAACGAAATCGCTGAATGCAAAGCAGATCGCGCAGCAGCTTCAGGCTGCGGGCGGCGACCTTGGCGTGAGCCCCAGCAAGGACTCGATCGTCCTCTCCATAAGCGTGCTCAGCGCGAAGCGGGACGATGCGCTTACGGTGCTCTCTGATCTAGTGCGCGATGCGACCTTCCCTGATGCGGAGGTTACGCTGGCTAAACGGAATGCCGCGGATGCATTGCGCCAACAGGAGTCGCAGCCTGCGTTTCTTGCCGGACGCGCAATGGCAAAAGTCATGTTCGGTGAACATCCCTATCACGTGATGTCTGCCACACAGGAGTCCATCAGCGCGTCCACTCCGGAAGATCTTCGCAAGATTTACGCGGAGCGTTTTCGTCCGGACCAGGCTTTGCTGGTTGCTGTTGGTGACTTTGAGGTAGACGGAATGCTGGATGCCGTCAAGAGTCGATTCAGCGAGTGGAAAGCGCCTTCCACGCAGCCTGTCGCGATCCCTCAGGCTCCCTCGGCAGCGGCTCAGCACTCGATCTACCTTGTGCCACGGCCCGGGTCAGTGCAGACTACGCTGGAACTTGCGAGCTTTGGTCCCCTGCGTAGTGCAGACGACTACGAGGCTGCGCGCGTTGCGAATGCCATCTTTGGAGGCACCTTCGGATCGCGTCTCACACGGAATATCCGGGAGGACAAGGGATATACCTATTCACCCGGAGCAAGCCTCCAAAGCTATCACTCGGCTGGGCTGCTCATTACGCGTGCCGACGTACGGAATGCAGTGACGGCGCCGAGCCTTAACGAGATTTTCTATGAACTGAACCGTATGGTGACAACCTCGCCGACCGAAGAAGAACTCGGCACAGCGAAGCGCTTTCTGGTCGGAGTTGAGGCGATTCAGTTGCAATCGCGAGCTGCGGTATCCGATGAACTGGTGCGCTTGTGGGTGAATGGCCTGACGCCCGATGCGATCGGCGCTTACGGCAAGAAAGTAGCAGCCATAACCGCGGAAGATGTCGACACAGCTGCCAAGAAGTACTTCCCGGCGGCGAAAACTGCGATCGTGGCAGTCGGCGAAGAGAAGGTAGTGCGGGATGCCGTGGCTCCCTTTGGATTGCCGGTGGTCACTGCGCCGCAGTAAAGGATCTTACGGCTATCTAACCGTCAGGGCCGCGGAGTTGACCGCGGCCCTGCTTTCGTACCGGCGGCAAGCAATGATGTACTCTTTAGCCATCCAGCGGCACGTCCCCATTCCCAACTGGATCAGCTCAAGAGAGGTCATGAGAAAACTTTTCCTTGTCTTTGCTGTTCTCGCCCTGTTGCCCCTTGCCGCCAACGCCCAACAGAAGAATCTCCCGGCTGATGATCTCGATCCGAACTTCAAAGCGCCGGACCAGCAGACAGACTTCGACAAGAGAGTCGTGATGGTTCCGATGCGTGACGGTGTGAAGCTTTACACCGTCATCGTTATTCCTAAAGGAGCCAAGGGCGCTCCGATTCTGCTCGACCGAACTCCGTACAACGCAGCCAAACGCGCTGAGCGATCCGACAGTCCGCATATGATCGAGGCGCTGCCTCTGAGCAATGAGGTGTTTGTGAAGGCGGGCTACATCATCGTCTATCAAGACGTGCGAGGGAAGTACGGCTCCGAAGGGCCATACATCATGACGCCGCCGCCAATAAATTCAGGCTACAATCCGACCGGAGCAGACGACACCACGGATGGCTGGGACACGATTGATTGGCTCGTGAAGAACGTCCCCGAGTCGAACGGCCGAGTAGGCATGATCGGATCGAGCTATGAGGGATTCACGGTTGTCATGGCGTTGCTGCATCCGCATCCGGCACTGAAGGTTGCGGCACCTGAGAGCCCAATGGTGGATGGATGGATGGGTGATGACTGGTTCCACTACGGGGCTTATCGCCAGCCGAACATCGACTACATGCTCAGCCAGACCACGAAGCGGGCCGGCGGCGTGCCCGTGCCCCACCCGAATTACGACGAATATACGGGCTTACTCAAAGCGGGTTCGGCCGCCGGTTTTGCGCACGAATTGGGCGCGGACAAACTTCCGTTCTGGAAAGTTACGGTTGAACACGCGGCATACGACGGCTTCTGGCAGAGCCAGGCGCTGGATAAGCTCATTGTGAAGCAGCCGCTCGCCGTACCGACCATGTGGGAACAGGGCCTATGGGACCAGGAGGACATGTGGGGCGCGAACCACATCTATCGCGCGCTCAAGTCGATTGGGACGCCGGATGCGATGAATCACATTGTCATGGGTCCCTGGTTTCACAGCCAGGTCAATCGTCCCGGTCGCAATCTCGGGCCGCTGGTATGGGCTACAGACACGACGGCATGGTGGCGGGAGGAGGTGCTGCTGCCATTCTTCAATCAGTATCTGAAGCCCGGCTCGCCGCAGACAGATACGCCCAACGCGCTCATCTACGATACGGGTTTGGACAGATGGGACAGGTACAAGGTGTTTCCGCAGGCATGCGAGAAGGGATGCCCTGTTACCGCGAAGCCGCTGTATTTAGAGGCTGACGGCAAGCTGTCTTTTGATGCGCCAGTTGCGAGCGACGGGAAGTACTCAGAGTATGTTTCGGATCCTGCAAATCCTGTGCCGTATCTCCCTCGGCCGGTGACGCACGCCGGGTGGCGAACGTGGCTTGTGACCGATCAGAGGTTTGTGGATGGACGCCCAGATGTACTCACGTGGGAATCCGCGCCACTGAAGGAAGAGATGAAGCTCTCGGGTGAACCGATGGTGCACCTGATCGCTTCGACCTCAGGCACTGACTCGGACTGGGTCGTCAAAATCATCGACGTCCAGCCGGAGAGTGCGGTCGAGCCGACGCAACAGATGAGCGGCTATGAATTGCCCGTCGCTACCGATATCTTCCGCGGCCGATATCGCACCAGCTTCGAACACCCCTCCGCCATCCAGGCGGATGAGCCGCTCCCGTACGTATTTGCATTGCCGATGGTGAACCACACTTTCGAGCCGGGACATCGCATTATGGTCCAGGTGCAATCGAGCCTGTTTCCCCTGTACGATCGCAATCCCCAGAAGTTCGTCCCCAACATCTTCGAAGCGCAACCGCAGGATTATCAGAAGGCGACACAACGTATCTGGCATGCTCCGGATCACGCGAGCTTTATCAGCCTGCCAGTTGTTCCAGCTTCCGGACAGTGAGCGTTTCGTTGAGGAAATGGCAGATGCCTCGGAACAAGTAGAGGCATCTGCTCTCTATCAGTGTTCGAGCTTAGCCTGCCTCTAAAGATTTCTCTGGCGTGTCGATCATTCAGACAGGGATAATGTCAGCACTTCGATCAGGCCCCTTCTCCGTCGTGCCCACATCAGATTGCCTTTAGGAGCGGCTTCCCATGGCTGGCACAGTTGCACCCACAAAGCTTCAAGCATCGATTGCTTCGCCGGCTGCGAAAGCACCACGGCATGCCGGGTTTGTGCGGTTTACGCACTGGCTGACACTGGTGTGTTTCCTGCTGCTTCTCGTGACGGGAATTGAGATCGTGATTTCTCATCCGCGCTTCTACTGGGGCGAGACGGGTAACGTGAATATGGCGCCCTTGTTCTCGCTGCATATCCCGGCTTCACGGAATACCGTTCCGACCGGATACGGATATGTCATGCCTGACCAGAACGGATGGAGCCGTGCGTTGCACTTCGAGTCTGCGTGGGCGCTCGTGATTGTCGGGGCGATCTACCTGATCGCGGGGTTCTGGACAGGGCATTTCCGGAGGAACCTGCTCCCTGAGCGCGGTTCGCGCAATCTTGGCGCGCATCTTGCACGTTTTGGGGCCTATATGCGCCGGGGTCCGCGCAATCAAGATGAGCTTGACTCTTATAACGTTCTGCAGCGAACGACGTATCTTTCGGTGATCTTCATACTTTTCCCGATGATTATCTGGACCGGCCTCGCGATGTCTACCGCATTTGATTCCGCTTTTCCATTCGCAGTCGATGCGCTGGGCGGCAGGCAGTCAGCCCGAACGCTTCACTTCTTTATCTCGGGAGCGCTCGTACTTTTCCTGATTGTTCACGTCATCATGGTGGCTGTGTCGGGATTCTGGAGGCGCATGCGCGCAATGATCACCGGCGGAGTTCGTTTGAAGGAGCAACAATGAAGCCTATCTCACGCCGCAAATTGATCACAACCGGACTGGCAGCGGCTGCAGGATTGTCGGGGCTTGCGGCTGCCGATCAGATCGCACGCCGATATGGTCTGATTCCACCCGACTCCGGCTGCGATTTCGGTGCCGGCGAGACGCTTACCTACGCTGTACAGCGGCTGCTTACGCGGCATTCGCTCGCCAGGGAGTTTCCGCGCAGCATGATGTCGAAGATGCCATTTGCGAATGAGGTAGGACCTCTGGATGCTGCTTTCCATCAGTTGCAGGCGGGCGGCTTTTCGAACTGGAGACTAAAGGTCGATGGTTTGGTAGCTCACCCGCTGTCGCTCTCGATGGCAGATTTGCGCAGCATGAGCATGCGGAATCACATTACAGAGGTCTCATGCGAAGAGGGGTGGTCGTACATCGCCGAGTGGATAGGAACGCCCTTGAGCGATGTTCTGCGCGAGGCAGGAGCATCGCCGCAGGCGCGGTACGTGGTTTATTTCTCTCACCAGAGCGACTGGTGGGAGAGCATGGACATGGCCGATGCGCTGCATCCGCAGACGTTGCTGACGTGGGGCATGAATGACGGCGATCTGCCAGTCGGTTTTGGCGGCCCGCTGCGCATGCGCCTGACGAGGCAACTTGGATATAAGAGCGTCAAGTATCTGACGCGCCTCACTGTGACGGATTCGATGAAGGGGTTCGGAAAAGGGCTTGGATCAGCGTCGCCGGAGGCCGGATATGCATGGTACGCAGGAATCTAGGTTGCGCTGATTTCTGTAGCACTTAGCGAGCGAGCCGAGCTTTTCGAGGACCCCGCCTAATCGCGTAGCATTAGGCCAAGTCCCGAGAGGTGCAGCATGGCCGATGGCCCGAGTCGTCCCCCGCGCAGCGCAGAAGAGATCAGCGAATTCACGCGCCAGACCAATTACGGAACGTGGCGAGTACAGAAAACGTGGAAGCCTCTCTACATCAAAGATGCGGAGGGCTGCTGGATTACCGATGCAGCTGGAAAGCGCTATCTCGATTTCAGCTCGCAGCTGATGTGCGTGAATCTCGGTCATAAGAATCGGGCTGTGGTCGAATCGATCGCGCAGCAAGCACGTGATCTTGCATTCGTGGGCCCGGTGTACGCGACCGAGGCTAGGGCCCGGCTCAGCGCCAAGCTTCTCGAGGTGCTCCCGGCGGGGCTGGAGAAGTTCTTTTTCGCTACAAGCGGTACCGAAGCCAATGAGGCAGCCTTCAAAATCGCTCGAATGGTGACCGGGAAAAGCAAGATCATCTCCCGGTATCGTTCGTATCACGGATCGACGATGGGATCGATCGCCGCTACAGGCGATCCCCGGCGCTGGGCGATGGAGCCGGCCGGCAAGGGGCAGCATGTGGTCTTCGCTCCGGAAACGAACTGCTACAAGTGCCCGATCAGGCATACCTACCCTGAATGCAATGTCGCGTGTGTCGACTACGTTGAGCACATGATCGAGAACGAGAGCGAAGTAGCAGCGGTGATTGTGGAGCCGATTGTGGGAACCAATGGGGTGCTTATTCCGCCGCCCGAGTACTTCCCGCGGCTCCGCGAGATCTGCGATCGCCATGGAGTGCTGATGATTGCCGACGAGGTGATGACGGGCTGGGGAAGAACGGGCAAATGGTTTGCTGTCGATCACTGGGACGTTAAGCCGGATATTCTGGTCACGGCTAAGGGCATTACGTCAGCCTATGTTCCTCTGGGGCTGTGCGCGACCACGAAAAAGCTTGCGGACTACTTTGAGGACCGATACTTCTCGCACGGGCACACATATGAGGCGCATCCGATCACGCTGGGACCCGCTGCAACGACGATCGAAGAGATGCAGCGGCTGAAGCTGGTCGAGCGCGCCGCCGAGCTCGAAC
>Ga0157369_10010416_pt1 | contig 10594 bp, 7 predicted proteins | sample C25metaG_FD_113461 | JGI IMG/M metagenome (GOLD analysis project Ga0157369, IMG submission 113461) | Corn rhizosphere microbial communities from Kellogg Biological Station, Michigan, USA - C2-5 metaG | ecosystem: Host-associated > Plants > Roots > Rhizosphere > Soil | place: USA: Michigan...
CGATTGCAACTTCTATCACCATCCCTGACCACAGGGCACCCGCGTCCATTATTGACTCGGCGCCCGTCCAAAGCAGGCTCACTCCCGACATCAGGAGGTACGCCAGCAGCCATTTCACAGTGCGAATGGCGAAGAGAGACCGAATCGAGAATTGATCGTCTCCCAACGTGTAGATCAATGAAGCCGCCAGAATAAGAGCGCTGCACGCCAGAATTGTGATGGAACCTGCACGTGGATTTCCCTGAAAAGCGATATAAGTAAGCGCAAGCCGAAAGGCGAAGAAGAAGCCAGTGAGCAACTGAAGCGGCGTTCGGAATGACCGACTACTTGTGACGTCAGTGTTGAGATAGAGAAGATGAGTGGGCGCTGTCATAAAGCCCTCTGCATGGCGATGGCTTGGCCCGGAGCATCTTGCGCTATCCGGAGCGCATTTCGTAGAGGGATGTAGATGATGCAGACGATTGGACCAAAGAGCAGGCGTCCTGCCGCGGCACCGGCGATGCCAAACCGAGGAGCAAGAAGTGTGATGGCGACAAGCATCACCGCTGCGCCCGCGGTATTAACAAATACCAGCAGCTTGATTCGGCCCAGTGCCATCAGCATGTAAAAGCCGGTTACATTCAGTCCGAGCAACGCAAAACCGCATGCTGTGATGGAAAGCGTCAGACTCGCGTGCGCTGCGAAATTTGGATCCAACCAGTAAGAAAGGATGTAGCGGCTGCCAAAGATGACCGGAAAAGCAAGAATCGCAACAAGTGCAATATTTGCTGCAAACGCCGCTGCGAACTTTTGTCTCAGGGCTGTGTTGCTGAGCACACGCAGTCGGGAGGCGAGATATGGGAAGAGGACTTGCAAGCCTGCGGCAGCGATGCCATGAATCGGCATCGCTGCCTGTACACAAATGCTGTAATAAGCCAGCGCATGCGTACCGAGCAGATATCCCACAAGGAAGCGGTCGGCTTGTCCAGTGAATAGCCCGACCAAGCCCTGGAGCCAGCTAAAGGCGCCGAAGCTGAAGAGTTCTTTCATGGAAGCGGGATGCAAGCTCGGCAATAAGCTATGGATCGCGAGATGCCGCCAGACTGTAAATGCCTGCAGGACGACGCTGATGAGTGCAACCAGCAACGTTGAGAGCATAATGGAAACGGTTCCGCGCCCAAGCGCTGCAATTATTACGGCTGCGCCTATGGTCACAATGCGTGTTGCGATGGTGAAGCGAGCGGCGATGTCATAGCGCTCAAAGGCCCGTTGGGCGCAGATGAAGACGCTCTCAACGACCTTTACCACGAGCAGAACGCAACCGATCTCCAGTGCGTGTTGATAACTTATCTGCAACGATGCGCTCACATTCGGCAGGTGCGCGACCAGGGGTGGAATAAATAGTGCAAGTAACGTGGCGACGGTGATGCCCAACACGAGATTGATTCCGAGCAGGGTCCGGATAATACGTTCAGTCCCGGCATGGTCGTGATTGCCACGATAGGTAGAGATATATTTCAAAGCGGCGTCGCCAAAACCTGCGGAGAGAAGAAAGCCGCTGGTCACGGTCGCGCTCGCAAGAACCCAGATTGCATATTGTTCGACGCCAAGGTGATGTAACAGAAACGGAGCAGAACACAGCATCAGCGCCGGCAAGGATATGTAATCCGCAATGCCGTACGTGGCATTTGAGATATGAACACTGCGCAATCGGGTGATGAAGATCATAGATCGACCTCATTGGGAGCGCTGCCGACATTGCGCGTTACGAAGATGTGTGCAAGCTTTTTGAGATCATCGCCGTCATTGAGCTCGCGCCAGTTTCTGCGCAATAACATTGCGAACGACGTAATCAAGAGGACAATGCATGTTCCAGCCAGCATGAAGATAAGCCGCGGCGGGAAGGACTTCTTTTCTGGCCAGCCTGCAGCATCAATCGTGTTGACTGTTGGAATTTCTTTCGCTTCCTCCATGCGCGCGGTTTCGTACTCTGCGGAAAGAAACTCATAGACGGCTTCCTGAACCTTAACGCGACGATAGATATTTGCATAACGCACGCCGAGTTCGGGCAGCCGCCGCAAGGGCGGATAGAGTTCATCTTTGCCAAGCGCTACAGGATCATTTGCATCCGCGGGCGAGCCGCCCATCTTACCGAGCTCGCGTTGTAGGACGCCGATACGTTCTCGTGCAGCTTTCACGCGCACATTGTCGTCGCCATAGATTTGCTTGAGTGACTCTAGTTCGGTTTCACCGAAGATCATCTCTGCCTGCAATTTCGCGCCGGCATCGACCGTTGCCCTGGTCTGTTCCCTTATGTCAATGGTTGAGGTGCTGCTTGAGAACTGGCTGAGCTGCTCTTCCGCGGCATTAAGCTCCTTCAATACGGATGCCTGGCGCTGTTCAATAAATTGCCGCTCTCGCCGCGCCGAAGAAGTGCTAACCCGGGACAGCAGCTTATTCAATTCATCGACATAACCGCAGGCCAAATCCTGTGCACGCTTCCGATCGGTATCAGTAACGACAATTGTGATGACGCCGCTCTTCTTGTTTTCTGTGATCTTCGTTCGGGCATTGAGCTTCTTCAGCGTGTCCTTCATGTATCTGGTCCTGTAGACCTGCTGTAAATGAAAGCGATCCGCGAGATCTCCCGTAACGGTTCCGCTGCGAAGAAGATCAATATAGAGCTCGCCGCTGTTTTTTCCTCCAAGCAGTCCGCTGGCAAGCAGCCCCAAACCACCTCCCGCAGCACCTCCGGCGCGTCCTGCAAGTGCGGCCAACAGCGCTGGTCCGCTACCCTGCTGATCTGGCGGCATGAGGCTGGTTGAGGACTGATAATGTTTTGGAATTGTGAATGCAACAATCGTACTGACGAGAAGAGCGATCATTCCAACCCGCTGGAGCGTTCTGCGGCGGTCCCACAGATAAAGCAGGTTTCTAGCCCAGGCTGCCTTGGGTGGGGCGATTCGATCCGCAGGAGCAGATATGGAGGAGGCGATCATGGTCACTCTCTCCGTAAGTTCATCAGCGCACTATCTTCCGTATCTTGCGAACCGGGGTGGCTGGCGATCTGGATGACTGTTATGAACATGAGGCGCCTGGAAGTAAGTGTTGGAATGCATCTCGTCTATATGGCAGCAATCGCAGCAGTGATGGCGATCGATGAAGCTAGTTGTGCCGTCGTCAGCAGGTTTCGCCACAAGAGAGAGGAGCCGAGGATCTTTTGTGGCACAACAATGACATCGCCGGGGTTGAGTTTTGTGGAGAGCACATGAGGGTCGAACCATCCTCCGGAGTGGCGTCCAATCACGGAACCGTTGGCGCGAATGATGAATATCTCTTTGCGATTAGCTACCGTATTTGTCCCTCCAGCACGGCTTAGGTACCAACCAGCAGTTTTCCCTGGACTAAACGTCACCGCAGTTGCGTTGTATACCTGTCCTGTTACCAGTACGAAGCTGGGCCGCTTCGGAATGGTCAATACGTCACCTCGACGGAGCTCAATATCCGCCGGCGTATTGGCCCAGCTATCGATATCGCTACTGATGTGAACGACCTGACGGCCGGTTGGAGGATGACTCTTCAGTTCCGAAAGCACTTCGTCCTGCTGGGCCTTGATGAGTTGCAGTCTTCCTTCCGTCTCTCCTGCGGCAAGAGTAGGAGAGAGCCGTGCGGCTGCTGCACTCGTCTCAATTTGGTGAATGAGTTCCTGCCGGCTCTTCTCTTGAAGCTCACGGACCTGTTCACGCTCCAGCACCGCACCTTCGGGATAAGCAGTGTCGCGAAATCCTCCCGCTCTTCGCAGGACGGAGCTAAGATGCTCGCCTTCCTGAAACCCGTAGGTGCCAGGAAACCTGACCTGCCCGACAATCGTCAGCGACTCACCAATGTCGTTCCACCCAGTGATCTGGTGAATGGTCAGAATATCGCCAGCCTTCAGCGGAAGATCCGCGTTTGGCTCTGTTCCAGCAACAGCCGCGCCTATATGTATTGTCTCCAGCTTTCCGTCGATCCGATTTCCGTTCACGATTCCATAGCTGGTCAGATCGGCGCTGTCTAGAAGCGCGTCGCGCTTGAAACCTCCCGCCATACGCACGAGTTGAGCAGATGTCATTCCCTTCGATAGAGGATAGGTTCCGGGCCGTAGCACTTCGCCCTGAATCGTGACTTTGGGTGCATCTACTTCATAGCGCCCAAAGATGCGGATGGTATCGAAAGGTTGAAGATTGAGGTTTCCATTCCCGATCAAGACCTCGGATACATTGAAGTCGATAGTTTCTGCGTGAAGATCGGGAGGAATGAGGCGCACGATCTCTCCGTGGGCCGCGGGTTCCGGAAGCATGTCCTGATAGCTGTGCAACACATCACTAAGGCGCATGCCATCGGTATAGGGCAATCGGCCGGGACGCACGACATGGCCTTCGAGATAGATTGCACGTTGACTGTAAGGTAGGATTGGCGCAATTTGGATACGATCTCCATCCTGCACATGAAATGCCGCAATGGCCTGACGATCGCTTTGCGAACCTTCTTCACCGGAGATGTTCAGCGTAATCGTTTCACGCTGGCGATTCGCATCGATACGCTCCACTGTGATGTGGCCCAGCGAAGCCGCGGCTGTAAATCCACCAGCATCATCGATAAGGGAGGCGAGCGTTGATTCACCCGGCTTTAGCTCGTAAATTGCCGGCCGCTTGATAGCTCCCGAAACGGCGACCTGTGCGCCCGCAGGAGGCACGAGAAGAGTATCTCCGCTCTGGAAACGGACGCTGCCGTTGCGAACGCCATGAAGGAGAAACTCATATAGATCTACCTCCTCGATCAACTTCTGCCCTCGGTAATGGCGCGCAAAACGGAGAGAACCGATGGAGGTCGGGCCGCCAGCAGCATAGAGAGCGCTCAACGGAGTTGCGAGTGAACTGATGTCATAACCGCCAGGGCGCTGCACGTCACCAACAACGTAGACGCGCACTGAACGTAGATGCGAGACCACAACTGTGGCTTGCACGTTCCTGAATTGTCGCTTGAGTTTGTCTTCAATAAGGCTTTCGGCCTTTTCAAGCGAGAGTCCGGCGAGATCGAGAGAACCCGCATCGGGCAAAAGAATCCGGCCATCGCGATCGACAATGCGAGTAATACTCTGGGTGACTCCGCCCCACATATTAATAGTGAGTGTGTCTCCTGGACCGACAATATAATCTGGCCCGATGGGAACGTCGAGTCGCGCGCCTCGGTCTGAGTTCTCAAGTCCAGCGACAAAGCTGTCCCGATCGACAAAGACTTCCGATCCAAAACGCTTCAACGATGAAATCCTATCGGGGATTTGCGTATAGAGATCGCGCATGGATTGCAGGTTGTAGGGCGCAGGCTGCCGAAGCACCTTGGGCACATCAGTCGATGCATTTACCTCTTCATTGCGTCGCCTTTTGATTTCGTCTTTACGACTCACCGCGGAATTCATGGACCGAATTGAAGTGGATGAAAGGCCGCCTTGATTCAAACGCGATGACAAGGGACCCATGCCGACGGTTGCATCGGGTTGAGAGATTAGACCGCCGGATGTTAATAGGGACCCCTTCCCGGCAAGTACGCCGTCATCTGCGCCTCCATCTGTAATTCTGGATTCTGCTGTTCGAAAATCATCTTGAGATACGTATCCGCGGGCGCGCAGAAAGGTCGTGATATTCGCGCGCAGATCGGTATTCGCCGCAATCTGCGTGTAAAGCATCTGGTCAGAGATGTCATTCGCATTGATCTGCGTTCCCTGCTCCTGCATAAGGCGGGCGACCTGAGATTTGAGTTCCACAACGAGATCGGGGTTTCGCTGCAGAATATGAATGATCTGATCAGAAGAGAGAGTCCGCGGAGACATGGAGTCGCCGGGGCGTGCCGAAGTATCGCGATCATGCCTTGAATTTCCATCGTTTGCAGCATCTGTGACCGCTCCACCACTGCCTTCATCTGCTGAGGGCCGGGCCATGCTCTGCGATTGAGGATCTGCTGCAAATATTGGCCGCCCCCGTACAATTGCCCCGAAGACAAGAAAAAATGCCAGCCCAGCTACACCCGCGAGCGAGATCCGCCGAAACCGGCCGCAATCATAGGACATCACGTACGACTGGCAGCTTCGGACCGTCCTGATGACTCGGGTGAAATTTGCGGGTCGCGGCATTGGCTTTTCTCTTCGCCTTTGACCATAAAGAACCAGAACTACGCTTGTGTCATCCGCTCGTCAGTGAATTGTCATTCCTTTGTTGCGGCATTTTCGTAAAATGTCATCCTGTGATCTACAGTTTTGGATGGAGACTTTCGATAGTTACAATTGCCCATTCCGCCAGATCGCCATCCTTCCCCTTCGTTCGCATAGCACGCAAACGCGCGAGCGATTCGGTATCGCCTTGCCAAGCCACAATCTGAATCGCTCGCATGCGGACTGCCGCATTTTTACTATCGAGAGCCTTGCGTATCTCCGGCAGAACTTGCTTTCCGCCTTTTATGAGAATCCACTCTGCCCGATCGGCGACCTCGGCGTCGGTTGCCCCTAGCGCTTGAATAGCTGGCGCATCATCCGCCCCAACTCGATCCCAAAGATCGAATCCGGCTACATTCCGGTTCGGTTCCAGGAACGGCTCCTTCGACTCGAGGACTTGTGCCCATAATTCCTGAGTTACATTGTCTTGCTTAAGCATGCGCATTACTCGCAACATCTCCATTTGGCAGCGGAAGGACTGGACGATTAGATCGATTTCGGGCTGAGTGAAATGGGGGATTCGATTGCTAACTTGATCTCCATAAATCTTCCGCTCTGTCGCCATCTCGCGCCGCAACTGCGCGGGAACTTCACTGGCTGCTATCTCGGGCTGGTGACGTGCTAGAGCTAGAGCAGCCGCGCCGCGAACCGCAGGATCTGAATTCGATAATAGAGGCAGCAGCAAATCCGGACTCACTTCGCCTGGCATACGCATGAGTGCTATCAACGTCTCCTGCAACACCTGTGAATCCTTGTCCTTGAGCAACGGCAGCACAGTATCGGCTGGCGCTTCCAACATCCCCAGACCCCAGGCTGCATTTGCCCGCGCATCAGCATGAGGCGATTTCAATGCGTCAGTAAAGATGGCCGGCTGCGTTTTTGGGCGTGCGATTACCAGCGCCAAAGCAGCCGCGCGCGAGACGTGATTATCAGCATCCAGCAGCCAATGAGCAAATTCATCTTGCAAAGGAAAACCGCGATACCGGGCCAGTTCAAGAATTGCCGCCGCGCGGACGCCGCTCTCGCCCACGTCTGCCCTCAGTGCCAATGCGTGCAGCCTACGCTCAACCGGCCTGCCTACCGCATCTGCTCCCAGCCGCGGGTAGTCTACATTTATGCCGTCCACTCCGGCGGCTACTGCCGCCTTCATTCCCGCGAGATCCATATCGTGTTGATTGGCAGAGAAGTTCGCAACTACTGCTTTGCCTTCGCGGTGATATTTATCAACCTGTGCTTTGGTCACGCCTGGGGCAACCCATACCGTCTTGCTACCCGCGTCCGCTGAGCGCGGATACAACTTCTTCACATCATCCCATTCGCCATTAAATTGAACGCGCTGCAGCATGCCTTCGCGTTGGAGTATCTGTAATACGTCCGCTCCCATGTCCTTCGTTTTGATATCCAGAATCAGGCGAATATCCCGTTGGCGAGCAAGACGCAGAGCGTCTTCAAATAGCGTGACATGCATGCCTGCGAAACGTTCGCCCATCCATGAGCCAGCGTCGCGCAAACGCAGATCGTCATAATAGGTGGTCTCTACCTCCCCTATTCCGTCCGTCAGCCGCTCCAGATATCCGTCGTGGTTCAGGATTATTTTCCCGTCCAATGTGCGACGAAGGTCGATTTCCACGACGTTGCAACCCAATAGCGCCGCCTGTTCGAGTGATTCGAGAGTGTTCTCAGTAACATCTTTGTTCGCCGTGCGATGACAAAACAGTTCTACTCGTCCGACCTGCGGAGACTCAGCCCGCGCAAAGTTCGTGACAGCGATCACAATCAGCAGAATGGATATTCGCTTCATCCTATGCAACCCTCATTTCTAGAACTCAAGCTGCTCCGAGGGCGATTTCAGCACCTCGCCAGTACATTGTTGCGGCGTAATGAGGAACCGCAGCAGCATCGCGGCGGAGAGCGCCAAAGCAGCAATTCCGAACAGCACAGGTGGATATCCAAACCGCGTAAACAGAATTCCTGCGGCCGCCGTGGCTGCTGAGCCGACCAGTGCATTGCAGAACAGCGTGATTGCAGCCGCAGTATTGCGCTCGTGGTCGGGGGTTTCAGTCATCAGCAGGTTGTAGAGTCCCGGAGAGCTCATCCACTGCACCGCAGAAAAGATGAGATAAAGAGCGATTGCCAGCTCCACGTTATGGGCGATCGCTAGAGCGCTCAGGACAACGCCCGCGGCAATTTGGATAGCGATAATGCCGTTCATCAACCCAAACGCACGAAAGACAATCGGCGTCAGCAATCCGATTCCCAGTTGCAGTATCTGTACGCTCGAAAAGATCAATCCGATGCGGGTCATGGAAACATGCAGATGGCTCGAAAGATAAACATTGGAAAATGGAGTAAACGAGGCCAGCACCACTGACCACAACGCCATCAAAGGCACGAAGCGCACCAAAAAGGGAGAAAGACTCCATTTGCGCAGCCAGCCTGGCTTTTCGGATGTGGTGCGATCCGCCTCCGCATCCTGCGGCAATGGAATGCGCAGACGCAGCACCGGAAGCAGACCGAGCAACGCGACGCCACATGACATTAATAAAATAAGCCGCTTAACCTCTACCGCATGCATCGAGTAGCCTGCCATCCGGAGCCATTGCGGCAAATAACCGCATATGACCCCGCCAACTGCGCTCGTTCCAAGGCTCGCCGACAGAATCAGGCTGAATGCCGCCGTGCGGTTTTTCTCCGTAGTAAATCGTGCGACGGTGGGCAGGTAGCAGACCGTTCCAGTCGAGAGCGCCATTCCCGCTAAAAGCGCCAAGCCAATTTGTGCAGGCACCCACATCCACACCACCCGCATTGCGTTGAGGGCCGGAGCGGCAATGAAGCAGACAATAAGAAGTGGACGAACACCTATTTTTTTTGAGAGCATGCCTGCGGGCAACATCACCAGGACCGAACCCAGGGTCATCGCACCGCCCACCAGTCCCATTACCTGTTCTTTGAAATGGAGATCCAGCAGATACAGATTGAAAAGAAAAAAATAGATGCAGAATCCCGCGTCGAGGAAAAAGACGGCGGTAAAGTACACCCAGAAGCCACGGCTGAAGTTATTTTCTGCAAGCCAAACAGAAGGGTTTCTCCAGAAAGATGGACCCTGTTTCGCCTCTGACCCGCCCTGCGCTTGTAGTTCCATTAGCGCCCCTCCTCTACCAATGTGCGGAGCCGGCTAACAGCCCAATCCAGATCGTTGTACCGAAGTTCAAAGACTTCGGCCGTCAACATCCGATCGACTGCCTCATAATGTCTGACCCGTGACTCAGGCGTGCCATAAAGGCCTTGGCGCATGTAGAGGCGCGCCACATCTTTGCGGTAAGTCACAAGTTCTGGCAAATCTGTGGAAGATCGATTGAGAAATACGATGAAGTCCACTTTTGCGTTTTGTATACGATTGATATGTCCCAGAGACGTTGTAGAAAGCTCAATGGACGGCTTGCCTGCGGCCCGTGGCGTTAGATCCAGTCCACTTATTTCGGGGAACAGATCTGCGGCTGATGGACGAAAGCGAATCTGATGGCAGTTGCCTGCCACAAGCCGTTGGCTGCCATCGATCAGAAAGCTGCCGTCATCGGATAAATACTCCCACCCAGCCCGCGCGCAGGCATACGAGAGTGTTGATTTGCCTGCACCGGAGTCGCCGCACAGCAACACGCCTCGCCCCTGCAATGCGACACACGCGGCATGGATTCCTCCTGCCGGTATCGAACACATGGGCATCATCAGAAAAAAATATTCAAGATAAAGCCGGTGCATGAGCGATGCGCGCGTAATCGAAGTAAAACTTCTGCCCCGTTCTAAATCGACGGTACAGTAGTGTTCTCCGTCGGCAACCGCAGTCATCAGCGGCGGCATAAATCGATACACCGGAGCTAAAGGACAATCAGCCGAGCCGCCGTCCACGACGTATACATCGGAGAGAATCGGCTCCATATTATGTTGTTTACTAAATCCCCTCCACAACCGGCAGTTCATCTCCAGTACCTCAACTGCATTCGTCCTTATCTGGAGGGGAAAGCCTAGTGGATAGAATGTCTTCTTCAGCGAGAGTTCGGGGAGCTGCAATGGGTGCGGCAGTATCTCCGGGTGCTCCTCCGCATTGCAGGCTATCTCTATTTCTTTTACCGTCATGGTGTTTTCCCATCGCTAGAACAAGAACTTTGCCGCAAGCTGAATAATGCGCGGATGGGGGCCACCTTGCTCGCTCAAGATCCTGCCGAACCCCTGACCTGCAACAGCAGGCATCAGCGGATCTCCATACCCGAGACTCGTATTTGGATTGCCAAATTGAGGCGTGTTCGTCAGGTTGAAGAATTCAGTACGGAATAGAAAGCTCTTACTTTCCGTTATGGGCAAGCTTCTCTC
>Ga0157369_10010419_pt1 | contig 10593 bp, 10 predicted proteins | sample C25metaG_FD_113461 | JGI IMG/M metagenome (GOLD analysis project Ga0157369, IMG submission 113461) | Corn rhizosphere microbial communities from Kellogg Biological Station, Michigan, USA - C2-5 metaG | ecosystem: Host-associated > Plants > Roots > Rhizosphere > Soil | place: USA: Michigan...
CAAACGGCTTGGTGATGTAATCATCTGCACCGAGTTCGAGCCCGAGCACACGATCATTCTCCCCCGCCCGCGCCGTCAAGAAGATGATGGGTACCGTCGACAAACCGCTGTGTGCCCTCAACCTCCTGCACACATCCAGCCCATCGCCTCCTGGAACCATGATGTCGAGCAGAAAGAGTGCGGGCGGATGCCGCTCCGCATCCGAAATAATGTTGGTGGGTGTGTGGTACATCCGAACAGTAAATCCAGCGGCCTCAAGATGATGCTGCACCAGCCGCGCAATGTCCGTCTCGTCTTCCAGTAGAAATACGGTTTGGCTCAACCGAATTGCCTTTCTCCGGCGGCCGCTTTCGAATTCCTCGGGTCTGAAGATCCTTCGGGCCACCCGGAATCGTTAACAGACTACTTCAGCAAGGCAAACAAATTGCAAACGTTTGATGAATTTGAAACCTGCCTGCAACCCGCAATTCGTCTCTTGACGCAGATTGACCCCCTCTGCCACACTCGGTGCGCGCCAGACACAACATCCATCGGGCCCCCATCCTCCCTCATCGCTGGCAATCCACTCGGTCAGTACCCGGAGCGGAAACGCAGCAACACTCTACCGGGCACAGTCTTCAGCTGCTCTTCGGAGGGATTCATGAAAAAGTACTTCGCTGAACTCGTCGGCACCTTCATCCTGGTGCTTTTTGGTTGCGGAACAGCCGTCGTTGCAGGCGACAAGGTCGGCATCCTCGGCATTGCCATCGCCTTTGGTTTTGCTCTCATCGGTGCCGCATACGGCATCGGCCCAATCTCAGGCTGCCACATCAATCCCGCTGTAAGCCTCGGGGTCTGGGCGGCCGGACGCATGAAGCTTGGGGATATGCTCGGTTACTGGATCGGCCAATTTGTAGGCGCAATCCTCGGGGCCGGCGTTCTCTCCCTGATCGTTCGCGGCACCAGCACCTATCTCCCCGGCCATCTCGGCCAGAACGGATGGGGCTTGGGCTACATGGGTGGTTACAACATCACCTCGGCCATCGCTTTCGAATTCATCGCCACCTTGATCTTCGTCGTCGTCATCCTCGGCTCCACGCAGACCGCCGCGCCATCGCGCCTTGCCGGGCTCGCAATCGGCATCACTCTGGTGGTCATTCACCTTGTCGGCATCAACATCACCGGGACCAGCGTCAACCCAGCTCGCAGCTTCGGACCTGCGCTCCTTGCTGGCGGACCAGCAATGTCGCAGATCTGGCTCTTCCTCATCGTTCCAAGTCTTGGAGGTTTGATTGCAGGAATTCTATTCCGGCTCAAAGCTCTTGAAGTCACCGCCGAGCCTGCTGTGAAAGAAAAACGCGAAACCGTTGCTGCCTGACATCGCTGCATCCAAAGGCGCGGGCTGGGAAACCAGCTCGCGCTAGGCTACATGGGCGAAGTGTGTCGATCTATCGGCTCCCGGCAATTCAGACTTTACCGCGCGCTTCTCACGATGCAGCGATCGCTTCACGATGAATACTTCATCGAGATAAAGGCGCGCATTTCCGTCTAGATCGAGAAATCCGATATTTGTATTCCGGCAGAGTGCTTGCGCCTCCTCTGTCAGTGTCGGTGCAATCAAGATCGGCAGAACAACCACTCCGCGTTCCCTATCGATCGCCTTCAGTTCATCCACGACCCGCTTCACGCGAGACATGTCACAGGAACTCACAACCTTGCATGCAAGCAGATGCGCGTGACGATAGATCTCAACGTGACAAAGAATCGTCTCTCCTCGATGTCCGTGCCGGTCAATCGCGATGTCCTTTACCTTGATCACGGAGATGTGCTGCAGCGTCTCTCGGAGTGCTTCGATGGCTTCACATTCGAGTTGCTTTCGCATGGCTTCCGCCTTTCACCTGGCAACGTGCGCCCCGGGATGCAATTTGATCGGCAACTAAACGCGGTGAACACCGCTAAATGAGAGCCCGAAGTCTCTCGCAACACGTGCGCTTCTGATTGGTGCTCCATCTGATGCCAGTCGTGCGTGACCGGCCTATCCACGTTCGAAGCACCGGTTGGGAATCGCTGCTTATGCCGCGCTAATTGCTTCCAGGCCGGCAAACAGGTCTTCCTTCACCACCTCAGATCGCAACCGGAAGACACTCTGCCCTTCCGGCGTCATCGCCAACTTCACTTGCTTTCGTTCACCCATCCGATGAACGACCTTGAAATCGAGCCACTCGCAGAGTCGAGGATCACAAATCTCGGGATGTCCATTCCAGAACTCCGGCGTCAAGCCGCATTGGATCTGCAATCCGTCCAATTCAATCTCGATCACGCGAATTTCTTTTGGAAAATACCGGCGCACGTTTCTCGCGCCGATATGCAGTCCGGTGACCTCTCCACCTCTGAGCTGCGTCTTCACCACCATTCGCGCGTCCTGAATTTCACCCGAACATTTCAGCTTCTCCAGTCGGGCATGCTCATGCCATTTCAATAGGCGCACCGATCGCTACCCGTTCTGAATAGCCCTGATGCTGCATATGGTGTACCCATTTCTCCACAGCGTCAAGTGCTCACAAACCTATATCTCCAAATATTTACGCCATTCTCGGGAGGAATCGTTTACATGCACTGAAAACCTTGCCACGCCGATTCGCCAGGCCCAAAAAAGAACGGCAGCTTCCGTTTCCGTAAAGCTGCCGCTCCTGTTTTTCCAGCAGACAAAAGATCAACGCTGAAGCTGTTTTCTACTGATGCGCCTGCGCCGACTCAATAAATGCATCCACGTTGTGCTTATCCACAAGCGAGGTGCCTGTGTCGATGAACACCGGGAAGGGCGAAAACGCATCCTGGCTGTAATCCTTTGCAAGTGACGATGGCGGATTGTGGAAGACACCATCCAGTTCCTTCAATCCCTCATAGCCCATCGTGAACGGCTTCTGTGCGATCGTCGCATTGATCGATCCGCCCTTGATCCCGTCCAGCGTGTCCTGGTTCACATCCCACGCGATCACAATACGATCGTTTCCGCCTGCGCGTTTCACCGCATCTGAAACCATCTTGCCGGAGGCCGACTCAAGACAGATAAACGCATTGATCTTCTTCGGTCCAGTCTGCGCAAGAAGTTCTTGCGTTTTGTCGAACGCCGCGCGCGCATCGCTCTTGATGTCGATCACGTCCACAATGTGAATGTTCGGACGGCTTTCCAGCACGTCTTTGAAACCCTTCAGGCGATCTTCCATGTTCGGCTGCCCCGACAGTGTGAAGAACACAACGTTCCCTGATCCACCCAGCTGCTCCACAACCCGGTGGCCGCCCATACGCCCAGCTTCCAGGTTGTTCGTGCCAATGAAGAACAGTCTCTTCGTTCCCACCGCATCTGAGTCGATCGTAATCACCGGAACACCTGCTCCGATCGCTGAATCAATTGCTGACCCAAGCACAGATACATCCGAAACCGAAATCAGAATCCCCGCAGGTTTTGCCGCAACTGCCTTCTGCAATTCAGCCAGTTCAGCCTGAGGATCATAATTCTCCGGCCCCACCACCTTCGCCGTAACCAGGTACTGCGCTGCAGCCTGGTTGAATCCCTTCGCCACCGTTTGCCAGTACGGCAAAGCCATATTCGAGGAGACCAGATAGAAGACCTCCTTCTTCGAATGCCGCTGGCAACCTGTCGTGAATGCAACTCCGAGTAACAACAATGCCAAACCAACTGATTTCATCGTCTTCATTCTTGCCTCCAGTACCACTGAACAAACTCCCCGATCGCGCGCGAAAATTCAACGCAATGCCCGCGCACCTGATAAAAACGGCAGGATGGTACTCCTGGATGCGGATAATTGTCCATCCTGCCGCACCAAGAATTTATAGCACCTTGCGCCCGTCACATTCGTGATTCGCAACACGTTTAGAGAATCTTCCCCGCAAACGCCGGCATCGTTCATCACATGCATTTCTGCTTCCAGCTGCGTTATAACCAGACCTGAGAGACTCAGCGACTGAGGATGACCGAACCAGCTAACGTGAGCTTTTTCCTTCCACCCAAAATCGCCGTGAACGGCGGTGGAGAGCTCATTTCCCGGCAGTTTCCCGAGCCGGAGCACCCTTATCGATCTTCCTTTGCGCGCGACCGCGCCCGCATCCTCCACGCTCGTTCGTTCCGCCGTCTCGCCGGCAAAACCCAGGTCTTTTCCCGTCTGGCTGGAGATCTCCCCGGCGATCACTTTCGTAGCCGCCTCACTCATACCCTTGAGGTCGCTCAGATCTCCCGCGCCATCGCCTCCGCACTCGGTCTGAACCAGGAGCTCACAGAAGCCCTCGCCCTCGCCCACGACATCGGCCACCCACCCTTCGGTCACGCCGGCGAAAAGGCGCTCGCCGAGGCCCTGCGCGCTTACGGCCTCGGCTTCGACCACAACCTCCACGCCCTCCGCATCGTCACCTGGTTTGAAGAACGGTACCCCGCCTTCCGTGGACTCAATCTCACCCTTGCAATGCGAGAAGGCATCATCAAGCACTCCCGCGACTACACTGCCGCATCGCATCCCGAGCTCTCCGAGTACTTCCTCGACCTCCGCCCGCCCCTCGAAGCACAACTCATCGACCTCGCCGATGAGATCGCTTACCTTACAGCCGACTTTGACGACGGTCTCGACTCCGGCATCCTTCGCATCGATGCCGTCTGTGATTGCGTTCCCCTCTTCCGTCGCTTCCACAACGAAGTCAAATCCGAATACGCCGGCGCTCCACCGAAGCAGGCCGTTTACGAGACTCTAAACCGCATTCTCAACGCCCTTGTTACAAACCTCATCGAAGGGATCCATCGCAGCGTCAGCGAAGTTCGCGCAACCACCCTTAACGACATCCGCCGCGCCCCCAGCCGCCTCGCCGCCCTTAGCCCCGAGATGGAAGCGGAACGCGCCACCGCCAAGCGCTTCCTCTACGAGAACTTCTACAACTCGCCCGGAATGGAAGAAGAACACGAGCGCGCTGCCCAGGTCGTCCAGCAAATCTTCTCCACCATCATGAGCGACCCCAGCCTCCTCCCCGCCGACCACCAAATCCAGATCCCCAGCGAAGGACTCGCCCGCACCGTCGCCGACTACATCGCCGGCATGACCGACAGCTACATTGAGCAGCTCTGGCTTCGTCACTGCCAAAATCAGTAGCTCGTCACACCGAGACGTGTCCTCGCCCAGTTCTGAAAAGGTGAGAACGGACTATCATTGCTCTCAGATTCCGGGCTTCTATGCGCAAATTCCTGGTGGCTCTTGCCGGCTTCGTTTTCTTGCTGCCCCCATTGCCCCTCAACGCATTTCCTCAAAACGGACAGTCGTCCTCCGACAATCTTTCCGAGAGCACTGCTCCCGCCCGCACTACCGTCGACCTGAACGTCCCGACTCTGCGCATCACTACTCGCGAAGTCCTCGTCGACCTCATCGCCCTCGATCGCCACAATCAGCCAGTCCTGGATCTCAAGCCTGACGAGCTTCAGGTCTCAGAACGCGCTGAACTAGAGAAGGTCGACAGCCGCAAGAAGAAACGGAAGAACGACCCGATTCCCCGGCTCTCGGTCACCCCCATTACCAGCCTCTCCATGTTCGATCCGAACAATCCCACATCCACTCAACACGAAGCGCGGACCGGCTTTCGCCTTCTCGCAAGCTGTCTCGTGCGCTCCACCGTTCACTACCTTCTCGCGTTTCATCCCGGACCCGACGCCTGGACCAGTGGCTTTCACCACATCGACATCTCAACCACTCGTCCTGATACCAAGCTCTTCTATCGCCACCAGTACTACGTCGGCCTCGCTCCTGGCGCCCCCGACCGCCCTTCCGTCGAACGGGGGCAAGTTAACCGGATTCTTCAGCAGTCAGCCTGCTATTACCCGGTCACCCCACTCTCCATCACGCTCCAGGCGCGACTTATCGATAGCGGGCGGACAGATGTATTCCGTTACCTCGTCTCCGTCGACGCAAGTTCGCTCTCATTTTTGACCATGGATGGCGACTCCAAAGGAAGAAATCTTGCGGGGATTGATCGCCGCATCGAACTCGATTACGGCACCTGCAACTTCGATGAGGACGGCAAACCCAGAAGCTACTTCCATGCACCGCTCGACAAGGTTCCAAGCTCCGCCGATTACGCCCGCGCGCTTGACCGCGGATTCCCGCACATCCTCGAATTTCCCGCACCCGCGAACATCGCGCTCACCCGCGTAGTTCTCCGCGACCGCGCCACCGGCAACCTTGGAGCCGCGGACGTAATCCTTCCAGAACGCGAGCACGATGCAACGATGAATCACGAAATGATCGGCTCATTCGGCTCTATCGTTCCCGCTCCACACTCCTTTTGCGGCGATGTTTACGAGATGCCGGAACCCTCAGATCATTTGCCCGATTTCGGCGAACTCGATCCGATTGGCTCTATCTACACACCAGCCCTCAACGTTGCGAATCAGTTTTTTTCCAACTCGTCCGGCATTCCCGGCGTCACTCCCCGCACCAATCTCTTCGGCATCGATTACCACGCTTCCTTCTGGGTGCAGAATCCCGGAGAGTACCAATTCCGGATGGCCTCCGATGACGGCGCCATTCTCCAGATCGACGACCGAAAAGTCATCGACCTCGACGGACTGCACCAGGTGAATCAAGCCTCAGCAGGCATATACCTCGAAGCAGGACTCCACACCATCCACGTACCCTACTACCAGGGTGCCCCGGTCTCCGTGGCTCTCCAGCTATCGGTTAGACCTCCCGCAGCGAGCAGGTGGACCATCTTCGACCTGAACGATTACGCCACGCCGATGGCTCCGACCGAAAATGAACGCCCTCGCTGATCCATTTCACAACATTTCACTCGCGAGTGGTTGACATAGCACACCTTACGTTGATATCAACGAATCTGCTCATCAAACGGGCTGCAGATAAGCTTCCGCGTTAAGGAGAGTTCTCCATGTTTTCCCCCAAAGGCAAATTCGGCTGGTACGAACTCATGACCAGCGACACAAAGGCTGCCGGCAAGTTCTATTCCGACGTGGTCGGCTGGACCACAAAGGAAATGCCCAGCGGCAACGGCTCAACCTACACAACCTTCAACATTGGCGAGGCAGGCCTGGCCGGCATGCTGAACATCCCCGGCCACACCGGCTGGATCGGCTACATCGCCGTCGATGACGTCGACGCACACATCGAGAAGATCGTTGAAGCCGGCGGGAAGCTGTGGAAGCCCGCAACCGACATTCCGGGTATGCTTCGTTTTGCCGTCATGTCCGACCCCCAAGGCGCAGGCATCATCGTCTTCACACCCGATCCCGCCATGCCCAGTCCCAAGCGACCCGAACCGCCCGCGGTCGGCACCATAAGCTGGCACGAGCTCTACACGTCCGATCTCGAAGCCGGCTTCGACTTCTATAACAAGCTCTTCGGCTGGACCAAGCTCACCGACATGGACATGGGCCCGATGGGCATCTACCGGCTCTTCGATGAGGGCGACCATAAGCAGATGGGCGATGGCGGCATGATGACCCGCCCTGCAAATATCCCCGTCTCCTGCTGGAACTTCTACTTCCAGGTCGATTCAATCAACGCTGCTGCTCAGCGCGTCAAGGCCGGCGGTGGAAGCGTTCTTAATGGCCCCATGCAGGTCCCAGGCGGCGGCTGGATCATCAACGCTCAAGACCCCCAGGGCGCCATGTTCTCCCTCGTCAGCAGCAACGAATAGTCATCGCCCTAACGCAACCACTCCTCGCGCCGACAACGCGAGGAGTGTCCTCTTCACTAATCCCTAATCCCCGCCTTCTCGTCCTCTCGTTCCCTGGTCCCTGCGTCCCTGTTCCCGGCCTTCACTGCACAGTTCCCTGTGGCCTCAACCTCCGCAGATCCAGCGCGCACTCCACCGCATTCTGCGCCTGCAGTCTCAGGTTGTCCGACGCTGCCCAGAGCCACAACCGAGTCGACTCATTCGAATTCCTCGCACCCGGCTCGAGCCGTAACCGCACAAGCACATCGTTCTGCCCTGTCGCCGCGAGGTTCGAGGGGGAATCCGTCTCTTCAAGCACCAGATCGACATGCTCGCCGCTCAGTGCCTCTTCCATCGCCGCTAGATCTACCGGCCGCTCCAACTCCACAAAAATTGAGAAGCTGTGTCCATGAAACACCGGCGCGCTGATCGTCTGGATCGTCAGTGCCGGTAGCCTTCTCCCCGCGATCGCGTTGTATTGCCGCCGAATCCGCGCATCCAGCTGCCCGATACTCGCCTTCGCGTTCTCGCCAAACCCGCTCAGCAGGTTGTAGGCCGACTGCGCATCAAACGTCGCCTTCGGCAGCGTCTGAAAGCTCAGCAAATTTACCGTCTGCTGGTGCAGCTCATCCATCGCCGCCCGCCCAAACTCGCTGGCCGGAAGCAGAACCGTAGCCGCCGCCTGCCGCACAGGAGCAGCCTGCTGCACGCGCTCCATCAGCAATGCCAGTGCAAGTGCCGCAGGATTCGCTGGTTCAACCGCCGGCGTGAAGAGATCCGCCATCACCTCCTGCGACGCAATCCACGGCGAACGCACCAGCACGCCCGCCTCCGATTCCAATGCGCCCGAGAGGTCGAGCACGGTCGATCCCGCGCGCAGCGCCTCGCGCCAGTACTTCTGCGTCAGCGCCTCGTTCCCGCAGAAAAACGTGAAGTCCATTTGTTCAAATGCGTCCGAGCTGATCGGCTGCACAAAGGTGATCTCGTCCCCCAACTGATCGAGTTTCCCCAGGCCCTCTTCCCCATCCAGCAGCGAAAAATCAGCAGCCGCAAGCGATGATTCCGCAAGCGCATCCTTCACTTCTTTGCCGAGTAGCGTCGAAGCTCCAACAATCGCAATCTTGTACACAGAAATCCTTTTTGTCGTTTTGAGCGCCATCCTCAGCCGCCCATCAATCGCACATCAGGTTTGAACCCGAAACCAAGTGCTGACAATTAAAAGCCGAATGCTCGCCTTTACGTGTGATGAAGCGGGTCGGGGTCCGCCGTCGCGCCGTCCTGCAATTGCTCGCGCAACCCACGCCGCCTTCGGGACCAACTATATGCCGCTCGCGCCCAGATTCCCGAAAACATATAAAGCAGCGCAATCGGAAACAAAACACCCTGCGAGTACCGGATCATGATGTACAACACAATGGCCATCACCAGCAACAGCCGGAATGGATGCGCCTTGCCCAGATCGATTTCCTTACCCGACCAGAAGCGCCAAGTGCTGACCATCAGAAATCCAGCCAACCCCACCAGGATCATCCACGGAATTGCGATCCACCATTCCGTTACCGGGTAACCGCCAAAAAAATGTACCGTCGATGCGAGCAGCGCGGCCGCCGCCGGTATCGGCATACCGACGAAGTACTTCCGGTCCGGCCGACCCGGATTGCGCGGCTTCGGATCATGACTGATATTGAATCGCGCCAGTCGCGACGCCCCGCCGATCACAAACAAGAAGCACAGGAACGAACCCGCCTGCACAATGTGGTGCCGCACATCCGGATTCATGTTCTCCGGCAGCGAACGGAATCCCCACACCCACGCCAATAAGCTCGGAGCCACTCCGAACGTGATCACATCCGCAAGCGAATCCAACTCCCGCCCAAAATCGCTCGCCGTATTCGTCATCCGCGCGATCCGCCCGTCGAGCGAGTCAAACGGAATCGCCAGAAGAATCGCAATTGCCGCTACATCCAGATGGGTCAGCGAACCAATTGCATTCAGATTGTTCGTGATCGCATCCAGCGTCTGCGTGATCGCAAAGTAGCCCGCGCCGATATTCAGCGCCGTGAAGAAAGACGGCAGGATAAACATCCCGCGCCGGATGCGCGCGCGATTTCGCGTTTTCGCCAGCGCCGCATCCGCGTGGTTCAAGCGACCTCTCCGTCTTCCGTCGACTTCGGCTTCACGCTCGCTCGCATTGCCCGCTTCGGCTCGCGTACTCCCGCCATCGTCTCTGACTCCGGCATCTCCGCGATGATGGATGAGCCACCCTTCACGCGTTGTCCCACCTTCACGCGGATATCCGCCTCAGCAGGGAGAACCACATCGGTACGCGACCCAAATTTGATCAGCCCCACACGCTGCCCCCGCTCCACCCGATCGCCTTCGCGATAGTTGAACACGATCCGTCGCGCAATCAGCCCTGCAATCTGCTTGAAGACGACCTCCATGCCCTCGCCGCGCACCGTCACAATATTCTGTTCGTTGCGCTCCGCACACTCTTGGTTCATCGCATTCAGGAATTTCCCGGTCTGGTAGCGAACGGCCGTGATTTCGCCAGCGATCGGCGAACGGTTCACATGCACATCAAACACATTCAGGAAGATGCTGATACGCTGCCGCGGGCCTTCCGGGGTCTCAATTCTCACTGTCTCCGTCACAACCCCATCGGCAGGCGACACAAGAAGGCCCTCGCCTTTCGGAATCTCGCGCTGTGGATCACGGAAAAACCAGAGAAAAAACGCCGCCAACAAAACAGGCACGATGCTCCAGTACCAGGCGCCTGTGGCCCAGGCCACGGCTCCCGCCACCGCCAGCAGACTCAAACCGTAGATGTAACCGTCACGAACCATTGTCCCTAACGATTATACGGTCGATTTCGACACTGAGGTG